>ERZ791830.1918-NODE-1918-length-11254-cov-3.833199_pt1 | contig 11254 bp, 9 predicted proteins | sample MGYA00509945_ERZ791830 | MGnify/ENA primary metagenome ERZ791830 (study PRJEB30046, sample SAMN00792021) | human gut metagenome | study: EMG produced TPA metagenomics assembly of the A metagenome-wide association study of gut microbiota in type 2... | reverse complement strand
CCCGGACATTCTTGTGCCTGTGGTTGGCGAGAATCTGGGTGTGACCTGCGGTAACATTTTGGGGCGCAGCTATGAGCTTCTGTCCGAGTTGCAGCCGGAGGGCTATCTGGTGCTGGGCGATACCAACTCCTGCCTGTCTGCCATCTCTGCGAAGCGGCTGCACATCCCCCTGTTTCACATGGAGGCCGGCAACCGCTGCAAGGATGAGTGCCTGCCTGAGGAGACTAATCGCCGCATCGTGGATGTGATTTCTGACGTGAATATGTGCTATTCCGAGTTTGCCCGGAAGTATCTGGCGGACACCGGACTGCCCAAGGAACGCACCTACCAGACCGGCTCTCCCATGGCGGAAGTCCTGCACATGAATCTGGAGAAGATCCAGAAAAGCGATGTGCTGGAACGGCTGGGACTGGAAAAGGACAAGTATATTCTGCTGTCCGCCCATCGGGAGGAGAACATCGACTCTGAAAAGAACTTCCTGAGTCTGTTCACCGCTATCAACGCTCTGGCAGAGAAGTACGATATGCCCATCCTGTACTCCTGCCATCCCCGCAGCAAGCACCGTCTGGAAAAGAGCGGTTTCCAGCTTGACCCTCGCGTCCGGGTCAATGAGCCGCTGGGCTTCAACGACTACAACAAACTGCAGATGAACGCGCTGGCAATCGTGTCTGACTCCGGCACCTTGCCCGAGGAGAGCAGCTTCTATCTGTCTATTGGTCATCCCATCGCTGCCGTGTGTATCCGCACCAGCACGGAACGCCCCGAGGCACTGGAAGCTGGTGACTTTATCCTTGCCGGTATCACCACTCGGGAGCTGCTCAATGCCACCGATATGGCCATTGAGATGAAGCAGAAGGGTGTTCTGGGCAAGCCCTGCCCCGACTATGTGGACGAGACTGTGTCCATGAAGGTGGTTCGCATTATTCAGGGGTATGTAAACGTGGTCAATAAGATGGTGTGGAGAAAAGGGTAAGGGGGATAGAAATGGCTAAAACAGTATTTATAACTGGTTCGTCCGGTTTTATCGGCTCCAACCTTGCCAAGCGCATCCTGACTACCGAGCCGGATACCAAGGTTATCGGTCTGGATAACATGAACGATTATTACGACGTTCGTATCAAGGAAGCTCGCTTGGCGGAGCTTCAGAAGTTCGAGAACTACACTTTTATCAAGGGCAACCTTGCGGACAAGGCGCTTATCAACAGCATTTTTGAGCAATATCACCCGGATATTGTGGTCAATCTGGGTGCTCAGGCTGGCGTTCGCTACTCTATTACCAACCCGGATGCTTACATCGAGAGCAACATGATTGGCTTTTACAACATTCTGGAAGCCTGCCGCCATTATCCGGTGGAGCATCTTGTGTACGCTTCGTCTAGTTCTGTCTATGGCAGCAATAAGAAGGTGCCCTACTCCACCGATGACAAGGTGGATAACCCGGTTTCTCTGTATGCTGCTACCAAGAAGTCCAACGAGCTGATGGCACACGCTTACTCTAAGCTCTACAATATCCCCTCCACTGGTCTGCGGTTCTTCACGGTCTATGGCCCTGCCGGTCGTCCGGATATGGCTTACTTTGGCTTCACCAACAAGCTGGTGAACGGAGAAACTATTAAAATTTTCAACTATGGCAACTGCAAGCGGGATTTTACATATGTGGATGACATCGTGGAAGGTGTTGTCCGTGTGATGGCCAAGGCTCCGGAAAAGAAGAACGGCGAGGATGGTCTGCCCATTCCGCCCTATGCAGTCTACAATATCGGCAACTCCAACCCGGAGAACCTGCTGGACTTTGTGCAGATCTTGTCGGAGGAGCTGGTGCGTGCCGGTGTACTCCCTGCGGACTATGACTTTGAGGCTCACAAGGAGCTGGTTCCCATGCAGCCCGGTGACGTGTCTGTGACCTTTGCTGACACTGAGCCTCTGGAGCGTGATTTTGGCTTTAAGCCACACACACCGCTGCGGGAGGGTCTGCGGAAGTTTGCTGAATGGTATAAAGAGTTTTATATGAGGTGAGAGAAAGGAGGGAGCATATGCGCTGCGAAGAAAGATTCTACGAAATATACGGTAAGGGTCCCACGGGTATCAGCTTTTGCCCCTATCGGATTTGCCCCATTGGCGCCCACAGTGATCACAACCTAGGAAAGATCACAGGACTTGCGATTGATAAGGGAATCCATATTGCATACAAGCCCAAGATGAATGGCGTTATTGAAATGTGCAGTCTTCAATTCCCGAAACGAGCCCAGTGGCATATTCGGGAAATCGGGGAAAAAACGGGCGACTGGGCAGACTATCTGAGAGGTGCTACATGGGCGCTGAGCAATCGGTTTCCATTGACAGTCGGACTCAGTGGCGTCATTGAGGGCTCTTTGCCCATCGGAGGGCTTTCTTCCTCCGCAGCGGTGATACTGTCCTTCCTGGATGCATTGTGCCAAGTCAATGAAATTAAACTGGGGCCGTCTGAGCTGATCAGCATCGCATTTGATGCAGAGAAAAACTACGTGGGCGTTAATGTAGGAACACTGGATCAGAGCTGTGAAGTTTTGAGTAAAAAGAATCATTTGTTGTATCTGGACTGCAAGGATAACAGCTATGAGTTGATTCCCACGAATCCCAGCATGAAGCCCTACAGAATTGCAGTATTTTTCAGTGGATTGGAGCACAGTTTGGCTGGCTCTAAATACAATATGCGAGTGGATGAACTGCGATCCGGTGTTTACGCTTTGCAGGCTTTTGCAGGTCTAGAGTACGGAAAGTTCAATGAGGCCAATGCCCGTGATGTTTCGTATGAGATCTACCAGACCTATAAAGATAAGCTGCCGGTGCAATGGGCAAAACGCTGTGAACATTGGTATACCGAGTTCAAGCGTGTGGAAGCTGGTGCGGAAGCATGGCGGCGAGGTGATTTGGAGGAGTATGGACGCCTATCCTTTGAATCTGGCTGGAGCAGCATTCATAACTGGGAATCCGGTGCGCCTGAGCAGATCAAGCTCTATGAAATCATGCGGGAAACCAACGGTATCTATGGTGGACGCTTTAGTGGTGCTGGCTTTAAGGGGTGCTGCATGGCATTGATTGATCCCAGCAAGACAGATGTCATTCGGGAAGAAGTGGAGCGGAAATATCTCACTGCATTCCCGGAGATGCGTGGCAAGTACAGTTTCCATCTGTGCGAAAGCGCAGACGGCGTGGGGCAGAAAGCGGAGGGCTAATATGAAGTGTTTGATTTTGGCGGCGGGATATGCAACTCGCTTGTATCCCTTGACGGAGAACTTTCCCAAGCCGCTGCTGAAAGTGAGAGAGAAGACCATCTTGGACTGGTTGGTAGACGACATCGACACCACCGGCTTGGTGGATACCTATGTGGTCATTAGCAACCACAAGTTTGCCCATCATTTTGAGAACTGGGCAGCCACCAAGAAGCAGAATATCCAGGTGGTAGACGATGGAACAAGCAGCAATGAGACTCGGCTTGGTGCTGTATGTGATGTGCAGTTTGCCATTGACCAGCTGGGGCTGGATGATGATATGCTGGTGATTGCCGGAGATAACGTGCTGGATTTCTCCCTCTCCAAGTTTGTGGCCTACGCCAGCGAGAAGAAGACCTCTTGCATCATGCGCTATTATGAGCCAAGCGAAAAGAAACTCACCAAATGCGGTGTGGTGGAACTCGACGACCAGGATAGAATTCTGTCTATGGAAGAAAAGCCAGCCCAACCCAAGAGCCACTGGTGCTGCCCTCCCTTCTATGTCTACACCCGAGAGGATGCTCAAAAAGTCAAGGATGCCATTGCACAGAAGAAATGCGGCACCGATGCGCCAGGCAGCTTCATTGCGTGGCTGTGCACAGTAACGGATGTGTACGCCATGGAAATGCCGGGCAAACGGTATGACATTGGTAACTTGGAAAGCTATCAGCAGGTCCAGCGGGAGTATCAGGGAATCAAGGCATAAGTCATGCTAAGGATGGAAGAACGTACAGAAAGGGAGAAAGAGCAAATGAAAATCGCAGTTGCAGGTACCGGTTATGTCGGTTTGTCTATCGCTACGCTGCTGTCCCAGCACCATGAGGTCATGGCAGTGGATATTATCCCGGAGAAGGTTGATCTAATCAACCACAAGAAGTCCCCAATTCAGGACGAGTACATCGAGAAGTATCTGGCAGAAAAGGACTTAAATCTGACTGCCACGCTTGACGCTGAAGCAGCCTATAAGGATGCTGACTTCGTTGTCATTGCAGCACCCACCAACTATGACAGCAAAAAGAATTTCTTTGACACCTCTGCTGTCGAAGCCGTCATAAAGCTGGTCATCCAGTATAATCCGGATGCCATCATGGTCATCAAGTCTACGATTCCGGTTGGCTTTACAGCTTCTGTGCGTGAAAAGTACCACTGCGACAACATCATCTTCAGCCCGGAATTCTTGCGGGAGTCCAAAGCTCTGTATGATAACCTTTATCCAAGCCGTATCATTGTGGGTACTGATGTGGATAACGCACGTCTGGTGAAGGCTGCTAATACCTTTGCGGGCTTGCTGCAGGAAGGTGCTATTAAAGAGAACATCGACACTCTGATTATGGGCTTCACTGAAGCCGAAGCAGTCAAACTGTTTGCCAATACCTATCTGGCATTGCGCGTGTCTTACTTCAACGAACTAGATACCTATGCTGAGATGAAAGGGCTGAACACTCAGCAGATCATCGAAGGTGTGTGCCTGGATCCTCGCATTGGCAGCCACTACAACAACCCTAGCTTCGGCTATGGCGGCTACTGCCTGCCCAAAGATACCAAGCAGCTCCTGGCCAACTATGTTGATGTGCCAGAAAACCTGATTGAAGCAATCGTGGAGTCTAACCGCACTCGTAAGGATTACATTGCTGATCGTGTTTTGGAGATTGCTGGAGCATATGAAGCGAATGAGGACTACGATCCCAGCAAGGAACATAACGTTGTGGTTGGCGTGTACCGCCTGACCATGAAATCCAACTCTGACAACTTCCGTCAGTCCTCCATTCAGGGCGTTATGAAGCGCATCAAGGCAAAGGGCGCAACGGTCATCATTTACGAGCCGACTTTGGAGGATGGCAGTACATTCTTTGGCAGCGAAGTTGTGAATGACCTTGAGGAGTTTAAGAAACGTAGTCAGGCTATCATTGCCAACCGCTATGATAGCTGCTTGGATGATGTGCAGGACAAGGTCTATACTCGTGACTTGTTCCGCAGAGACTAATACTTATCGCAGCCATGTGTTCAACCACATGGCTGTGCTATTCTAGTGTGCTACCTCTCCGTGGTGAGCAGCAGGCAACGGATAATTATCCGGCTAACGGCACATTTTATTCGTTAATTCACTCTTTGAATGGGGGCAAAATTATAATGGGAAAGTATTTTGGAACCGATGGCTTCCGTGGAGAAGCTGGAATCACTCTGACCGCCGACCACGCCTACAAGGTTGGTCGTTTCTTGGGATGGTATTACAATATGTTCCGTGAGCGTAATGGAGACTCCAACCCTGCCCGCATCGTCATCGGCAAGGACACCCGCCGCAGCTCCTATATGTTTGAGTATAGTCTGGTTGCTGGCCTGACGGCTTCTGGCGCAGATGCCTACCTGCTGCACGTCACTACTACGCCTTCCGTGGCTTACATTGCTCGTGTGGATGACTTTGATTGCGGCATCATGATCTCCGCCAGCCACAACCCCTACTATGATAACGGCATCAAGCTGATCGACTGCTATGGCGAAAAGATGCCGGAGGAAATCTTGCTATTAGTCGAGGGTTACATTGACGGCAAGCTCCATGTGTTCGATAAGGACTGGCCGGAGCTGCCCTTTGCTCATCGTGAGCACATCGGCTGCACTGTGGACTATGTGTCTGGTCGCAACCGCTACATGGGCTATCTGATCAGCCTCGGTATCTACTCCTTCAAGGGCGTCAAGGTCGGTCTGGACTGCGCTAACGGCAGCTCTTGGAACATCGCCAAGTCCGTTTTCGATGCGCTGGGCGCAGATACCTATGTCATCAATGCACAGCCCAACGGCACCAACATCAACAACAATGCCGGCTCTACCCATATCGAGGGCTTGCAGAAGTCCGTGGTGGAGAACGGTCTGGACGTTGGTTTCGCCTATGACGGCGATGCTGACCGCTGCCTGTGCGTGGATGAAAAAGGCAACGTCATCACTGGCGACCACATCCTGTACATCTACGGTTGCTACATGAAGGAGCGTGGCAAGCTGCTGACCAACACTGTGGTTACCACCGTCATGTCCAACTTTGGTCTGTACAAGGCGTTTGATGAGCAGGGCATCGGCTACGCAAAGACTGCTGTGGGCGACAAGTATGTCTATGAGTATATGGCAAAAAACGGTTGCCGTATCGGTGGTGAGCAGAGTGGTCATATCATCTTTAGCAAGTACGCCAGCACCGGTGATGGTATTCTGACGAGCCTCAAGATGATGGAGGTCATGCTGGCGAAGAAGTTGCCCATGAGCAAGCTGGCTGAGCCGCTGAAGATCTACCCGCAGGTGCTGGAAAACGTCCGCGTGACCGATAAAAAGGCGGCGCAGAACGACCCGGCAGTGCAGGCAGCAGTCAAGGCGGTGGCCGAGGCACTGGGCGATACCGGCCGTATTCTGGTGCGCGAGTCCGGCACTGAGCCCCTTGTCCGTGTGATGGTGGAGGCCCCTGACCACGACACCTGCCAGAAGTACGTGTCTCAGGTCGTGGAGGCCATTAAGAACAAGGGCTACGCGGTCTGAACGCAACCTTGATGCAGCATACGGGTTGATGTATATTTCACCTGTGCCCTTGAAAACTAGTTTTTAAAGGGTTATATTTGAACCGTGGGGAATTTTTCACGGTTTTGCCGCTCGAAACTTTGCACACCTCTACGTGGTGGACGGCAGGCGACACAGCGTGGGTGCTGCGGCTAAGATGCAGAGGCTTTTGGGGAATGCTAGTGAGGTTGAATATGGATACTTCGACAATTACTACAGTTGTTTCGCTAGGGTGGGATAGCCTGCTGAAGCTGATGGGGTCTATAGTACTTAGTCTTGGCGGTGGAGCAGCTGTTGCGCTTTTTATTTTTCACTTTATGGCTGATCGTTTGGCAGAGCGCCTAAAGGGAAAGTACCAACTCGAACTCGATAAGAAGATTGAAGGTTATAAGGCTAATCTTGACAATAAAAAGTATGTAACAAAGACAAAGTTTGATACTGAGTTCGATTTGTATAGAAAGCTGTCTAAGGTATATTTTGAGATGATAAAGTGCAGTAGCATTATGATCCCCCAAGGCTATGCTAAGATACCAGCTGATGAAGAAACACGGAAAAAGGTAGATGAGGAACACTACAATGCGGCTCGGAAAGCAGTTGTAATTGCACAGGATGAGTTAAACGGTAATGCTGCATTTATTCCGAAAACTTTTTTCGACAGGTATGAAGAGATTCGTAGGCTTTGCGTTATGCAATTGGATGAATTTGAGGAACGCTGGAATGCAGGCACATTGGTGCCACAGCAGGAAAAAGAAAAAATTTCGAGGGAAGCATACAAAAGGACGGGTGAGATAAACGAAAAATTCAGGGATTTAAATGGTGAGCTTAGGAAGTACCTCGACGAATTAGATGTTATTGAATAAGCACAATAGCTGTGTGGACACTGATCTCCAGAAGTTCACACGGCATACTCTTGAACACAATATATAGTTTATGACGGAAATAAAAACGAGGTGAAGTCTGTGGGTAACACACGCAAGCCCGGCAGAGGGCGGAAGTCATCAAAGCCAGAGTATAGCGCAGCCAAGAACCTGGCACAGCAGATGAAAGCAGCTGCTGGCCTTTATACGGACAAAATGAGCCTGCAAGCCATTGCAGACACCCTGTCCCTCAATCCTATCAAGGTTCGGAAGCTGCTCATCACAGCCGGGGTCTACGAGTCGGACACGGCAAAACTCGTCCAGCAGACGTTCGGTTCTTTTAGAAGCACGCAGAGTTATTCTGCTGCTGTCACCTCCACCATGTCGGCTTTGCAGCTGTCCCGTCCCTCGGTGACCTCTTATCTGCCGTATGAGAAAGGCGTGTACTTCCCGGAGGACGCTGAAGCGGCGAATATCAGTGCCGGGGCAGAGCGGCAGCGACACTACCGAGCTGTGGTTGCGCTGAGGAAGAATCCCTGCGAAGAAAATCTCTGGAAGTGTGTAGTGGCTTTTCGGGGATACAAGTTCAAGACGATGTCCGGTTTGCCCTTTACATATACGCTGAAAAAGGGCAGGGGAGATGAGTTCACCAAGGAGCTGTGGATCGACCGCAGAGAGGACAGCAAGAGCCTTGCTTGGAGTTCCGTGATGCTGGCGTATCACAATATCGGTAAAATCGGAGAGGTAGTGGACAGACCCAAGGCGCTGGGAGATATCCGGGGTGTGTCGTATATCTATGGGTTGTTCTACCGATTTGGTCTGATCGACGTGCCAGACAAGGCTAAAGAGAAGATGGCGGAGCAATAAGAAAACGAGACATATTTTGTTTTAAGATGGAATGTGATATAATAAAACTGGCGGTTTACCGTACTACATGAAAAGGGCAGGTGAATGTGCTAATGTACATCATTTGTCAAGATTCAATCCTTTCATCAGCTATCGAGGCGATTACTGAGGCAGTAAGTCTATTGGAGCTGAAGCAAGAAAAGAACAGAATCAATAAGCGGATTCAGCCATTGCTTCATATTGCTGATGATCTGGCACCGGATTCTGTGGAGTATCAGTGCGTTTATGAAAGAATTCTCGAATTGGAAAGGATGCGAGAACTAATCAGACGCATTAGAAAGGCTAAGTGTGCACAGATTTATGCGCAATTGCATATGCTATGGGTTAATAGAGCCAAAAAGGCCAGTCGCGCGACTGCGGGTTTGACTACTGATCCAATGAGCATCGCTATGCCCATTCCTCCCACGTTTGAGGCTACCTTGAGTAGTTTTGGACGTGGGAGGAATTTGGATGCCCTCGCATGCTGAAAAAAATCAAACAGAGATCAAAAACTACTATCGTATTATAGACCCGGAGGAAAGGCTGTCTGAGAATGAGAAGGCTGAAGAAGAACGCAAGGTGTTAGAGAATATGCCTGCTTGCTTCCCGGCAGCACTACGATATGTGATGACACGCTTCGGATTTACGCAAGAGGCTCTGGCCTTTGAATCAAAGGTGTCGGAGTCAAAGATTGGTCGCTACAGAAACGGAAAGGTTAAAAGTTTTTCTGAGAAAAACGTGGTGGCCCTGTGTGTTGCTATGCACCTTCCTCCATGGCTTTCGTTTGCGCTCATAGCAAAAGCGGGTTTTAGCTTGGCTGCAACCAAAGAACAACAAGCACATTTGGTGATTCTTAACTGTATGTATATGAGGTCAATTGATGAGGTGAACGAGTACTTAAGGGAAAGAGGGACTGATGCACTGTCCCGAGAGACGGCATAGGATTGTCGAGCTTCTTGAGATTCTAAACCTAAAATGATGAGCCGTGTGTTCAACTCCCTGCCGGAGAAGGATACACGGCTCATTTGCACTGTTTGAGGATAAGGACAGGAAAAGGCAGATGCGAATCTGCACACTTGGCTCATCAGGAGACCGTGTGAGCCAGCTTAAAATTGAATTGCTGCCTGTTTGGTTTGGTACTGCTCGAATGGGTAGTAAGCCGGGGTGGACTTCAAAAAATCTGAAATTATTTCGGATTTTAGGAGTTTATTCCGGCTCTTTTGCGTTTATAGGATCGGAATTGGCAGATTACACAATTTTCCGGCTTATTTCTCGTCGCTTCGATGAAAAGTGGCTGCTCCTATTTACAAATAGAGTTTTGGCTGCTATATTACAGATATAATAATAGCCTGAAAAGCTCTATTGAAAAGATAATAATTTGTAACGTGGAGGTGTATTACCAGACAAAGATAGTCATGTTGTTCAGTTAAAAAAATCCTTCTGAATGACGTCTCAGCAAGAGACATTACATAGGTTTTTAGTAGAGTGCCGCGATTGTTGGAGGCAGTCAGCGCACAATTATTGAGGAGTTATAACTAAACGGTCCTTAATTCAATACTAAAACACTACTGTAAGGTTGAAGTGCGTCTACTTGCTGATAAGACTATAAAATGTCTGGCTAATACACATCCGGTCAATGAGTACGGAAACGGAAATACATAAGACCGGAGTAAATTTAGAAACAAGTAATGCGTAAGCAACTTGAAATCTGAATTTGCTCCGGTCTTTTTTTGTTTGCATTTGCAGTATGGAAGGGGGTGAACCGAGGTGGCATCCGATGTACATAAGAATACGGATACCAAGGTGGAAACCGTCAGTGCCAACTCGGTTTGCCGTCAGTTGTCGCAGAAAACTGCCGAACAGGGGTTGGCAGCTGCAGTTGCGTTTGCGGAGGAGGTTCAATGGGCGTTGGCAATACGCAGAACGATTTCGGGGGTAGGGTTTGGAGAGGCCTTGAAGCTGCTGATGAACGACCGGGATATGACTATGGAACAGATGGAGTCAGAGTCTGGGCTCTCTGTATCTACGGTAAAGCGGCTTCGTGCAGGACAGGATGCAAGTGTGGAGCAGATCGTTGCCATCTCGGTGGCACTGCACCTTCCGCCACCTGTAAGCGGTGATTTATTGAGGATGTGCGGAATCACGCTGGATTTCAACAATCAAAAGAATACTGTCTATCAGATGATTCTGACGGAGTATTACAAAGAGGGCATCGAACAAGTCAATGTCTGCCTTGAAGCATGTGGATGTGCGAAACTCAAAACTGCCTGTTAATGCGGACACAACAGAATATACCTATGAGGCGATTAGACCATAAAACGGTCTGGTCGCCTCTTTTTTTTGAAATTTTTTCTGAGGTAAGGGCTCAAGAAGTGAGCCCTAAACGGTAATAAAACGGCGCAGTAAGGCTGCATAAGAGCATCTGACATGACGGTATTTTTTATAAAAGTACGAAATAACGATGCTTTGTGTGCTGCTTTTTAGAGCTCATCTGATGAACTGGTGATTTGAGGTGTTCTCGGTTATCATGTAGTCAGTTCAAGGGACGAACCCCAAAAAAGGCAAGTTCTAAGAACAAAAAATAATATCGCAAGCCCGATTCTAGAGAGGGTTAAGGATACCATAACGGAGTTTTACCAGCCGGCAGACGCTGTCTGCTGCGGTAGAACGACCGGTCTATGGGTGTACCTCCCATCTCTGGAATCGGGCCTTTTTGCGTTTTGCAGG
>ERZ791830.1915-NODE-1915-length-11261-cov-3.042299_pt1 | contig 11261 bp, 9 predicted proteins | sample MGYA00509945_ERZ791830 | MGnify/ENA primary metagenome ERZ791830 (study PRJEB30046, sample SAMN00792021) | human gut metagenome | study: EMG produced TPA metagenomics assembly of the A metagenome-wide association study of gut microbiota in type 2... | reverse complement strand
TTTTTTTATAATCTTTTTTGTATTCCTTTAGAATATCACTATTTTCAACCTTTTCTTTATGCTTATTTGTAGCACCAATTTCCCTGCAAGTTTTACCAGTATCTAAATATAAATTATTACAATATTTTTGGTCATTTCTTGCTTTTTGATTGGGATTATTGCTACTTGTTACAGGAATAAATAGCCTTCCACAATTTTCACATTTGTTTATAACAAAGTTATTTTGAATGACTTTAAACAACTCAAATCTAATTTGTTCTTCTGAATTTTCCAATTCATATACTTCTTCTGCAACAATATTTTTTTCTTTCATAATTTCTACAATCTTTTCTACATCTAAATTTCTTTCTTCTCTTGATAATTCTGTATCACATATATATTTTGTTTTGAATTTACTATCAAGAAAAAGAGTGTGTGCAGGTTTAGTATTAAAATAATGTATATCAAATACTCTTTTAGTTTCGTATAAGAATAATTTTTCTGGTACACTTAAATTTCTAACAAGAGAATTATAAGTGTGAAATTAGTTATCATATCAATGTTTCCTCCATTTACAGAATAGAATATAGTTATTTCAATTTTTAAGTTATCTATAGACTTGCTAAAATCTATTCACAACATTATTTTAGCATCTTATAATCAACTTATCAAGATAGAAAATAACATTTTAAAATAATTATTTTCTATCAACAGTACATTGAAAATTGAATAGCGAACTACAAGCACATATAATGATACTTTTGTCTGGCTAACGTGATGTAAAGGGGCAGTTCTGCATGGCAGGAATGAGGGCAAATCTCATATAGGTATTTATTTACCACTTATGGTTTTAGTAATAAGGACAAGAAATATAGCAATATAATTTAAAGATGGAAAGGTAGGTGAATATTCTGGAAAAAAAGGAGATAAAGACTAATAAAAAAACTAAGGATAAATTGCCATTTGCAGTATTTGTATGTCCGAAATCTAATAACGATGAAACTGAAGATTATAAACAGGTATTCACCGATATTATTTCTGATAGAATAAAAGAAAAATACAGATAAAAAATAAGAACAAAATTTTGCAAAAAAGTATTGCGGAATAATTAAAGATATGATATAAAATATAAGGTAGTTGCAATAAGAATTTAGAAAATGAACTTGCAAGAATTTGTTGCAAGTTCGAAACGAAAGAAAAAGATAAATTAAATATATTATAAATTTTAAATGATTGAAAGAAAGGAGTGTCAATATGGGAAGTGATTTAGTAAATAAAACGGAAAAAGATTTCGAGAGTATTAAGCATATAGATGAAAATGGAGTCGAATTTTGGTATGCAAGAGAACTGATGATAGTATTAGAATATAAACAGTGGAGACGATTCGAACAAGTAATCGAAAGAGCAAAGGAAGCTTGCAAAAATAGCAATATCAGCATTGATGACCATTTTGCCGACGTTGGCAAAATCGTGAGAGCAGGAGCTACCAATAAAGATATAGGAGATATAAAATTAACTAGATATGCTTGCTATCTTATAGCACAAAATGGAGATAGTAGAAAAAAAGCAATAGCACTTGCTCAAACATATTTTGCAGTTCAAACTAGAAAACAAGAAATAACAAGACAAGAATACGAACAATTAAGTGAAGATGAAAAGAGACTATACACAAGACAAAATGTAAAAGATAAAAACAAATATCTATTTGATACTGCAAAGTTAGCTGGTGTTAAAAATTACGGAAAATTTAATAATTATGGATATAGAGGATTATATAATGGAGAAACAGCTAAAGATATAGCTAATAGAAAAGAAATATCAGATAAAGAAGATATATTAGATTATATGAGTAGTACAGAATTGGCAGCTAACTTATTTAGAATAACACAAACAGATGAAGTATTAAAAAATAAAAATATTAATAATGAAGATGATGCATGTATAACACATCATAAAGTTGGACAAGCAGTTAGACAAACTATTAAGAAAATAGGTGGTACAATGCCAGAAGATTTACCAACTCCAAATAAAAGTGCAAAACAAATAGAGAAGGAGAAAAATAAAAAAATAACTTTTAATAATAAGAAAAGATTAAAATAAAAACACCACCTACGGCACATTCATACTTTCAGTAGTTCAATAAGATAATAACTCAATATTTAGTAAAAGTAAATAGCAAAAATAAAAGTTCTAAAATTTCAGTAGAAATATTGAAAATTTAGAACTTTTTATATATAATAGCAACAATAAAACATTACACGAAAAAAACGTTATTGATACATTGCAAAACGGAGGTAATCTATGAAAAAGTCTAATGAGGAAAAAAGAGTTGTAATCTATTGTAGAGAGAGTAGAGATGACTATGGAGAAAACTATGAAAGAATCGAAACGCAAAGAGATTTACTTGTAAAATATTGCAAAAGTCATGGATATACTAATATAGTTGATATTATAATGGATGATGACAAAAGTGGAACAGATTTCAGTAGGTTTGATGATATTAGAAATAGAGCAAAGAACAAAGAAATCGATGTAATAGTTTTCAAAAACTCTGCAAGACTTGGAAGAAACCAAAAAGAAGCATTGGATTTTGTAGAATACTTAGAAGAACAAGGTGTAGAGATAATATTTGAAGATGAGCAATATAATGAGGAAATGTTTGGGTTATACGCATGGTTTAATGAAAGAAGAGCAAGAGATGATAGTAAAAATATAAGAAGAAATTTAAGACATAAAATCGAAGAAGGAGATTTACTTGTTAAAGCAATATACGGATATGATAAAGTTGGAAAACAATTAGTTATAAATGATGAAACAGCACCAGTAGTTCAAGAAATATTTGAGTTATATTCTAAAAGTTGGGGATATCAAAAAATTGCAACCTACTTAAATAAAAAAGGAATACCAACACCATCTCAAAGTAGAAATTTTGTAAATGCGAAACAAACAGCAAATTGGAAAGCACAGCATATTGTAAGAATATTAGATGATAGAAGATATACAGGAACCTATGTTGGAGGATACACAGAAAAATTAAACTTTAAATCTAAAAAAACAAGAGTAAAGCCAGAAGAGGAATGGACTATAATAGAAAATCATCACGAACCTATTATTGATAAAGAACTATTTGAAAAAGTTCAAAAAATTAGAAAGAAAAGAAAAAAAGAAAGTGATAAAATAAATAATGGTTTTAAGTTTGTAGATGTAGAAAACAATTTATATTCAGGACTTTTATATTGTGGAAGATGTGGAACTCCAATGTATAAAAGAAAGGGAAATACTGGAACAAGAAAAAGACCAGATAGTTATTTATGCAAAAAGTATAGTAATGAAGGTGCAATAAAAGATATAAGACCAAATTATGGGTGTAAACCACACAGGATAAGAATAGAATATTTAGACAAAATTGTAAATGCATATATAGATAATTTAGTAAGTAATCCTGAATTTAAAAATTTTGTTATGGACAATGTGAAAGCAATTTCTACAAATAAAGCAACACTAGAAAAAGAGTTAAACAAATCTAAACAAACATTGGAAAAGCTAGAAAAACAATTTAAACAAGTATATGAAGATAAGCTAAATGATTTAATTCCAGAATTTATATATAAAGATAAAAAACAGGAATTAGAAAAGAAGATACAATATGAAAAAGAAAAATTGCAAGAAGCGGAAGGCAAATTCAATACACTAAACAAATTAGAAGATAAAGAAGATTTAATATTTAAAGCAATAGATGATATAAAGAAAAATGGGTTAACAAAAGAAGAATTATCAAGACTATTTGATAAAATAGTAGTATTTGATAAAAATGAAATAACAAAAGAAGAAAAAGACTTGTATACACTAAATGATATGATGTATAATGAACTATACGAAAACGGAGGGCTAGCATTTCATTTGAAATTTATGTACCCACAAACTATCACAAACAGGTGGATGTGATATTGGAACAAGACCTATAGATTTACATTTAGCAGCTTTTAAAAAATTGGGAGTAAATATTTCAGAAGATAGTGGATTTATTACATGTAAATGTGATAAAATAATAGGCACAAATATAGACTTAGATTTCCCAAGCGTTGGTGCAACCGAAAATATAATACTTGCAAGTGTTTACGCAGATGGTATAACTAAGATTTCTAATGCTGCTATGGAACCAGAAATAGTGGATTTAGCAAAATTTTTAAATAAAATGGGTGCTAAAATAGAAGGAGCAGGCACAAACATAATTAAAATAACAGGTGTAGAAAAATTAAAGGATGTGTCATATTCCATAATGCCAGATAGAATAGAGGCAGGCACGCTATTATGTGCAGTTGCTATAACTGGTGGAAAAGTTAAACTAAATAAAGTAATTCCAGAACATATAAATCAAATTTTAAACAAACTAGAACAAACAGGTTGCGAAATAAAGATAGAGAATAAATGTGTTTGTTTAAAGGCACCTAAAAAAATCAAAGCTGTTGATATAAAAACAATGCCATATCCGGGATTTCCGACAGATATGCAATCTGTTTTTGCAAGTATACTAACAATTGCAAAGGGAAATTCTGTTATAGTGGAAAATATATTTGAAAATAGATACAAATATGTAAGTGAGTTAAAACGAATGGGGGCCAAGATAACAGTAGAAGGAAGAATTGCTGTAATAAAGGGATGCAAAAAATTATCAGGAGCTACTGTAGAAAGCACAGATTTAAGAGGTGGAGCAGCATTAGTTGTAGCAGGTCTAGTTGCAAAAGGAACGACAACAGTTAATAAAATAGGATATATTTTAAGAGGATATGAAGGCTTGGATAAAAAATTGAACAAGTTAGGTGCAAAAATAACAATAAAAGAAGAAAAGGAATAGAGAGGAAGGAAAGGGCAAATGACAAAGAAATCAAAAGAAGACATACATTATAAAAAAAATAAAGTCAACAAAAAAACAAAGTCAAATAATGTAAGTGCTAGAAATAAAAACAACGAATTATTTGACTTTGATAAAGAAATTGTTATAGGTATGCCCAGAATTTCAGATGATAAGGAGAAAAACAAAAAAAATAAAAAAACAAGTGTGAACACTAACAAAAATAAGCAAAACGCCAAGAAGAAGCTTACTAAACAACAACAAATAGCAATAAAAAAGAAAAAAGCGATCTTGAAGATAGTAAAAGTATTAACTCTAATTATAGTAATTATAGGAGTAAGCATATATGTTGCCTTGTCTCCATTATTTAATATCAAAGAGATAAATGTTACAGGAAACAGCAAACTAAGTAAAGAGGAAATAATAAGCTTATCTGAATTGAAAACAGATGAAAATACTTTTAAAGTATCAAAGAAGAATATAAAAAATAAAGTAAAGGCAAATGCATATATAGAAAATGTAAAAATAAGAAGGAAATTGCCAGATAAAGTAGAAATTATAGTAGTAGAAAGAGTAGCGACTTATATGATACCATTTGCCAATAGCTACATATATATAAATAACCAAGGATACATGTTAGAAATAACAAGCCAAAAAGCAGAGATGCCTGCTATAGTAGGCATTTCTACACCAGAGGAAGAACTACATGAAGGGCAAAGGCTAATAAGTGAGGATTTGGTAAAATTAGGAGAAGTGTTACAAATAATGGAATCAGCAAATGCAAACGAGCTAGTAGACTTAATAACCAAAATTGATATTTCAAATAGACAAGATTATATACTTACTTTGGAAAAAGAAAAAAAAGCTATACATTTGGGGGATGTTTCAAATTTAAGTACTAAAATGGCATATGTGAAAAAGATATTAAACGATGAAAAAGGAGTAGAAGGCGAAATCCTTGTAAACACGGATTTGACCAATAAAGGTGCAGTGTTTAGAGAAAAAGTATAAAAATGGATGGGAGAGAGAATGAATAAAAAACAAATATCAATTACATTAGGAATAATGTGTTTTATATTGACAATGTCAATAATAGTTCAAATAAAAACAATGAACAACGCTAGCGCAACAGTTGGACAAACACTAACAGAAAATGGATTAAGAGATGAAGTGCTAAAATGGAAAGAAAAATATGATAGTGTATATTCGCAATTAGGACAAGCAGAAAATAGACTAGAAAAAGTAAGAAACATAGCTACACAAGACAGCAGTACATCTAGTGCCAAACAGGAAGAATTAAAAAATAACAATATATTATTAGGACTAACAGATGTAACTGGACCAGGAATGGAAATAATTTTAAAAGATAATACTAACATTTCTTCTGAACTATTAAGTACACAGATATTAGATATGAGCAAATTAGTAGTACATAATACGGATTTAACAGCAATTGTAAACATGTTAAGGCATGCAAATGCAGAAGCAATTTCTATAAATGGACAAAGGATAATTGCAACATCTGCAATTACATGTGAAGGTAGTGTTATTAAAATAAATGGAGAAAAAATAACATCACCGTTTACAATTAAAGCAATAGGCCCTACAGATTTATTTTATGGTTCATTAATGATGCCTGGTGGATACATATATTATATGGAAGAAGACGGAATAATAGTAGAAAAAAAGAGAATGGAAAGTGTTACAATAGAAAAATATAATGGAGTTATAAATCCAAAATATATTAAATCTAAGAGGTGATATATTTGAAGAAAATAAATAAAGAGCAACTTGTAATGGGCATAATAATTGGGTTGGTGTGTATAGTTCTAATTTGTGTTATGTTTGTACAATTTAAAACAGTTGAAGAAACAGATATAACAGCTATAGAAAACATGAAAGAAGATGAACTAAGAACGACATTATCAGAATGGAAAACAAAATATGAAGAAACATATGAAAAATATGAAGAAACTATAGCAACAATAGATGAATATAATAAAAAAATAGAAAGCAGTGAAGAAGCATCTGAACTATTAGACAAAGAATTAGAAAATTCAAATTTAATAGTTGGAAATACAGACATATATGGTGAAGGAATTATAGTTACTTTAACAGATAATAATAATCAAGTAATAGTTGCAGAGGATCTATTAGAACTAATAAATGAATTAAGATATGCTGGTGCAGAAGCAATTTCAATAAATGATGTACGCATAATTAATACTACAGATATTGTAGAAGTAGGTAATACACTTATAATGGTAGGAGGCCAGAGACTATCTTCTCCATATGTGGTAAAAGCGATAGGAAACCAAGCGTATTTATCAAGTATATTAAGCCTTAAAAATAGTGGGTTTATAGATAAATATAACAATAGTGGTAAAACAGTTACTTTAGTAGCGAACAAAAAAGTAGAAATTTTAAAATATAATGGTGAGACAGAAATAAAATATATCAAAAAATAATATTTTCCTAAAGTGGAGGGAGAAAACATGATTTTAATAGCAATAATAATAGGTTGTGTTATAGGTGCAATAATAGGTATTTTTATGCCAATAATTCCATATACATATTCAGGATATTTAGCAATAGCAATAATAGCTGCACTAGATTCTGTCTTTGGTGGAATTGTAGCAACATTAAACAAAAACTTTGACCTAAAAATATTTGTATCAGGCTTTTTTGGCAATGCCATACTTTCTATTTTATTAACGTATTTAGGACAAAAATTAAATGTAGATATTTATTTAGCAGCAATTGTTGTTTTTGTTGGAAGAATGTTTAATAACCTTTCTATGACTAGAAGGTATTATATAGAAAAATTCATGAAAAATAGACAAGAAAAGGCTAAAAAAATTTAATAGAAATACATTGCAATTTTATTACGAGAATATTACAAAAATATTACAAATTCTATTGACTTTTGCAGAAAAATGTAATATTCTAAAGACGATATTTAAAACAAATTGGAGGGTTAACTTTGGCAATAGGAGATATAATTGTAGGTATGGACATTGGAACCTCAAAAGTAAGCATAGTTATTGGGGAGGTTAATAATTTTAATCAAATAGAAGTTATATATACAGACAGCCAAAAATGCAGAGGTATAAAAAAAGGAAAAATAATTGATGAAGATGAAATTGTTCTTGCAGTTACAAAATTAATAAAAAATGCAGAAATTGATGCCAACTTAACAATTAATTCGACATACATAACAATTCCAGGGAAATATGTAACAATTGTCCAAAATAGTATATTAAAAGATGCAAAAGATAGATATGCTGGAATATCAATGAAGGATGTTTCGGCAAGTATAATGCAAGTTAGTGACATAGATATTCCAGAAGGAAAACAAATAATAGATATAGTTACAGACAGATTTATCCTAGAGAATGGCAGAATTGTACAAGACCCAGTAGGAAGCTTAAGTTCAAGCTTTACGTTAGAAGCTCAAATTATTTTAGCAGATAAAGAGTATATAAAAAAAATAACCAATATTCTAAAAAGAGCATATATAGAAATAGATGGGTTAGTACCAGTAACACTTGCGGAAAGATGTATAGCTCTAGATAGCAACGAATTAGGTGACAATATAATGCTGCTAGATATTGGAGCTGGAAATACAGACATAGGTGTGTTTGAAGGTTCGTCATTTGTTTATACAAATACCATACCTTTAGGAGGAGACAACATTACAAATGATATTGCTTTGGTTCTTGACATATCAGAAGAAGAGGCAGATAAATTAAAAAAACAATATGGCTTGGCGATGAAGTCTTTCATAGATAATGATAATGAAATTTTATTATCTACATGTAAAGATGAAAATAGAAAGATAATTAAAAGTTCTGAATTAATAGAAATTATAGAAGCTAGAATAGAAGAAATTTTTTCTTTAATTAATAAAGATATTACAATGCAAGGTATAAAACAAAGAATCAATAATGTAATACTTACAGGACAAGGAATTACAAATATAAACAAAAGTGATGTTGCTGGTAAAATTGCATTAAATATACCAGTTAAAATTTCAACAGGAAGACTAATAAGTACAGTAAGACCAGAATATAGAACTGCATATGCACTTGTAAGATATATTTCATCAAGGGCATTTGCAAAAAATGTTTCAAGCAGTATAGAAACAAAGTCAAATGAAAATATATTACATTCAATATTAGAAAGAATTAAGGAATTCTTTTATTCATAATAAATTTGTTGTTAATTTAAAAATAAAACAGAACATAAGAGGTCAGGAATAAGAGGTCATAGTAGAAGTCGGAAATCCGATATCAAATATAAGACATCTGAATTTCGACAACTAATATAAAGGAGGAAAATATAATGTTTATGGATGGAAATGATGATAGCGCAATGCTAGATGGGACAGCAACAATTAAAGTAATAGGTATAGGAGGGGCAGGAAATAACGCTGTAAACAGAATGGTTGATTCTGGAATAAAAGGAGTTGAATTTATAGCAGTTAATACAGATAGACAAGCTTTATTACTATCAAAAGCACCTTCCAAAATACAAATAGGTGAAAAAATAACAAGAGGATTAGGTGCAGGTGCTAACCCAGATATAGGAGCGCAAGCAGCAGAAGAAAGTAAAACAGAAATTGCAGAAGCATTACGCGGAGCAGACATGGTATTTGTTACAGCCGGAATGGGAGGAGGAACAGGTACAGGAGCAGCACCTATAGTTGCGGCATGTGCAAAGGAAATGGGAATTTTAACAATAGGTGTTGTTACAAAACCATTTACATTTGAAGGAAAGAAAAGATTATCACAAGCTGAAAGAGGAATAGAAAGCTTAAAGGGAAAAGTTGATACTTTAGTAGTAATTCCAAATGATAAATTATTACAAGTTATAGATAGAAAAACATCAATAGTTGAAGCGTTTAAAATGGCAGACGATGTATTAAGACAAGGTGTTCAAGGTATATCAGATCTAATAGCTATTCCAGGACTTGTAAATTTAGACTTTGCAGATATTAAAACAATAATGTTAAATACAGGTATGGCACACATGGGTATAGGTAGAGCATCTGGTGAAAACAGAGCAGAAGATGCAGCAAAACAAGCTGTACAAAGTCCAATGTTAGAAACATCAATAGAAGGAGCAAGAGGAGTTATTATAAATATAACAGGTGGAACAAACTTAGGATTACATGAAGTTAATACGGCAGCAGAATTAGTACAAAGAAGTGTAGATCCAGAGGCTAATATTATATTTGGAGCAGTTATAGATGAAAGTCTAGATGAAGATATAGTAATAACAGTAATTGCTACAGGATTTGAAAAAGAGCAGAATTCAATACCAAATATGCCACCAGTTGGAGACATTGTAGACAAAGCATGGGATAGGAAGTTAAACTCTATTCCAACACCTTCAGACAACAATAATTCTCAAAGTGATTTAGACATACCATCATTTCTAAGAAAAAATAAAAAATAAATAACGAAAATTAAAACAAAATGTAGATATTAAAAAAAATACATAAAACATAAAAAGAAATAGTCTTAAAAGGTAGATTATTTCTTTTTTTCTTGCTCACAAAACGACAGATTTTTAATCAGACTAGTTATATAATTTATTAGCAAAAACAAATAAGAGTGAGCGGTGAAAATATGACAGTATATATAGATATTATTTTATTAGAAAATCTATGCATGAATTATATTATTCTTTTTGCAACAGCATATATAATGAAATTAAAAATAAGTCATATAAGATTAGTTGCATCAAGCGGAATAGGTGCAATATATTCAATTATGTTATATATGCAAATATTACCAATATATTCTAATTTGATTATGAAGATAGTGTTATCAATAGCTATGGTTTACATAGCGTATATGCCAAGAAATATTAAAAATATAGTAAAGCAACTAATAATATTTTATTTAATATCTTTTGCTTTTGGTGGTTGTGCATTTGCACTATTATATTTTATAAAACCGGAAAATATAATAATGAAAAATGGAGTTTATATAGGAACATACCCAATAAAAATAGCACTACTAGGAGGGATTGTGGGATTTGTTGTTACATATATAGCATTTAAAATTATAAAAAATAGAGCTTCTAAAAAAGATATTATATATCCGCTAGAAATTAAGATAAATGAGAAAAGTATAAGTATGAATGCTTTGCTAGATACAGGAAATATGTTAAAAGATCCAATAACTTTAATGCCTGTAATAGTAGTTGAAAAAGAAATGCTATATGATTTCTTACCAAAAGAGATATTAAATAACCTTGAAAAGATTATAGGGGGTGACACAAAGGAAGTAACAGAAAAAAATGTGGAGTATATGTCAAAATTTAGAATAATACCATATAACTCAATAGGAAGACAAAATGGACTAATGCTTGGATTTAAAGCAGATAAGGTAAAAATTATAATAGATGATGAGGAAAAAGA
>ERZ791830.1910-NODE-1910-length-11279-cov-3.919369_pt1 | contig 11279 bp, 8 predicted proteins | sample MGYA00509945_ERZ791830 | MGnify/ENA primary metagenome ERZ791830 (study PRJEB30046, sample SAMN00792021) | human gut metagenome | study: EMG produced TPA metagenomics assembly of the A metagenome-wide association study of gut microbiota in type 2... | reverse complement strand
TATTTAGATCGTCTCGATTATCTCATCACTCTTCACCAGCGACAATATCAAAAATTATTTCAATAATGGCTGTTGCTAAATTACAACAGCCATTCGCATAACTCTCTTTACACTTTCAACATCTTACAAATTTCTTCTTTATCTGCCTTCGCATGTTCCTTGATTGCCTCATAAATTGATTGAATCGTAATCACATTTTCTTCAACCTCGTCTACAATCTGATATAATTCCTTATTCTTTTTTATCTTCATTTGCATCTGAATTGATCAGATTTCTCATATTCTTTTTGGCTGTTACATCTCAATCATTGTAGCGTTCATTAAAGAATCCCAAATCTCCTCTCTGGTCTTCTCTGGATTTTCCTTTACGATATCATAGATTTTCTCAATCACATCTGCATCTTCTAACAAATCATCTGCTATCTTCGCTATAGAATCGCCATTTTCAATCTTTTTCTTTACCATCGTTATTAATTTTAAAATTTCTCCCTGTTTTCTTCCTTCTTCTCTTCCTTCTCGTCTTCCACGATTCTCTGCACTTCGCAACTGGCTTGCTTTATCCCTGATTGCCATTTGTTCTCTCAGATATAAATATCTTTCACTCTCATCTCGACTCATCTTAATCATTTCACCCTCACCTTTTCCATGTAATGATTTCCTTCAGATTCTTCTCTGACTTCTTCCCAAGTACTGGCTGAAATTAATTTTGCCCATCGATATAATTCTTGCTTCCTTGCCTTTCCTTTTGTACTTCTTATTTTACTTAATTCTATCACATGGAATTGAAATTTACTACTATACAATTCACCTGTTTTATCGTCTTACAGTAAGTTTCAATATCTGTTTCTTTCAAATACAATAATGCCATTAAAAATCCTTTTACAATTACTTTTTTGTAAAAAATTGTAATATAAAACTTGTAAAAAGGACAGGAGCCAAATAAACTCCTGTCCTAACACACATCATTATATCCTACGCACTTTTATTTTTCCAGTTCTTCCGTCTCAATAATAAACTTCACACTACCCTTCGTTCCACTAGCTTTCTTCGTAAATGTCTGATAGTTTTCTCCTTCATCCATCACTGCATCAGCTCTGTCTAAGATATCTTTTGCATCATCATTGATCGTATTGACAAGTTTCTCAATACCGTCTTTTCTAAAGGTTAACATTCCTTTGTTCAAGGTAACAGCTCCATTTTTCAGAGTTGCAATTCCTGTTGTCATCTGTCCCATTCCATTATCCAGTGTTTTTGCACCTTTGCTTAACTTCTTCGCTCCATTTGCTGCTGTTTTTGTTCCACTGTTTAATGTCTTGGCTCCTTCATCTAACTTCTTGATAGAAGATGCCAGTGTCTTAGATGATGTCTTTAACTGCCCAGTTCCTTCCGCAATCTGTTTTAATGCAGCTTCTAACTGTGCTGTAGATGTCTTTGTCTTTGTTAGCAGATTCTGAATCTGGGTTAAGCATCCTGATACGATCTGAAGGTCTGTCTGTGTTTCTTGCAAGCTTGTTCCGATAGATCCTGCGTAGGTTCCTAAATTCTTTGCCTGACCTCCTACGGATTGTGCATAACCGCCTAAGTTTTCTGCATCTGTCTTTAAAGAACCTGCAATCGTTGTAAGCTGTGCTTTCTGTTCATCTGTAAGAGAACTATAATTGTTCTTGATAAATTCTCCAATTGCTCCTGCCTGATTTCCAACATCTGTTGCTGATGCTCCAATAGACTCTGCTAATGCACCTAATGTCTTTGCTGACACACCAACACTTTCTGTCTGTGTCTTAATATTCATCAATTCTTTTGTGATTCCTGTCTGTGCACTCTGTAGGTTAGACTGTAATTTTGCTTGATTACTTTCGCTTGGCGTACTATTCTGCAGTTCTTTGAGAATCTGTCTCACTCCATTATCTAACTTCTCTGTAGATGATGGTAAAGCACTTGTTCCTTTCGCTAACTGACTAGTTCCTTTCTTTAACGTTGTAGATCCATTGACCAGTTTGTCAAGTCCTTTTGCTAACTGTTTGGAACTGACTGCAATCTGTTTTGTTCCTGATTTTAATTTTCCAGAGGCTGTGACTAATTTTTCAATTCCCTTTACTAAATCTCCAGAACCATCACATAATTTATCTGTTGCATTTTCAAGGTCTTTTAAGGAATCTGTCAGTTCACTTAAATCTCCTGCATCATCTAAACCGAACTCTGATAATGTATCGGAATTCGCAATTGTTGCTGTGACTGTCATCTGGAAGTCCTCTACATCAGCTGTGATCTCGAAGTCTTCTGGAATATCAAAATTTGACCCAATACTTGTATTCTTAAGATTTAAGCTGTCTGCTAATCCTGGCATTGCAACTCCAATAACGATATGTTTGTTACCATCGGAGATAACTTTTCCGTTTGTTGCTTTGACATTAGAGAAGTTATCTGTATTTAAGATCGCTGCTGTGATCATTGTAAATGGTGTATAGACTGTTGTCTGTTTTCCATTGATCGTTTTGGTTACTGCGGAATGATTTTCATATTCATAACGGATCTTTACTTTTCCTGATTTACCAACAAGTTTCTTTGGTGAAATTTCTTTTCCATCCAGATAGTATGTGACTTTCATAGATACTGGAAGATTTTTATCACTTGTTCCTTGATAGTAAATATCTTTTCCATTGGCATTCCATGTAATGTTGTCCTTTTTGCCTCGTTTATATGTCTCATTTCCCTTAACGTTCTCAACGTCTGTCAGATCTGTAGCATCTTTGATCTTTGCTTCACCTGAGAAGTTCTTTAACCAGTCACTGACAATAACTGTTTTCTCTTCTCCATTCGCATCTGTTTTTACGTATACAGTTTCTTCTTTATCTGCAGTGGACTCGCTGGCTGCTACCGGTACTGCTGCCGGAATTGTAAGAGCTGCAGCGAGAAACATTGCTAATGCTTTCGATAATCTTCTTTTTCTCATAACAATCGCTCTCCTATTCTAAATGACCCATCTTGAGGGTTGTTTTACAGATCAATTTATCAAATATCATAAACATTGCCGGCAGAATAAAGATTACGGCAACGGTACTGATCACGGCTCCTCGTGCAAGTAAGGTACAGATCGCACTGATCATATCAATATTTGAGTAAATCGCAATACCGATCGTTGCTGCGAAGAAACTTAATCCACTTGTAATGATAGACTGCATGGATGTTTCATGTGCAATACGAATCGCTTCCATTTTCTTCTTGCCATTTATACGCTCTTTCTGATAACGGCTTGTCATCAGGATCGCGTAGTCAACGGTTGCACCTAACTGAATCGTTCCGATAACGATACTTGCAACAAACGGCAGTGATAATCCCGTGTAATATGGAACTGCCATATTAACACAGATCGCAAATTCGATCACGGCTACCAGGATCACTGGTAAGGAAATGGATTTAAATACAATTAAAATGATCACAAAGATTGCCGCGATCGATGCGATATTTACATTTCTAAGGTCAACATTGGTTACGGTCTCCAAGTCATTCATCAATGGTGCTTCTCCAATAACCATAGAACCTGGGCTGTATTTCTTCACAATGTCGTTGATCTCGTTGATCTGTTTATTTACTTTCTCGGTTGCTGATTTGTAATTTGAACAGATAAACTGCATCTCATACTCATCACTTTGCAACATCTCTTTCATAGAAGAAGGAATCATATCAGATGGAATACTAGAACCGATCACGGAGTTCATGCCGAGACACCATTCAACTCCGTCGACTTTATCGATCTCTTTCTGCATGTTGCTTAATTCCTTCTGACTCATGCCATTCTTGATCATGACCATATGGATGTTGCTCATTCCGAATTCTTCACTTAACTTCTTATTCGCCACATTACTTGGTAAGCTTTGTGGAAGTGATTTGTCAATATTATAGTAAATCTCTGTATGATTATTTCCATAAATTGCTGGGAACAGCAAAATCAAAAATACTACGATCGTTGTTTTATAATGTTTTGTGATAAAGTGTGATGCATTCGCAAGATCTGGCATCAGTGAACGATGGTGTGTCTTCTCAATTAATTTATCACAGATCAAGATCAATGATGGCAAAACTGTTACACAACAGATAACTCCGATAATAACACCTTTCGCCATAACGATACCTAAGTTGGCTCCTAATGCAAATGTCATAAAACACAGTGCTGCGAATCCAGCGACCGTTGTAACGGAACTTCCTGTAATGGACTTAAATGTATTCGAAATCGCATGTGCCATCGCACGTTCTTTGTCACCTTCAAATCTGATCTTATTACTCTCATAACTGTGCAGAAGGAAGATCGAATAATCCATCGTAACTCCTAACTGCAAGATCGCAGTCAATGCCATTGTAAGATAAGACACATCGCTTAGGAAAATATTCGTTCCCAGGTTATAAAGAATTGCCATTCCGATACTTAACAGAAATAAAAAAGCAACTGCAAAGGATTCCATTGTGACAAATAATACGATCAGAGAAAGTACTGCTGCGATCGTTACATAGATTGGAATCTCCTGCATAACCAGGTTCTTAATATCGGTAACTACCCCTGACATACCACTGATAAAGCACTGTTTTCCAACAATCTTACGCATTTGTGTGACTGCTTCCATCGTGTTATCAGATGATGTCGTTTCTTTAAACATTGCGATCATCATTGTTGCATTCTTATTAAAGAAAACTTTCCTTACTTTCTCAGGAAGCATCTCTTTGGGAACGCTTAGATCAGCAATGTCATCATACCAGATGATCTTATCAACGTGATCGACTTTCTCCAGTTTCTGTTTTAATTTCTGTACGTCATGAAGATTCATATCTTCGACAATGATCATCGAATAGGCTCCGGCTCCAAACTGATCTACCATGATATCCTGTCCCTTCACCGTCTCCAAAGAGTCTGGAAGGTAACTTAAGATGTCATAATTGATCCTTGTCTTCACGATTCCAATGGTTGATGGAATCAGTAAAATGAAAGCCAGGAAGACGATAAATTTTCGATGATGTACTAATTTCTTTGCAAATTGTATCATAGCATCCTCCCATTTACATTTATGACGAATAGTCATTTTTTAATCTATATAATGGTATACACCAAAAATGACCAAAAGTCAATAAACTTCTTAAAAGTTTTTGACTTTTGGTCATTTTTTCGTTATACTAAAGAAGATGAAAGGAGAAATTACTATGAAAAAGGTCGAATTAAATAAGAAAAAGAAACAAGATGCCCTTTTGAATACGGCATACCAACTGTTTACAGAAAAGGGATTCCAGAAGACCTCCATCTCCGATATCGTAAATGAAGCTGGCGTTGCTAAGGGTACTTTTTATTTGTATTTTAAAGATAAATTAGACATTCGATATAAATTGATCGCTAAGAAATCTGCGGAAGTATTTAAACATGCCTATCAAGAACTTCAAAAACAATCCATTGATCACTTTGAAGACCAACTAATCTTTATCGTTGACCAGGTCATCGGAGCATTAAATGCTAATCCGACTCTGTTAAAACTGATCTCCAAGCATCTAAGCTGGGGAATGTTTAAAAATTCTTTGGTAGAACCGATCGATGATGCCCAGAGAAATATTTATGATATCTATATGGATCTTTTGAAGAATTCTGGTCATGAATTTGATCATCCGGAAGTTATGATCTATATGATCATCGAGATGGTCGCAGGTTCTTGCTATAATGTTATTTTGACTGGGGAGCCTGTTTCAGTTGATGAATTGAAGCCTTATTTGTATCAGTCAATTCGGTTGATCATACGGAATCATATATTGTAATTTGTAATTTGATGACAGAAATTATTGGTGGAATATTATAAAAAGAAATCATGTGTCAGCAACCCACTCGCGTTCGGACTCCCACGTAGCTGTACTAAGCTCCTGAATGGTCATTCGACCATCCACTCGCTAAGTGCAGACGTGTCCGTACGGTTGCCAACACATGATTTCTTTTTATAATATTCAAATAATTTACGTTATTCAAACCACTACACTGTGTGTATGTTTAACGGTATTGGCTAATCATTTTTGTATTCGCTAACAGAAGATTATCTTTCACTTTCGTCCCTGCTCATCTTAATCATCTCGTCCCTCGCCTTTTTCATGTAATGATTTCCTTTTGTTGTTTCTATTTTACTTAATTCTATCACATGGAATTGAAATTTACTACTATAGGGTTGTCCTTTTTTTAAGCTTCTGTTTATTAATTCCTATATCAAAAACTAATACCATATAACATACCATCTCTGTCTTGAGAATCCTAAATTGTAACCGAGAATGTCTTCAGGTATTTATGTTTTTATGAATACTCGATACATTACCGTCGTACAAATTAATACACTCTGATTACTGTAGAAATCTCACGAGTATGTTCCATTCCCTTAATCTCAACCAAAGCATCTGCAAAGTTCTGCTCCAGTACAAGATCCGTGATAACAACTAATTCTGCCATATCATTAACCTTGTTCTTCTGAATCACCTGTGCGATACTTACTTGATTCTTTCCTAATGTATCTGCAATTTGAGCAAGAACTCCTGGTTTATCATCAACTAACAATCTCATGAAATATTTGCTTTCAATCTCTGTGATCTTCTTGATCGGAAGTTCTTTGTAACATGTACAATGGATTCTTCCTGTACAATAGAACTGAATATTACGTGCCACATCAATGATATCTCCCATAACTGCACTTGCTGTTGGGAATTCTCCTGCTCCTCTTCCATAGAACATTGCATCATCAACTGCATCTCCATGTACAAAAACTGCGTTGAACGAATCATTGACTGTTGCCAATGGATGATCGCTTGGAATCAGCATTGGATGAACACGTACTTCGATTCCAGATTCTGTGTTCTTTGCTACCCCTAACAATTTGATCGTACATCCCATTGCTTCTGCATATTTGATATCTTTTGCTGTGATATTTGTGATTCCTTCTGTGTATACATCATCAAATGTGACTCTAGAGTTAAATGCAATGGATGCCATGATCGCCATCTTACGTCCTGCATCATATCCTTCGATATCAGCTGTTGGGTCTGCTTCTGCATATCCTAATTCCGTTGCAAGTGCCAGTGCTTCATCAAATTCCATTCCTTCATGTGTCATCTTTGTCAGAATGAAGTTTGTTGTTCCATTGACAATACCCATTGCTTCTGAAATATAGTTTCCTGCCAGACACTGTTTTAATGGACGGATAATTGGAATTCCACCTGCAACAGATGCTTCAAATAATAAGTCACATCCATTATGGGAAGCAATATCTAATAATTCACCACCATGCACTGCCATTAAGTCTTTGTTCGCTGTAACAACATTCTTACCGGCCTGAAGAGCTTCTGTAATATAAGTACGAGCTGGTTCAATTCCCCCCATAACTTCCACTACGATCTGAATATCATCATCTGTGATAATGTCTTCCCACTGGTCAGTTAATACAGAAGGGTCAATTCCTTCTCTCTTCTTGTTCTTGTCTCTAACTAGAACTTTGCTGACAGTCAGACCTGCACCAACTTTGTGAGGTAATTCTTCTCTCTGGCGTTCGATCAGTTTGTATACTCCTGTTCCGACAGTTCCAGAACCAAGGAGGGCTACTTTGATGTTCTTTAACTCTTCCATGATACACTTCCTTTTCTGTTTTTGTTTATCTTTGCTTTTATCGAAATGTGATCCTTTGATCTAATAAATTTGTATAAGTAGTTCTTAGTATATCATATTTTTTTTGATTATCCTATATTTTTTTAATTTCTAGTTAGGAAAAACTATTACGTATAATTCCAAGATTACACCAAACAATACTTCTATTGACTATTTTTCTCATTTCTGTTGACATCAATATTTAAAAGTATTATATTCAAAACATAAACAATTAAACAATCATTTAATCTTATTATTTAAAAGGAGATTTCTATGGATAAAACGGAGAAATATAATATTGCTTCCATTGATATTCATGGTCATGGATGTGATGTTACAGAATTAAAACATGTTCTTCCACCAGAAGAATTTGCGATTGAAACTGCCAGTTTATTTGGTCTGTTAAGTGACAGTACCAGACTTCGTATTTTGTATCTTTTATACCACCGTGAAGTCTGTGTGAGAAATATCGCAGAAGCGATTGAGATGAGTCCACCGGCTGTTTCCCATCATCTTCGCTCTTTGAAGCAATTAGGTGTGATCACAAGCAGACGAATCGGGAAAGAAGTTCATTATACGATCGCAGATACTGCAGATGGAGAACTTGTATCTGATCTGTTAAAAACTGTATTTGAAAGGAGGGGTATTTATGAAGATGACTTATGAGTTTGAGAATCTTGGGTGTGCTCATTGTGCAGGTAAAATGGAAGAAAAAATCGGGAAACTTCCTGATGTTGAAAGTGTAAATCTTTCATTTCCTATGAAAAAAATGTATGTTGAAACTTCTCGTGAAGATCTGCTTCCTGAGATTCAAAAGATTTGTACGGATATTGAACCGAATGTTATTGTGACGGAAGTTACGAAAAAATCATCTAAACGGAGAAGACATGTGGAAGAAGATTCTCATGAAAGTCATGAACATCATCACCATCTCGATGAACACTGTGACTGTGGATGTGATCACAACCATAATGAACATGAGCACCTCGAACATCATCACCATCATGATGACCACTGCGACTGCGGGTGTGAACACGATCACGAAGAACATGAACACCACAAACACCATCACCATCATGATGACCACTGCGATTGTGGCTGCTGTGATGATGACGATGACGATGATGAATCAATTACAGCTGCTGCAAATCGTGAAGGAAATGGTCAGGCAACCGTATTTATTGTCGAAAAATTAGGCTGTGCTCATTGTGCAGGTAAAATGGAAGAACAGATTTCTCATCTTCCCGGTGTTGAAGCCGTCAATCTGACATTTGCAACAAAGCAGTTACGTGTATGGTCTGATGATGCCAAAGCATTATTGCCTCAAATTCAAGATATTTGTACTTCCATCGAACCAGATGTCAAAGTCGTTGTCCGTAAAAATACTGTCCGTGCACAAAAAGAAGCGAAAAAATCCAAAGAGAATTCTGAAGATAACAGAGAATTCTGGGAACTTGGTGCTGGTATCGTTTTATTTATTGCTGGAAAAGCATTGGAATCTTCCAAGCCTGTATACAGTATGGTATGTTTTATCCTTGCATATTTAATCTTAGGAATTAAAATCGTATGGACCGCTCTTAAAAATATCTCTAAAGGTCAGGTTTTTGATGAAAACTTCTTAATGAGTATCGCAACGATCGGTGCTTTCGGCGTCGGAGAATTTGCGGAAGCGGTCGGTGTTATGATGTTTTATCGTATTGGTGAATTATTTGAAGAAAAAGCCGTGGAACGAAGTCGTTCCCAGATCATGGATGTTATTGATATGCGACCTGAAGTTGTCAATCTTGTTGATGATCATGGAGATGTCACTGTAATTGATGCCGAAGAAGCTGAAATCGGAGATATCTTATTAGTACGTCCTGGTGACCGTATTCCATTAGATGGTATCATCACAGATGGAGAAACGATGATCGATACTTCTCCTGTTACTGGAGAACCAGTTCCTGTTTCTGCCTCTGTCGGAACAGATGTAACTTCTGGATGTTTAAATACTTCTGGTGTTATTAAGATCAAGGTAGAAAAAGTACTGGAAGAATCTATGGTCACAAGAATCATGGATTCCGTAGAAAATGCAGCCGCAAGCAAACCAAAGATGGATCGTTTTATTACACGTTTTTCTCGTGTATATACTCCATTTGTCGTACTTCTTGCCCTTGCAACTGCGATCATTCCTTCTTTAGTGACAAGAAATTGGTCACACTGGATATACACAGCTTTAACTTTCCTTGTGATCAGCTGTCCTTGTGCCCTTGTATTAAGTGTACCTCTTGCATTCTTCTCTGGAATCGGGGCTGGATCTAAGATCGGTATCTTATTTAAAGGCGGAGCTGCACTTGAAACATTAAAAAATATTACTTCTGTTGTCATGGATAAGACTGGAACGATCACAAAAGGAAACTTCAAAGTTCAGGATGTGATTCCTCTCGGAAATACAACCAAATATGAAATATTATCACTTGCTGCTTCCTGCGAAGAATCTTCTACTCATCCAATCGGAAAGAGTATCATGGATGCTGCCAAAGAAGAAAATGTAACTTATAAAACACCTGAAAATGCAAAAGAAATCGCTGGACATGGTTCTGTTATCACAATTGATAACTCAGAAATCTTAGCTGGCAATAAAAAATTGATGACTCAGTACCATGTAACTGGAGACTATCCAGAAACAACTTCTTATGGAACTGAAATTTTTCTTGCAAAAGATGGTGTGTTAATTGGTGCGATCGTTATTGCAGATACATTAAAAGACGATGCGAAATCCGCCATTGCTTCCTTAAAAGCACAGAATCTTCACACGGTTATGTTAACTGGAGATTCCGAAACAACTGCAAATGCGATTGCAAAAGAAACTGGAATTGACGAAGTTTACTCAAGACTTCTTCCTGATGAAAAACTTGCCAAACTTCAGGAACAGAGAAGCAAACATGGCGCTGTTATGTTTGTTGGTGACGGTATCAACGATGCCCCAGTATTAGCTGGTGCTGATTGCGGTGCTGCCATGGGAAGTGGTGCTGATGCTGCGATCGAAGCAGCAGATGTTGTATTCATGACCTCAAACGTTGAAGCAATTCCACAGGCAATCTCTATCGGCAAAAAAGCTTGTAAGATCGCTTGGCAGAATGTTGTATTTGCATTGGCGATCAAGGCATTAGTAATGATCCTTGGACTGCTTGGATTCGCAAATATGTGGATGGCTGTGTTCGCAGATAGCGGAGTTGCAATGCTATGCGTAATAAACTCTATACGTGCAATGAAATTGTGATTTGTAGTTTGAAGACGGAAATTATTGGTGGAATATTATAAAAAGAGATCATGTGTCTGCAACCCACTCGCGTTCGGACTCCCACGTAGCTGTACTAAGCTCCTGAATGGTCTAACGACCATCCACTCGCTAAGTGCAGACGTGTCCGTACGGTTGCCGACACATGATCTCTTTTTATAATATTCAAATAATTTACGTGATTCAAACCACTATGCAGTGTGTATGTTTTATTGTATTGGCTGATAAGTTTGGTATTCGTTGACAGAAGATAAAGGAACTCTTAGACACCGATTTGTTGGAATGTTTATGATGACGCATAATAACATTACCTTCTGTTTAAAAATCCCCTATTTTACAATCAATACTGTTC
>ERZ791830.1909-NODE-1909-length-11279-cov-6.254366_pt1 | contig 11279 bp, 7 predicted proteins | sample MGYA00509945_ERZ791830 | MGnify/ENA primary metagenome ERZ791830 (study PRJEB30046, sample SAMN00792021) | human gut metagenome | study: EMG produced TPA metagenomics assembly of the A metagenome-wide association study of gut microbiota in type 2... | reverse complement strand
GATGCGTGATCTGATCCTTCAACTCAGCAAAAGTTCGATTTATTCAACAAAGCCCTGTGGGACAACAGGAATAGAAATAACCGCTTTTTGCGCTTTAAAGGTATACGGATGGTTATAGTTCATTAACAGAATTAGACCGCTGACAATAAATATTCCACCCAGGGCCGCTGTGGGAATGGTCCATTTATTTACGGGAATTTTGAAGATCTTAAACATTGCCCATGCAAAAGCCACATAGGTCAAAATAATCAGTAAATCCATAAGTATTACTCGGCAGAAGAGGATTTGATGTCGGCGAGCTGTTTCTCCAGCCCGGCAATGCGCTGTTGCAGTTGCATAACGGATGAATCATGGCTTTGCATTCCCCATCCCCGCTCCGGGCGGTAAAGCGTGGCCCAAATCCACAAAAACGGCCAGATAACATGTAACGTAAAAAGACTCACCCAACCAGCAACATGAATGGCGTCGGCATGAGGATGATTACGTTTTTTGGCAATCAGGTAGGGAATATCATGTAAAATAATGATCCCATAGAAGATCACCAGAAATACAAAAATAAGCACTCCCAGTGCAAAATAGTCCAGGAACATATTTCCCTCAAAGAATATAAAAAAGAACAATTAACGCATATTATGAAATGCCATGATGCAGTGCAATTTCCTTATTTATATAACGACATATTGTTTTTTATATACTTTCTTAAATGTGCTGTCTGGTTTTTCAACAGGACGAGGTTTATCATATTGAAATAGTGGAACTATTGGCCAAACTAATGAATAACTCCAGTAAAACATCCACAGTACAGATTAAGCGTATTAAACCTTCAATTATCTACCGTTTATTGCTGATTGGCCTCGGATCACCAATGGTGATTTACGGCCTGGTTCGCCCGCTCACCATCGAAACGCGAGATTAAACTCCTGACAAAACACGCCCCAGAAACGTACTTCTGTTGGCGTAGTCTGGGTTATTGCGCACGTAGGTTTAAAACGTAAATTGTAACAACGTGCGCTTTGTTTATGCCGGATGCGGCGTGTACGCCTTATCCGGCCTACGGTCAGGTTCCCGTAGGCATGATAAGACGCGTAAGCGTCGCATCAGGCAATGAATACCCAATGCGACCAGCTTCTTATATCAGAACAGCCCCAACGGTTTATCCGAGTAGCTCACCAGCAGGCACTTGGTTTGCTGGTAATGCTCCAGCATCATCTTGTGGGTTTCGCGACCGATACCTGATTGTTTGTAGCCACCAAACGCCGCATGTGCCGGGTAAGCGTGATAACAGTTGGTCCACACGCGCCCAGCCTGTATGCCGCGCCCCATCTTATAGGCCAGATTACCGTTGCGGCTCCAGACGCCCGCGCCCAGGCCATATTGCGTATCGTTCGCCAGCTCCAGCGCTTCTTCCATCGTTTTGAAGGTGGTCACCGCCAGCACCGGGCCAAAAATCTCCTCCTGGAACACCCGCATATTGTTCTGACCAAACAGAATCGTCGGTTCGAGGTAGTAGCCGTCTTTCAGTTCACCTTCCAGCAGCTTGCGCCGCCCGCCTGTGAGCACGTCAGCGCCCTCTTTTTTACCGATATCAATGTAGTTGAGGATGGTTTCCAGTTGCCCGTGAGAAACCTGCGCGCCCATTTGCGTCACGCTGTCGAGCGGGTTACCGCTACGAATGCTTTCGACACGGCGGATGGCGCGTTCCATAAAGCGTTCGTAGATAGATTCCTGCACTAAAGCACGACTCGGACAGGTGCAAACTTCGCCCTGGTTAAAGGCAAACAGTGCAAAGCCTTCCAGCGCTTTATCGAAAAAGGCATCTTCTTCATCCATCACATCAGCAAAGAAGATATTTGGCGACTTACCGCCCAACTCCAGCGTCACCGGAATAATGTTTTGCGTTGCGTATTGCATAATTTGTTGGCCCACTTCCGTTGAGCCGGTAAACGCCACTTTGGCGATGCGTTTCGAGGTCGCCAGATATTCGCCAATTACCCCACCTGCGCCATTGACCACGTTCACCACGCCCGGCGGCAGTAAATCACCGACAATTTCCATTAGCAGCAGTACAGAAAGCGGGGTAAGACGTGCGGGTTTCAGCACCACACAGTTGCCCGCCGCCAGCGCGGGAGCCATTTTCCAGCTCGCCATCAGCAGCGGGAAGTTCCACGGGATAATCTGCCCCACCACGCCTAACGGTTCATGGAAATGATAGGCCACGGTTTCGCTATCAACTTCACTGATCCCACCTTCCTGCGCCCGAATACACGAGGCGAAATAGCGGAAATGGTCAATCGCCAGCGGTACATCCGCAGCACTGGTTTCGCGAATGGGTTTGCCGTTATCCCAGGTTTCAGCTGTCGCTAACAGCTCGAGGTTTTGTTCCATTCGATCGGCAATCTTAAACAGAATCGCCGCACGATCCTGCACCGAGGTGTGCGCCCATTTATCTTTCACTTTGTGCGCAGCATCCAGCGCCAGATCGATGTCTCGTTTGCCCGAAGACGCCACTTCGCACAGCAGCTGCCCGGTCACCGGCGTCAGATTCTGGTAATACTCGCCGTCGGCAGGGGCTACCCATTCGCCGCCAATAAAGTTGTCATAGCGGGCTTTTAACTTGAGGGGGAAACCATACTCGCCGGGCTTAATCTGTGCTGAAGGGGGATTATTGGTCATGATCGTCTCCTTGCGGTGTGAGGTATAACAAGGGTAGACGTGACTGGCGAAATCTTCGCCAGTCGGTAACAGCTTTACGACAGCTATCACGAATTTACGGGCAAGGGTTACAGAGATAGTTGAAAAAGCGGCTGACAATTTGCCAGCCGTTGTGGAAATGATGATTACATCGCTGCGCGATAAATCGCCACAATTTCTTCGTGAGTTGCCTGGATCGGGTTAGTAAAGCCACAGGCATCTTTCAGGGCATTAGTCGCCAATACCGCGAAATCTTCTTCTTTCACGTTCAGGTCGCGTAGGCCTGCCGGGATATCCACTTTCTTCGCCAGTTCACGGATGGCGTTAATGCAGGCTTCAGCACCTTCCGCGTCGTTTTTACCTGTCACGTTCACGCCCATTGCAGCGGCACAGTCACGCAGACGTGCAGCGGCGACTTTGCTGTTGAATACCTGAACGTGCGGCAGCAAAACGGCGTTACATACACCGTGTGGCAGGTTGTAGAAACCGCCCAGCTGGTGCGCCATCGCATGAACATAACCCAGAGAAGCATTATTGAACGCCATACCGGCGAGGAACTGGGCATAAGCCATTGCTTCACGCGCTTTCGCATTACTGCCATCTTCAACGGCTAACGGCAGGTTTTCGGCAATCATGGTCACGGCTTTCAGTGCACAAGCGTCAGTGATCGGCGTGGCGGCAATAGAAACATATGCTTCGATAGCGTGCGTTAAGGCATCCATACCCGTTGCGGCGGTCAGTGACTTCGGCATACCAATCATCAGAGAGGAGTCATTGACAGAAAGCAGCGGAGTGACATGTTTATCAACAATCGCCATTTTGATATGACGCGCTTCGTCAGTGATGATGCAGAAACGGGTCATTTCAGAGGCCGTACCCGCCGTGGTATTGATGGCGATCATCGGCAGCTGCGGTTTTGCAGAGCGGTCAACGCCTTCGTAATCGCGAATATCGCCGCCATTGGCTGCCACCAGCGCAATACCTTTTGCGCAGTCGTGTGGAGAACCACCGCCTAAGGAGATCACGCTATCGCAATTATTCTCTTTAAGTAATTTCAAACCTGCGGCGACGTTTTCCGTGGTGGGGTTAGGTTGGGTGCCATCATAAATAACGCTAAAAATATTGCGTTCTTCCAGTGCTTTTTGCACATCGCCCGCCATACCTAATTTCGTTAACATATTGTCAGTGACAATTAAGGTACGGGTAAATCCATAATCTGCCATCATATTCATTGCATCAGTCAATGAATCAGCGCCGATGACATTCACAGAAGGAATAAAGAACGTTGAAGCTGCCATAACACACTCCTGAAAGTGTAAAAAAGGGCGGGCAGCTTACTGAGGATTTTCATTCGAAAATATGATCAGTATTATTGATTATCAAAATTAATCTAATAAAAAGCACATTGTATTCATTAAACAATGTGCTTTTTTTAAATTCATAAGAATTTTGTATTAATTTATTTTAAAACTTAATTAATCATTTCCTTATTTTTCCGGAAATAATAATGCGTCGCGCAATAAATGATCATTTCCACGACGACGCGTAAAGCCAATGCGGTCAAAATATTCCAGAATCTGAATTGCCAGCTTTCGGCCTACGCCTAAGCGATCGCGGAAATCCGCCGCGCAGGTTGAACCACACTCCTGATCGAGATCGCGGATCATATTGGCAAACTCGACAATCCGATCGTTACGGTAATAACGATCTTTAACGATCGCGGTAATTATTCCTTGCTGCGCCGCCTGGCGTAGAGTCAGGCGCATTGCCTGCTCGTCGGTTCCCGTCTCTTTTGCCAGGTCACGCACCCACCACGGTTCGTCACCAAACAGTGGCTCTGCTTTTTGCCAGATGGCCTGCTGCTCTTCGCTGAAGCCCGCTTTGTGATCTGGCAGATGCAGCCAGCCGTGATGGCTGTGGATGTCGCCGCTTTCGCGCATCTTTTCAATCAGCAACAGTACCAGCGCTTCATCTTCCATTGGCAACGCCATACGTCGCAGACGTTCGCGCCCAGGGCCAGGTTCATCGCGATGTTGCTCATGATAAGTCGCTAATGTGTCGAGAATTTTCCGCTGCCAGCGGGCGGCAACCGGCGCATTCAACAAGCTATAACCAGCCTGAATATAACCAGGCTGTTGCAGCAATTCGCGCATCCCTTCGCCGTTGAGCTGGCGCGCCCAGGCGAAATCCGCAAGGTTAACCGCGCCGCGTTCCAGATGAACAGATAACGCATCGGCATCGCTCTGCGCCCGTGCAAGAGACGCCAGCCATTGCAGATATTCCGGCTTACGTTTACCGCGACGCGGCGGGTTAAGCATCACGACGCGCGCTCCGGCCAGCGTGTTGCGGGCAGAGATATCGCGCAATACCAGGCGGTCGTTATCTGCCAGCCATAACGGGGTGTCGAAGACCAGTTCAGCAAGGTTATCTTCCAGCAGTGAAACGCGTCCCGTGACGTGGCTGGCGGCGTGGTGAATATGCAGCGGCTGCCACTGGGTCAGCGGTGTATGGGTTTGAAGCTCGACAATCACCCGTGTGAACGGCTCTGGCGGCACATCGGCAAGCAGCCAGTCGCCACGGTTAATCTGCTCTTTTTCCGCATCACCCGCGATGTTAAGCGCGATACGCTGCCCGGCATTGGCGGTTTCTGTTGGCTGGTTTTGCGCATGCAGCGCACGTACACGCATCGGTTTATTTACACCAGTCAGCCAGAGTGAATCGCCTACCTTCACTTCCCCGCTTAACGCCGTACCGGTGACGACCAGCCCGGCACCTTTTACGGTAAATGCGCGGTCAATCGCGAGGCGGAAACTATGTTGGCTGGCGTGCTCGCGTTCCGGCAACTGAAGCAGATGCTCGCGCAGGGCATCCATTCCCCGACCTTCGGTTGCTGCGGTGATAAACAGTTTTGCCTCAGCAAAACCGTATTCCCGCAGAACCTCCTTTACCTGGCGTTCAACCTCATCAACACGCGCTTCGTCCACGCGATCGGCTTTGGTCAGCGCCACTGTCAGCATCGGGTTACCGGTCAGCTGCAAAATCGCCAGATGCTCACGGGTCTGTGCCATCACGCCGTCATCGCACGCCACCACCAACAGCGCGTGATCGATACCACCAACGCCCGCCAGCATGTTGGAAAGAAACTTTTCATGACCGGGAACGTCGATAAAACCAGGCACGCGACCATCCGGCTGCGGCCAGTAGGCATAGCCGAGATCGATGGTCATGCCGCGCTTTTTTTCTTCCGGCAGACGGTCAGCATTTACGCCAGTAATCGCCTGCAATAAGGTTGTTTTGCCGTGGTCAACGTGTCCGGCAGTCGCAATAATCATTTCAACAACATCTCCAAAAACCGTTGCTCATCTTCAAGGCAGCGTAAATCCAGCCACAATCGTCCGTCATAAATACGACCAATCACCGGCACTGGCAATTCACGCCAGCGGGCGGCTAATGACTCAAGGTGGCTACCGCGTCCATCATGGGGTGTAAACGTTAATGCCGCGCTCGGCAGGCGATCAACCGGCAGCGAACCACTGCCAATCTGCGAAAGACATGGCATAACCTGTACCGCAAACTCCGCGCCGTAATGTGCGGCAAGGGGGGCCTGTAAACGTTGTGCCTGGATTTGAATGACCTCTGCGCTGCGGGTAAGCAGGCGCAGGGTCGGTAATTTTTCACTCAGAGCTTCAGGGTGTAAATAAAGACGCAACGTGGCTTCCAGCGCCGCGAGGGTCATTTTATCCGCGCGTAATGCACGCTTCAGCGGGTGGCTTTGCAGGCGGGCGATCATCTCTTTTTTACCAACAATAATTCCTGCCTGCGGCCCGCCTAACAACTTGTCGCCGGAGAAACTCACCAGACTGACGCCCGCCGCAATCAACTCCTGCGGCATTGGCTCTTTCGGCAAACCGTACTGGCTAAGATCGACCAGCGAGCCACTGCCTAAATCAGTCACTACGGGAACATCCAGCTCTTTGCCGAGCGCCACCAGTTCCGCTTCATCTATCGCTTTGGTGAACCCCTGAATGCTGTAGTTACTGGTATGTACTTTCATCAACAGTGCGGTATTTTCATTCACCGCCTGACGATAATCATTCGCGTGCGTGCGGTTGGTGGTCCCTACTTCGTGTAGGGTGCAGCCTGCCTGACGCATAACATCGGGAATACGAAACGCGCCGCCAATCTCCACCAGTTCGCCGCGAGATACCACCACCTCTTTTCCGCTGGCAGTGGCCGCCAACATCAATAACACCGCCGCCGCATTGTTATTGACGATACAGGCATCTTCCGCCCCCGTAATACGGCACAGCAGCTGCGCCAGCGCCCGATCGCGATGTCCGCGTCCGGCGTCGTCCAGATCATACTCGAGGGTCACTGGCGAACGCATAGCCTGCGCAACGGCTTCCACCGCGGCTTCCGCCTGTAAAGCTCGCCCAAGGTTGGTATGCAGCACGGTTCCCGTCAGGTTGATCACCGGACGCAGCGCGCTCTGCGCTTCTTTCGTCAACCGGGCATCGACTTCTTGCGCCCAGTTTTCACACCACGCAGGCAGCGTCTGGCTGCCACGAATCACTTCTCGCGCTTCGTCGAGCATCTGACGCAACAATTCCACCACGCGGGTGTGACCATAAGTATCACGCAAAGAAAGGAAGGAGCTATCGCGCAATAAGCGATCAATAGCCGGAAGTTGACTATAGAGGGAACGCGTTTCGGTTGTCATAGGAAACCTGGCTGATCAAGGCCCTCTCACACGGAGAAGGGCGTTTAACATAACCACGGATTGTAACGTGAGATGGGTCAGGAGGACATATCGCGCATCAAGCCTTTGGCGGTTCGGTGCGAGCAAAACTTTCGCGGCTAAACAGGTTTTCGACCAGTTTGACTAAGTGTGGGCGGTCGACACACCAACCTGGCGCAACGCGGCGGAAATTGAGATATCCGACGGCACAGGCAATGGCGATAGTCGCCAGATTGACCGTATCGGTTTTGAGTGTGCCATCGACCAGATATCCTTCCAGCACATCCAGACTGCGGTTGATTTTCTCCCGCTGGCGTAACAATTCATCTTCAGACTGCTGCGCCGCTGGACGCGCCTGTTCACGCACCGATACCAGCCCGGCATCCATAATGCCATCCGCCAGTGCCTCAATTTTGCGCACCCGCAACGACTCCAGCGGATCGCGCGGCAACATCGCCGGAGCGACATTCATTAATTCAATATATTCAGCGATGATCGGCGAATCAAACCAGCATTCGCCCTCTTCGGTCACCAGCACCGGCACTTTTCCTAACGGGTTAAATTGCGCCACGCCGTTGTCCGCGTTATAGGGCAGTTCATTAATAAATTCGAAAGTTATGCCCTTTTCTAACAACAGAATAGAAAGTTTGCGTACAAACGGGCTGGTGTAGCTACCGACGAGTTTCATGCCGAGTCCTTTGTGCGAGGAAAAATATCAGTATGGCCTGGTGATGGGAAAAAGGGCAGAAAATGTTGATGGTTTGTTACTTCCAAATAAATCACATATTTATCATGGTGATATAAATATTTTCCTAAAAATCTTCAATTCATTGTGACCACAAGTTTTTCTTCGCTTTTTCGTATGAAGATACTGTCATTAAAATAATAGAAAAGGATTTTACGATGAGCGGAAAACCGGCGGCGCGTCAGGGTGACATGACGCAGTATGGCGGTAGCATTGTTCAGGGTTCAGCCGGGGTACGTATTGGTGCCCCCACCGGCGTGGCCTGTTCGGTGTGCCCCGGCGGAGTGACGTCCGGCCATCCGGTCAATCCCCTGCTCGGTGCAAAGGTCCTTCCCGGTGAAACCGACATCGCCCTGCCCGGCCCGCTGCCGTTCATCCTCTCCCGCACCTACAGCAGTTACCGGACAAAAACGCCCGCGCCGGTGGGGAGCCTCGGCCCCGGCTGGAAAATGCCTGCGGATATCCGCTTACAGCTGCGCGATAACACACTGATACTCAGTGATAACGGCGGCAGAAGCCTGTATTTTGAGCACCTGTTTCCCGGTGAGGACGGTTACAGCCGCAGCGAGTCACTGTGGCTGGTGCGCGGCGGCGTGGCGAAACTGGATGAAGGTCACCGGCTGGCCGCACTCTGGCAGGCGCTGCCGGAAGAACTCCGCTTAAGTCCGCATCGTTATCTGGCGACAAACAGTCCGCAGGGGCCGTGGTGGCTGCTCGGTTGGTGTGAGCGGGTGCCGGAAGCGGATGAGGTGCTGCCTGCGCCGCTGCCGCCGTACCGGGTACTGACCGGGCTGGTGGACCGCTTCGGGCGCACACAGACGTTCCACCGCGAAGCCGCCGGTGAATTCAGCGGCGAAATCACCGGCGTGACGGATGGTGCCGGGCGTCACTTCCGGCTGGTACTGACCACGCAGGCGCAGCGGGCAGAAGAAGCCCGGCAGCAGGCCATTTCCGGCGGGACGGAACCGTCCGCTTTTCCTGATACCCTGCCGGGTTACACCGAATATGGCCGGGACAACGGCATCCGTCTGTCTGCCGTGTGGCTGACGCACGACCCGGAATACCCGGAGAATTTACCTGCCGCGCCGCTGGTGCGCTATGGCTGGACGCCGCGCGGCGAACTGGCGGCAGTGTATGACCGCAGCAATACACAGGTGCGCAGCTTTACTTACGATGATAAATACCGGGGCCGGATGGTGGCGCACCGTCACACGGGCCGGCCGGAAATCCGTTACCGTTACGACAGCGACGGGCGGGTGACAGAACAGCTAAACCCGGCAGGCTTAAGCTACACGTATCAGTATGAGAAAGACCGCATCACCATCACCGACAGCCTGGACCGCCGTGAAGTGCTGCACACGCAGGGCGAAGCCGGGCTGAAGCGGGTGGTGAAAAAGGAACACGCGGACGGCAGCGTCACGCAGAGTCAGTTTGACGCCGTGGGCAGGCTCAGGGCACAGACGGATGCCGCAGGCCGGACAACAGAGTACAGCCCGGATGTGGTGACGGGCCTCATCACGCGCATAACCACGCCGGATGGCAGGGCATCGGCGTTTTACTATAACCACCACAACCAGTTAACGTCAGCCACCGGGCCTGACGGGCTGGAATTGCGCCGGGAATATGATGAATTGGGCCGTCTGATTCAGGAAACTGCCCCTGACGGCGATATCACCCGCTACCGTTATGATAATCCACACAGTGACTTACCCTGCGCAACGGAAGATGCCACCGGCAGCCGGAAAACCATGACGTGGAGCCGTTACGGTCAGTTGCTGACCTTCACTGACTGTTCCGGTTATGTAACCCGCTATGACCATGACCGTTTTGGTCAGGTGACGGCGGTGCACCGCGAGGAAGGCCTGAGCCAGTACCACGCATACGACAGCCGTGGACAGTTAACTGCGGTGAAAGACACGCAGGGCCATGAAACGCGGTATGAATACAACGCCGCCGGTGACCTGACCGCCGTCATTGCCCCGGACGGCAGCAGAAACGGGACACAGTACGATGCGTGGGGAAAAGCCATCTGTACCACGCAGGGCGGTCTGACGCGCAGTATGGAATACGATGCTGCCGGACGGGTCATCCGCCTGACCAGTGAAAACGGCAGCCACACCACCTTCCGTTACGATGTACTCGACCGGCTGATACAGGAAACCGGCTTTGACGGCCGCACACAGCGTTATCACCACGACCTGACCGGCAAACTTATCCGCAGCGAGGATGAGGGGCTGGTCACCCACTGGCACTATGACGAAGCAGACCGCCTCACGCACCGCACCGTGAATGGCGAAACCGCAGAGCAGTGGCAGTATGACGAACGCGGCTGGCTGACAGACATCAGCCATATCAGCAAAGGGCACCGGGTGACGGTGCATTACGGGTATGATGAGAAAGGCCGGCTGACCGGTGAGCGTCAGACGGTGCATCACCCGCAGACGGAAGCACTGCTCTGGCAGCATGAGACCAGACATGCGTACAACGCGCAGGGGCTGGCGAACCGCTGTATACCGGACAGCCTGCCCGCCGTGGAATGGCTGACCTACGGCAGCGGTTACCTGGCAGGCATGAAACTCGGCGACACACCGCTGGTGGAGTACACCCGCGACCGCCTGCACCGGGAAACGCTGCGCAGCTTCGGCCGTTATGAACTCACCACCGCTTATACCCCTGCCGGGCAGTTACAGAGCCAGCACCTGAACAGCCTGCTGTCTGACCGCGATTACACCTGGAACGACAACGGCGAACTCATCCGCATCAGCAGCCCGCGCCAGACCCGGAGTTACAGCTACAGCACCACCGGCAGGCTGACCGGCGTTCACACCACCGCAGCGAACCTTGATATCCGCATCCCGTATGCCACAGACCCGGCAGGTAACCGCCTGCCCGACCCGGAGCTGCACCCGGACAGCACCCTCAGCATGTGGCCGGATAACCGTATCGCCCGTGACGCGCACTATCTTTACCGGTATGACCGTCACGGCAGGCTGACAGAGAAAACCGACCTCATCCCGGAAGGGGTTATCCGCACGGATGATGAGCGGACTCACCGGTACCATTACGACAGTCAGCACCGGCTGGTGCACTACACGCGGACACAAT
>ERZ791830.1908-NODE-1908-length-11282-cov-4.294469_pt1 | contig 11282 bp, 10 predicted proteins | sample MGYA00509945_ERZ791830 | MGnify/ENA primary metagenome ERZ791830 (study PRJEB30046, sample SAMN00792021) | human gut metagenome | study: EMG produced TPA metagenomics assembly of the A metagenome-wide association study of gut microbiota in type 2... | reverse complement strand
TAATATTTACCGCTTTTTCGCCTGTCACAGGGTAATTGGAGTTCGATATCACCTCGCGGTAAATTTAGAATTATTTTGATTATAAATATTTCTTATAAGAGAGACGCAGCTTACTACGCCTCTCTATATAAATCTTATTTTACGATTGCTTTTACAGCAGCTTCGCCTTCAACTGATACGAATACTACACCTGCAGGAGCTGCGATTGTAGCGTCGTCAGAAGAAACAACTGTGCTAGATACAGTCTGACCTAATACATTAGCCACTTTCACAGTCTTACCAGCTGCACCCAATACACGGACACCACCGTCTACTGCTACAACCTTAATAGTTGAAACTGCTTCGATTGCTTCGTTTGAAGTAGGTACGTCGTTACCTTCAGACAATGTGAAGATCTGAGCGTCGCGCATGATTTCGTCGATAGAACCATTAGTACCTTCATGATCTTCAGAAGAACCGTTTGTTGCAGTGTGACGTGCAATAACCGGACAACCGTTCTGTACTTTAATCCATCCACCAGTGAATGAACCTACTGTTGCACGTTCTGATTCGATGAAGAACTTGCTTTCATCATCTCTGTCGATCAGACGCAGTGAGAATGTATAAGGAGAAGCCTTTGTTACCGGAGTCAGTTCAGCCAATTTTTCAGGATCGATAACACCACCTTTTTCTTCGGCAACCTTCAGGCTTTCAAGAGTAACAGCGTTTTCTTTCAAAGGATCGGTAGCTTCCAGGATATACAGTTTACCACCCTGATAAATACCTTCTACGAAGCCCAGACGGTCATAACTTTCAAACTTGTAATCTTTAGCAGAGTTCTTCATGTTGATCAAGAAACGACCTGTCATATAACCTTTATACTCTTCAGCATGTTCACACTTATTTGTCAGTTCATAACCGTGGATCGGGCACCAGAAACCATCTTCAACAGTAGCTGTATCTACAGCGAACAAGAATTCAGGCATCAAACCAGCATTGTTACCAACTTCAAACACAGCCATTGAAGGATTGTAACCTTCAGCCTGGTGAACACCTTCAGAAGTCAAGCCTAAGAAACCGAATGTTTCAGATTTAGAGTTTTCGAACAGATATTCGCTTGCAGTACCTCTTTCCAGGAAGAACTTAACTGCCTTATCTGCAGTCAGACCACGATACAATTTAACTTCAGCTGGTCTGATAGCAAATGTTGTGCTAGGCTGGCTAGGAATGTTATCCAATTCATCAAAAGCCAATTTAGCTGTAGATTCCAAAGAAGCCTGGCTTTCTGCTTTATAAGAAGCATCTGTCTTGATTAGTACATAAGTTTCAGTTTCATCCATTACTTCGTCAGACTTGAAGAAGAATGCAGCTTTTTTCAGACCAGCTTCTTTTCCTTCTTCTTCAGTCATAGCCTTATAGTAAGTCGGCTTACCGTTTTCAATAACCTGATAGATCCAAGTCTTATCGTTGTCTACCAAATTGTCATCCCATACTTTTACATTGTATGCTTTTCTTTTCAATTGCTTCAATTCACCAACTTTGCTACCAAAGTTCTCTTCAAAAACCGTACCATCAGCTTTCTTAGCTTCAAAGAATTCATAATAAGTCTTGCTATTTGCTTTTGCTGTCGGAACGAAGAATTTATCGCTAGTCAGATCCAAGAAGTGTTCGCTTACCAAGTTATCGTTCAATTCGAATGTGAATTTCTTAGCCAATAACTTATCGCCTGCATTGAAATAACCGTGTTCTGCTTTTGTCAAAGCATTTGTAGCTGTAACAACCGGCATAGTATATGCAACACGATCTTTCAATAAAGAACCTGTAGAAGCAAAACCTGTATATTCTTTATTAATGATAAAATAGTTACCAGCTGGATCAACATAAAGCTGACCATCGAATACCTCATTTGCAAACTCACGGTTCTTAATAACAACCTGTTCGTTACCTTCTTTAGCAAATGTCCACATAGTAGCAGGCATGTTGTCGTAGTTCTGATTTTCTGTCGGAACATCCAACTGCATTTTACCATTGAAATTACATACGATATACTCAGATTTATCTTTGATCTGATACAGCTTATCGTAAGTCAAATCTTCTGCACGTTTCAGGTAAGAGAACTTCTGTTCGATAGAAGTCAGAACAGCCCAACCGTCTTTTGAAGCCGGAGCTGTAGTGATCACATTGCTACCATCTGATAATTTTGTAATCGTGAAAGATACTGATTTTTCATCATAATCCTTTACAGCTTCATTAACTACAGAGTTAGCAGAAGTAATATAACGAATTCCAGAACCTGCAACAGTTTCTTCTCCCTTAACTGTAAATCCTTGGGCAGCCTTACATGCTGCAAACGCAACTTCTCTATTATATTCATCATCTGTCATGATACCGGCATTCAGCGGTTCGATGAACAAGCTGTCGTTTGTCGGGAAATAAGTAGCACGGAACATTGCACGGGCTTTCAAGTAATCGTTAGCTGTTGTTGCCGGTGCATTATCTACTACAACTTTCACGCTAGGAGATACACTAGGAAGTTTATCTTCTTCATAACGTTTTGTGCTTATCTGCAAATATTTTGTAGCATCACTCTTTGACTGGAATGACAAATTGAAGTTAGTATACTTTGCATCACCGAAAGCTGTTTCAGGTGCAGCTACTAAACCGTCTACCGCAACAAATTCCTGTTCCAAAGCATCTGCACCTACTACATTATCTTGTTTAACTGTAAACTTGAAGTCAATAGTACCATCTGCATTCAAATCTGCATTCAAACGCTTGTTGAAATCGTCTTTGGTCATAAAGAAAGGAGCAGCCTTTACCGGTTTGATTTCCAAGCCATCTACATTATCCCAATTGGTAGGAACATCTGAGATATGAACAGCCACCAAAGAAGTAGCGACAACGTCAGCTCCAGCTACAGTCTTAGCGTCATAACCGTTGTTCTTCAAAGCATCATTAACATCATCAGCGTTTTCAGTTGTGTTAGTAGCAAACTTCAAAGACATCACCTGTTTCTTAGCCAGATCAGAAGGATCTGTGTAAACAGAATACAATTTAGCCCAGTTCATCACGGCTGTACCATTGTTATTCAGGTACCAGTTCCACTCGCTAATACCTTTGCTCAGATATTCCACTTTATCATCTTCTGCTAAAGTTTGGTCGAAAGATAAAGGATAACCTGTTTCTTTATTTACAAAGGTAAATTTACCACCGCTCACACCATCATCAGCAGTGTAAACGATCTTCCACAAGGAAGCAGTCAGAGGAGCTACGCCTTCTCCATTTTTTTCAACAACACGTAAATAGATTTTACCGGTTTTTTGATCACGTTCCTGAATCAATACATCTGCGCTGGCAGTACCATTAGGATTTGTTTCCGGCAAGTTCACCTCCAACTGATACCATTCACCATCAACAACCTGCTTTACATCTTTACTCCAAGTAGCACCGGTAACTGTATTACCGGCACCTACAGCCAGATACGGGTTATTAACCCCTGAACCCACGATGTTTGTATAGCCCGTCTGACCCAAACGATACTTAAAACCAGTACCTGCATCATAAGTCTGTGCAAATACTGATCCGGTTGCCAGGGCAGCAGCCATCAAAGTAAAAAACTTTTTGTTCATAATCAATAAATTAAATATTAATAATAGTGTTATAAAAGTTCTATCTGTAGGACACGTCAAAATGTCACAAATTGTTAAATGACGAGTTTAAACGTTCCTTTTTTCTAGTCACATTTTTCCCCATCTTTTGCTTTCGTATAAAAAAGGATGATTTTTGTACTAACTTTGTTATTGTATTGATAAGAAAGGACATAGAAAAGAAAAAAATATTCGGAAAAAGATTGGTGGTTTAAAAGAATGTCGTAATTTTGCTGGCGAGAAAAAAGGAACCTTTTTTTTAGTCACTCTCTTTTCCCCATCTACTGATTAATATTCAACCGATATAAGCACTTTTGGAATCCGGTAAAACAGACGTTTTTCCCTAATACCTTTCCAACGGATGCCTACCCGTCAGACCCCCGATGCCTACTCGTTTTCGGAGCGATAACTACCCGTTCTGAAAAAGGCCGTTTTTAGAACGTGAAATACCGATGAGTCTCAAAAGTCTCACGAGTCTCACCCCCCTTTTTCATTTCTTGACATTTTTACCTTTTTCCGTCTTTCGATAGTAACCGATTGATACTAAAAGAAGTAGACCATATCCCTGTGCTTTTTTCAACATACGGAACACACTCGCACGGCTAATTCCGCGGACACGAGCCTCTTCGAGTATATCCGACGTTTTAAACTCATCCGGCATGACCTCAAAAAGGTCGACTTGCGCATCCGGCAACTTGTAATGCTGCTCCGTGTCGCTATGCTTCAACGAAGTGCTCACCAGCAACGAATGACGCAGGCAGCATTTCCCGATATGGAAAGCGATCTCGAAATCGTCGTCCGCTATCTCGATTTTACCGTCCGTATTCCGCGATTCACCTTTACGGATCCCCGTCAACGTCATTGCCATGCGGAAAACGATCAGGCGATGGCGCAACACGACAGAGGCTATGTCGTTGTTGCCAAATACACGTACATTATTATATTCACGTTCGAAGAAACGATCTAGTCTTTTACGCTGCTTGTCGGAAAAAGAGACAAAAGTCGACGAACTCTCCAAATGTACCGCCATGTCAAGCATCTGTTGCCCCAGCCTTTCAAAATAACGCAAGCTGCAAAGCGTATCGTCGGCCGACGTAAGCGGTTGATATTCGCTACGGCCGGTAATGCGGTAAATCAACATGCGGCTATATAGCCCGCTCTCGGTCGAAGGGATCAGCTTTGTCAACATGCCGGGAGTTCCTGTTGCCAGAAAACCCAGTTCGGGAAATTCGATATAAGAAGTCCCGTTGGTCTTCGACGAACAGCTGATCCGTTCATGCTGGAAAGCTTGGTTCAAGACGTAACTATACCCTCCGAACTCTTGCGCAATGGTATTATTGACCGACTCGAGTTCCGTCTCATACAAAAACGAAGCATAAGGGCTATTCACATCCAACTGTTCGATCATACGCGCCGTCGTCGTGTAACCACTCATGTGCAGGTGCTTCTGACGAACCAGCTCCGGCTCTTCGACAGGAGGCCCGGCCGGCTTCTTTCCTTTCGCGGCACGTACCTGCGCCTTGTAGTTGTCTGATGCCTCTCTCTTCTCCTCATATTCCTTCACTTGTGCTTTCGAAACGTCGTACACATAGTTTTGCCAGGGATCAGCCAGCTTACGGACAACATTGATGCTCCCTTTGCCACTTCCGGAAGGACCGACGATCAAGGTATAGAAAGGCGGTTTATACAATTGATTCTTCAACATGCCGCTGACACCCGGCATGATGGTGCTCAGTACAGTCAGCGAAGAGAGGAGCAACAGGTCGTATTCGCGGTCGTCGGTAGCCACCTTCAGAATCTCACTAATCAGTCCGGGGCAACGCTCCAAAATCGCTCTGTCGAAGTGGGGCAAATCGACCTCATCAGGATCAATATCAAAGCCTAGAGGCGAATCACCCTCTATTGGTGGATTTTCAGAAATGGGGGTGAGACTTGTGAGACTCGTGAGACTCTTTTGTCCGGTAGAGGCCGTCGGAGGACACCAGGGATTGCTGCCGTGCGACGAACGGTAACGGCGGTACACGTCTGCGACGATGCCCCGGATTTCCTTCTCCGCAAAGCCCGGTTCTACATAACGGCGCAGGCATTCGGCCATCACTTCGTTTTCGTCGAACCCCGCACTGTTCAAGGCCGAAGCCAGCTTCAACACGAAGCTATGACGGCCGCCACCGGCAAAAGGATTGTTTGCTTCAAATTTGTCGATGTAGTTGGACAGCGAATTGTCCGGATAGGACGACGCACGGACAGCCGGAGCCTTTTTCGCCACCGGCACCGTTTCCTGCGGGACATGCACCACTTCGGCCACCTCTTTATAAAAAGCTTCCGGATCATAGCTGGCAAAGCAACCGCGGTTGGCATCCTTGCCGGAGATATCCACCGTTACACCGGGGAGGTCTTTCTCGATCATCGAACGCACCTGTTCGAACGCTTGCAGATGATGTTCCTGATCGCTGTCCACCAGCACAAAGAGTTTGTTTCCCGTATGGGAAGGACTGATATGCCCGGCTTTCACATAACCGAGTTGCGCAGCCTGGCTGAGAATTTGCTCAGGTGGCAACAGCACATCATCAAGATCGATGCAGATGCAACCGGAGTAACGAACCATATGTTCGAGTTTACGGCCTCCAGCCATCGCTCCGCCGGGTACCAGCAGAGGGAGTCTTTTCTTACTGGCTTCGGCTTTTTCATTTTCACTGGCAGCTAAATAGGCTTGCACTTTTTCTACCGCTTTTTTGTGTTTTCCGCTTCTGACGTCAGCAATGTAGCGTTCGAGGGTGGTTAACATCAATGTTTGCGTGTCGAATGCCGAGAAATACAACGTACATTCAACGGTTTGTTTTTGATTCAAGTTCATTAGAACTGTTTTTTAATTTAACATGCTCAGGGTTCGCCTAGGTGTTCCACCAGGACGGCAACCTGTTTTGGAGTATATAGTTTCTGAAATTTTACCCATCCGACAGCTTCCAGCTTGGCTTTCAATCCGCGGGAGGTGCGTATCCATTCCCACATACGCTTATAGGCAACAACCGGCGTGTGGCCGGGGAAATACAGTTGGGCGAATTCCGTTACGCCATAGGCTCTCCCCCAGGGAGATACTTCTATTTTTTTGTCTTCCATAATTATTTATAAATTACAATATTAACACACTACAATATACAAATAATATCAATAAGTTGTATCAAAAAAGACGAATATTTATCAAATAAAATACACACTGAACATCCTGCACCATTCCACAGCCTCCCATGAAGGTAAATGCCTGTATTATCTTTGCAATGTAGTTCAGAAACAAGTTCTTATCACACTAACCCTTAAACATTTAACAGTATGTCAGTAAAGTACAAGCTGGTCTTGAAAAAAGACCTTACCCAAGGAGCGGCAGCGGATGCGAAACGTTATTACGCATCCGCCCCGGTGAGTGGAATGATGGATTTCGACTCCATCTGTGAATTGATAGCCGACCGTTCCACTGCGAGCGATGGCGACGTGGCACTGGTTGTTCTCGGCCTGATCCGTGCGATGGAAGAAGCTTTACTCCGCAACGAAGTAGTTCAACTTGGAAGACTAGGTAATTTCCGGTTGTCGATCGGTAGTTCCGGAACAGTCGAAGAAAAAGATTTTCAAGCCAACATGATCCGTAAACCGAAAATCATCTTCACCCCCGGCGATAAGCTACGCGCCATGATCGAAAAAGTAAGCCTCGAACGCATCGGCAAGGAGCCGGAAGCTCCGGAAGGCGGAGGAAGCGGAGGTGGAAGCGACCGCCCGGAAATCGAGTAATTTTCAATTTTCAATTAAAAAGTATGACAGCACAACAAATCAGCTTCGTCAAGAACTCCCTGCAGGCAGCCGTGTCTGCGGGAGCCTCTTTCAACATGAATCCCACCGTGATACTGGCACAGGCTGCCTTCGAAAGCGGATGGGGAATGAGCAAACTGGCAACGGGCAGCAACAACTATTTCGGTCTGACGGCCTACGGTTGCAGCAACCAGTACTGGCACGGTGGCAAAACAACGGTGAACACCGGCAGTTACTCCCTGGATTTCCGCCGGTACGACACCCGCGAAAATTCCTTTCTCGACTTCGCCCGCCTGATCCGCAACAACTACCGTACCGCCTGGCAGGCCAGCAACAACCCGGAAGCCTATGCCCGCGAGATAGCCTACAGCCCATATATCAGCGAACTGAACGGCGACGACCGCGAAACCTACCGCCAAAGCCTGGTCCAGATGGAGAAGACGGTGCGGGCGATTGTTGAGATCATTGTTTAATCATTCATTTAATCCTAAAACAACCATGTCCAAATTCAAACGAATCATCGAATTCATTCTTGCTTTGCTTAATTTTTTGTTTCATTTTAAACCGTCAACAGATGATAAAACGGCTATCGTTACTGAAATTTATCCCAGCCCTGCTGCTCCGCCTGGCACGGAAAGGGATCACCCTGTATTTGAAACTATCCCTTAGGATACGGCTGCGGCTGCCGTAGGGATAAGGCTGCCGGTCAATGCCTCCCGAAGGCTGGCCGGTGGCCTTTTATTTTCAATAACATCTTTTTAACCCCTCATTTTTTTCAGGTTCTACAAGGTTATCTCATTCAGTTTGCCTACTTTTGCAGACTGATATAAATATATATGTAGGATTGTATGAAAACACTGGAAAGATTAGTTGCAGAGAAATTATTGAAGATTAAAGCCGTTAAATTACAACCGGCAAATCCGTTCACCTGGGCTTCAGGTTGGAAATCACCGATCTACTGTGATAACAGAAAGACGCTTTCTTATCCGGCTGTTCGTAGTTTTATCAAGTTGGAACTGGCACGTGTGATTAGCGAAAAATATGAAAACGCAGATGCTATCGCAGGAGTTGCCACAGGAGCTATCGCACAGGGTGCACTGGTAGCAGATTTGCTTGGACTGCCTTTTGTATATATCCGCGCAACGCCGAAAGATCATGGATTGGAAAACCTTATTGAAGGTGAATTGAAACCGGGTTCTAAAGTAGTGATTATCGAAGACCTTGTATCAACCGGCGGTAGCAGCTTGAAAGCTGTGCAGGCTGTACGTAACTTCGGTTGCGACGTGGTTGGTATGGTTGCCATCTTTACTCACGGGTTCCCTGTGGCAACACAACAATTCAAAGACGCAAAAGTTACGCTGACTACACTGAGCAACTACGACGCCGTTATCGAAGAAGCTGTACGCACAGACTATATCGACGAATCGGAAATCGCCACTTTGCAGGAATGGCGCAAAGACCCTGCTAACTGGAATCCCGAAGCTTAATTTATTAACAACCCGAGGATGACAGAATTTGTAAGTGAGATCAAAACGATCCCCTATAACGAGGATCGTGTCTATGCAATGCTGTCCGACCTTTCCAATCTGGAACGGGTGAAGGACCGCATTCCACAAGATAAAATCAAAGACTTCGAGTTCGACAGCGACTCTTGCAGTTTCGCTGTCGATCCCGTAGGTAAAATAACTTTTCAGATCGTAGAACGCGAACCGAACAAAACGATCAAATTTACTACAACCAATTCGCCCGTGCCACTCTTCTTGTGGATTCAACTGAAACAAGTGGAAGAGGCCGATACGCGATTGAAAATGACGATACGCGCCGATCTGAACCCGTTTATCAAACCGATGGTATCAAAACCGTTGCAGGACGCTCTCGACAAAATATCAACTGTGATTGCCTCCCTGCCCTATTAATTCTCCGCATTATGGCTCAGAAACTTTGGGAAAAAAATGTACAGGTAGACAAGGAAGTCGAAACATTTACCGTAGGTAAGGACCGCGAGATGGACCTTTACCTGGCTAAATACGACGTTCTTGGCTCGATGGCTCATATAACGATGCTGGAAAGCATCGGGTTGCTCGCAAAAGAAGAACTGACGGTTCTGCTGGCGGAGCTGAAAAACATCTATGCCGTGGCCGACCGCGGTGAGTTCGTGATCGAAGAGGGCGTGGAAGACGTTCATTCGCAGGTGGAACTGATGTTGACACGCCGCCTGGGCGATATCGGCAAGAAGATACATAGCGGACGTTCGCGTAACGACCAGGTGCTGCTGGATTTGAAACTGTACACGCGTGCACAAATCCGGGAGTTGGTAGAACTGACGAACGACTTGTTCGAGGTGCTGATCAGCCAGAGTAACCGTTACAAAGAAGTACTGATACCAGGGTATACGCATTTACAGATTGCGATGCCTTCATCGTTCGGCCTGTGGTTCGGGGCATATGCCGAGAGCCTGGCGGATGATTTGCAGATGATGCAGGCAGCTTATAAGGTATGCAACCGCAACCCGCTGGGTTCGGCAGCCGGATATGGTTCGTCTTTCCCGCTGAACCGCCAGATGACAACCGACCTGCTGGGTTTCGACTCGATGGACTACAACGTTGTCTATGCACAGATGGGACGCGGCAAGATGGAACGTACGGTGGCTTTCGCTATGGCGGGCATTGCCGCAACGCTTTCAAAGCTGGCCTTCGATGCTTGCATGTTCAACAGCCAGAACTTTGGATTCATCAAATTGCCGGACCAGTTTACGACGGGTTCGAGCATCATGCCGCATAAGAAGAATCCGGATGTGTTCGAACTGACGCGCGCGAAATGTAACAAGATACAGGGCCTGCCGCAGCAGATTACATTAATATGTAACAACCTGCCGTCGGGTTATTTCCGCGACTTGCAGATCATCAAAGAGGTGTTCCTGCCTGCTTTCGACGAACTGAAGGATTGTATCCGCATGGTAACGCACATGATGCGCGAAGTGAAGGTGAACGACCATATTCTGGAAGATGACAAATATGCCTTGTTGTTCAGCGTAGAAGAGGTGAACCGCCTCGTATTGGAGGGTGTGCCTTTCCGCGACGCTTACAAACAGGTCGGTCTGAATATAGAAGCGGGCAAATTCACTCCGAATAAAGCGGTCAGCCATACGCACGAAGGTAGTATCGGTAATCTATGCAATGATAGTATTTCAGCTCTGATGCAAAATATTATTGACGGTTTCTCGTTTAGTAAAGTAAACGAAGCAGAAAAGGAACTGTTAGCATAAACACATGAAAAGAATATTTTTTTGTTTGGTAGTACTGTTGGCGATGTCGTGCAATAAGGTAAACGTCTCGAATGTTCCTTATGCGCGGGTATATCTGGAACTGGATTTGACCTACAAAGACAAGGACCTGGTAGGTGCTCTTAATTTTAAAGAAATAACATCTACCAGCGGTCAGAACTACGGTACGCAACTCGGATATTCGGGAGTACTGGTAGTTAGCGGATTCGATTCCAACGGTAACACCAAGTATTATGCCTATGACCTCTGCTGTCCTCACGAAGCAAATAAAAATACAATGGTCAAAGCTGACAATACCGGCTGGGCAGAATGCCCCAAGTGCGGAACCAAATACGAAATAGCGTATGGTACTGGAACTCCGTCAGATGGCCCGTCAGAATTTGCATTAACGAGATTCGATGTCACTCAGCAGGGGAACAAATTATTAATCCGGTATTAAAAAAATCATCCTCTAAAGAGATTTTTTTAGTCAAATGTTTGCAAATACAAAAATTTCGTCTACCTTTGCACACGCAAACGAAAACAATGCGGAAGTAGCTCAGTTGGTAGAGCATAACCTTGCCAAGGTTAGGGTC
>ERZ791830.1885-NODE-1885-length-11443-cov-1.977784_pt1 | contig 11443 bp, 13 predicted proteins | sample MGYA00509945_ERZ791830 | MGnify/ENA primary metagenome ERZ791830 (study PRJEB30046, sample SAMN00792021) | human gut metagenome | study: EMG produced TPA metagenomics assembly of the A metagenome-wide association study of gut microbiota in type 2... | reverse complement strand
CACAGGCGGCGAGTACAGCAATGCCTACTACTGTTCCTGCTACAACAGAAAAGGTTACAACATCTTCTTCATATAACAATGTTGTTCCTGTTGTCGGTTACGGTTACAGTTACGGTAAGAAGCTTCTTGAACAGGCTGGCTTTACCGTTGAAATTTCTGACTATGAATACAGTTATGATTATCCGGAAGGATATATTATCTCCCAGACTCCGGAAGGTGACACAAGTGCAAGTACGGGTACAGTTGTTAAACTTGTTATCTCAAGCGGACAGATTCAGAGAGAAACAGAAGCTCCTGCAACACAGGCTCATCAGTCATCAAACAATCAGAACAACTCATCGGGCAATTCAAATTCACAGAGTTCAAATGCACAGTCATCAAGCAATACAAACACTAATAATAACGGCGGATTTATCTTCCCCAACAGCGATTCTTCATATCTCAGCAACGCACAGGTAAGCGCTTTGAGTGATAACGACTTACAGCTTGCAATTAATGAGATTTATGCAAGACGAGGCAGAATTTTTAAGGACGCAAGCCTTAATGCATACTATAACTCACAGTCATGGTATGAGGGCAAATATACAGCCGAAGAATTTGAAAAGAATGTTAAATTTAATACTTACGAACAGAAGAATCTTCAGCTTTTGATTAACGAAAGAAGATCAAGAAAGTGATTTTTAAACAAGAAAGATAATGCAGAGGAGTTATTATGAAAGATAAAATATTAAACGCACTAAAAAGCAAGACCTTTTTTGCTTTGGCAATTAATATTGTTATTATGGCTTTGATTATAGGTGTTACTGCATTTTCCTATGACAGTGCTGACGATTTTTACAATTCTTTATATATCTGTCAGTATCATAACTATTACAATAATGATATTAACTACATTTTTGCGACAATTACCGGTTCATTGCAGTACATTCTTTTGAATTTCAACTGTTTTGTACTTTTTCAAATTCTTCTCTCTTGTGCCGCTTTTTCTTCTGTTACATTTGTTTTTGCCGATAAATTCGGAAAGCACAAGGCTTTCATATTCACTCTTGTGCTGAATATTTTGTTTTCATTTGACCATTATTCAAACATTTTAAGCAGTAAAACTGCAGCTTTGCTGCTTACGGCAGGGTTTCTGATGGCACTTAATGCAATCAGAAATAAAAGGTACTCTCTCCCGTTTTGGATTGGTGTACTTGAAGTTATATTCGGAACATTTTTATGTTTCAAATATTTCTTTGTGGGACTTGCATTTTTTATTACATTCTTCATCGGTGATATGATTGCAAAAAGAAAGTACAAGTTGCCGTTCAGAAAATTCTTCTGGTATTTCAGACCTTTTGTGCTTGTATTTGTCTTTATTGTTCTTGTCGGCTGCGGTCTTGAATATTATTCATATTCGGTCAATAATGCAAATGCAGAAACTTCGGGGCTGTACAGATACAGCGTCCTTGCCGATAAGACCGATGATAATGCTTTTCCAAACTATTCCGATTACTGTGAGGAGCTTAATTCGGTCGGAATAAATTCGGCAAATGAGTATGAACTTTTTGTTGACGGATATTATGATGGAAACAACGGACTGAATACTGCTGCCCTTGAAAAGGTTGCGGATATCCAAAAACGAGAAAATCCGTATAATTTCTTTGATAATGCGGGTGCATTGTTTTCAGATGCATGGGGACATATTATAAATTTTGATTCATATCTTATTGCTTTTGCGGTAATACTTGCCGTTATGGTTGTTTTTGTTACCGTTCAGAAAAAAAGATTTGCCTTCTTCCCTGCTTTGTATTTTGCGGTGGGATTTGCGGCTTGTATGTATGTTCGTTATGCAATGGATTCTTCGGCATACACAATGTACGGAATTTTGCTGATGATTATTTCGTTTACAATGTATTCGTTTGATTTCGGTCATCTCAGAAAAGATGAATACAGCAATATTACAGATAAAAGCAGAAAAACTGTTCTTATTTCGGTTATTGTACTTGTGATATTAAGTGTGGCAAGCTGTGCGTCATATTTCTTCCATATCACTCCTGTTTCATATGACAAAAAGCCTAGTGACCTTTATACTGAGGTTGACAGACATCCCGAAAATTATTATGTTCTCGATCCTGTAACAGCTAAAGAATACATTTCATATACCGATAACTATATTCATCCGCTGTGGGGATTTTCTTCCGATTTTCTCCATAATGTTGACGGCTTTGGCTATCTTCATCGGACAAATCAGCTTGTGAACCGCAACCTCTCAACAAATATTTATGAGGCGGTCGTTGACGGAAGAAATGTATATGTTATCGATAAGAACATTACTTTTATCAAAGAAAATTACCTTAACCAATATTACGGCAAAAAGAATTCCGTCATTGTTTACAAGGATGAAAAGGAATTCAACGGATTTACAATTTACAGCGTAAACAGAGTAAAATAACATTAAAAAAGGTATATCACGATTTTTTTGGAGACGGTGAAGTCGTTTTCCTTAGGCATTTCGTTCATTCCTTTTCTGTCATTTCCGGGCAAACTAAAACAAAAAGCAGAGCTTTTGGGCTCTGCTTAGTTTCTCGAAAATATACTTTTGCTATGGGAGTGATTCAGATTTGATTGCTCGGAATAAAACAATTATCCTTGTCAATCGGTATCGGCTCCTCACACATACATATGATGCCGCCGTTTCCGCGGTTCAAAGAAGCCTTGTCAATTACGCTGTACTTTTTGACCTCACGACGATCAGGAGAAGCACTCTTTTTGATTTTCAACGGATGAATGACATTGTTTTCCTCGATGAAAACATCAATCTATTTTGCGTTAGAATCACGAAAATAGGTAATATTTACTTTAGATTTAGCGTAAGCGTAGTTTTTCACAAGCTCCATTACCACATAATTTTCGTAGTAATGACCGCTTGCAGCACCGTTACGGAGAGTGTCTGCCGTCAGCCACATCGAAAGGTAAGCACAAAGACCGGTGTCACAGAAATACAGTTTCGGTGTTTTGCTGAGCCGTTTCAGTTCATTGTTTGAATATGGGGCAAGCAGATAAACAATGTGAAGTCCCACAAGTACTTTCAGCCATTCCTTTGCGGTACTTGGTGCAATGTCAGCGGATTAATAATTTACCTGCTCTGAAACAAGAGCAGCACAACCGACAAGAAACTTACGAAAACGAACTATGTCGGTAATACCGCCGTGTTAGCTTAGTAATATTTTTTGAAAGGTGATAAAATTATGAGTACCAATAAGATTACTTGTTCATTTACCGTTGACCGTGATATTTACAACGCTTATAAAAGTATTGTTGTAAAAGGTGGCGAAAATGTAAAGGGCAACCTTATCCGTTATATGCTCAATGTCATTAACTATGAAACTCCAAATGCAGATACAATTTCTGCCATTAAAGAAGTTGAAGAACTGAAAAAAAATCCAAACAAAAAAACCTATGCATCATTTAGCGAGCTTTTAGAGGATATTACCAATGAGTAAATATTAAGAATTGTGCCATCACAAAAATTCAACAGAGATGTTAAGCTGGCAATTAAGCGTGGATACAATATTCAATTGCTTGATGATGTTATTGAAATGATAGCTCAACAACAACTACTGCCACCGGAATATAAAGATTACAAACTAATTGGAAATTATTCCGGCTGTATGGAGTGTCACATTACCCCTGACTGGCTCTTAATTTATGAAATTAGTAATGAAGAACTTATTTTGTATCTGACAAGAACCGGAACACACAGCGATTTATTTTAAACTTCTAAAGGCATTTTTTGCCTTAATAGAATAATACTAACAAATAAAAGAAAGAACCTTCCCTAATGATAAATTCATCAGAGAAGGTTCTTGTTATTTCTTCACCATAACTACAGCCTGTTTGCCGAGTTCGTTATATCTTGTATTTACAAGGCTTTTTGAGTATCTTGTACGAGCGTTTGTCCATGGGTCGTTGAAATAGTAATAATCTTTGTCATAGCCCGTGAGTAACAGACAATGTTCGCCGGCAGTCCAAGTGTAGTAACTGCCGAGTTTATATTTTGCGTTTTCATCGGTGTAGTTTACTCTCCAAGTGGTTGTCTTAAATGACGGTGACATATTAATTGTTGCCCACACCATAATCGGCTGACCTTGTGCAACATACTTACCCGAAAGATATTCAAGACTTTTCCCGCTGATTTCTACAGCCTTGTATGATTTGTCGGAAAGGTATTTATTCATACATTTTACCATAATCGGTGCATACGCTCCGTAGCTGTTGGAACTGTATGGTGTTCCAACAAAGGCACAATTCGGATCAGGTCCAGTGTATGAACCGTTTGAATAACCGAAAGGTTTTTTTACCAAATACTTATCTGCAAATGTCGTTTCAGAAATTTTATATCCGTAGAAATTCAACAGCATTGTTGCACTACAGGTTTCACAGCCTGTCGGGAGCTTACTTTGACCGATTAACGGAACATTTGAAATCTTCTTGCTCTGTGGCATTATGTATACATTGCAAATGGCTTTTTTTCCGTTATTCAAAGTGCAAGTTACAGTTGCTTTTCCTGTCGCTACTCCTTTGACGACACCTCCGCCTCTTGTTACAGCAGCTATTTTTGAATTGCTTGATGAATAAAGTCTGTAATATGCCGCTGTACCTTTTGGAACACTGCTGTTAATGTCAAAACTCTGACCTATGTACAGTACAATTTCACTTGCGTTAAGTTTAAGAGATGTTGCAAGCGGCTTGACCGTTACATTACAGGTTGCTTGTGTACCGTTTGGCATTTTGCATCTCACAGTTGTGGTTCCTGCCTTTTTTGCGGTCATCAAACCTCCGGCTTTTTGAACAAAAGCAATGTTCGGATCATCTGAATAATAAGAACGAAAATAAGCTGCTGTTTCACTCGGCACATAGCTTGAAAAATCATACTGTTCACCGATTCCAAGTGTAATACTTGTCTTATCAAGCTTTATGCTATTGGCAAGTTTTTTGACGGTAACCTTGCATTGGGTTTTAAGTCCGTTATATGTATTTGCGGTAATTGTAGCAGTACCTGTACCGACGGCAGTTATTTTTCCGTTATTGTCAACAGTTGCAACCTTACGGTCACTTGTTGTAAAAGCAACTTGCGAAATATCTCCATTTTCAATAGTAGTAATAAGAGTATATGACTCCCCTACCCCAAGTGTTATTCCATTCTTATTGAATTTCACACTTTTAGGCGGAACAGTTGGTTTTGGCTCTGTAGTAGGCTGTTCAGTAATCTGCTCAGTATACTCTTCTGTTGAAGGTGCAGTAACTTCTTCCGTAGTTATTTCAGTCGATTCTGTCGATGGTTCATCAACAATTGTTGTTTCCTCAACACATTCTGTAGTAGTTTCAGTATATGCTGTAGTTTCAGAATATTCAGTTGTTACTTCAGTACAAGCAGATGAGAAATTCGATATCGTTGTTTCTGTGGATGCTTCAGTTCCGTAAACCGAAGTAGTTTCTGTCAAAGATGACGGTTCTGATGTATCGAATTGAGATCCAACAATAATTTTCTGAATATTAGTGGCATCAATAACGGTCAACACATTGTCTCCATTAGTATCGTAAAGAAATTTCTCATCATCAGTTAAGTCAATCATACCTACAACATACTTTTGGACCTTGGTTGCATCCATAACTGTAAATTCGTAATTACCACCGTTAACGATAGTCGCTGCATATGGTATTATACTTATCGCAGATAACAGCGTTATGATTAATAATATTGATATTGGTTGTATTATTTTTTTCATGTTTTTTGCTCCCTTATCTGTGCCTGTTGTAATAGTCTTTGTCTGACCGTTTACAAATGTCTTTTCTACCGTATTACCGTCTGAATCGGTAACAATGTAATGAGTAAGACTGCCGTTTGATGATGTGCGATATTCACTTTAAAGCGAACCGTCAAATGTGTAATAGTAATATGAGGTTTCACCGCTTGAATAGGTAGGCTCAAATGAGCCTACTTACCCACATTCGTTTTAAATTTTTTCAAATATAGTTAGAATTATTAATCAATCTAAAATTTATGCCTATTTTTTTAACTCATTAAGTGCACTAAAATTGGTCTCATTGACTAACACCATTTTTTCATGTGAAATACAGCGAAACCACGGTATGCAATTTTTATAAAAAGCCAAATCTTCAGGATAATCATAAGCATTCCAAGAAGAAAAATCTATAGGTTTCATCAATAAAGCCGTTGTTATTTTATTAATTCTGAAACAATGGATTTGTTGTCCTGCAGTATATCTGGGTGTTTTTATTTTACCTAATGGAATTTCATGATTTCTAAAACCATCCAAGAAATTAAAATATTCATTAGAATGATCCTTTTTATGGATCTGTCTCACAGTAAAAAAACTAAAATTCTCACTATAGCAAGTGGCAACCTTTAAGATTTTATCTGACGAAGTGCTGTCTTTTGTTGCAACTGACGATGTTGAATCCTATGAATCGGAATTTCCGGAACAACCTGCAAATATTATTGCTGTCATTGCAAGTGTGAGGAACGCACATAGATTTTTTTGTCCGGGCATTGTCAATAAAAGTTTGTAAGTTTACTTTTTATTGTTCAATCCTCTTTCTTGTTTATTACAGACTGCATATCTTCGGGAATCTCAGCAGTAACCGTAATGTATTCATTTTTTATCGGGTGATAAAATTCAAGCCTTGCACAATGAAGTGCCTGCCTTGAAATTTTATCAAGCTTTCCGCCGTACAAGTCATCTCCCATAAGCGGATGCCCTAAATAAGCCATATGACAGCGAATTTGATGTGTTCTGCCGGTTTCAAGCCACAATTCAAGCAATGTAAATTCTTTTGTTGCAACAAGCGGTTTGTAGTGCGTAACTGCTTTCATTCCGTCATCACGGACAATTCGCACCATTTTGGAATCATCACGCAAATCCATAGGCTTATCAACTACACCTTCAATATTTATTTCACCCTCGCATAAAGCGTAATAGACTTTATGCGTTTTATTTTTTACGGCATTAGCTATAAAACGGTTTTTGGCTATGAGAACAAGCCCTGAGGTATCCTTGTCAAGTCGGTTAATTGCCCGAAATACAAACGGTTTGCCGTTTTGACTGCAATAGTACGAAACAATATTTGCAAGCGTATCGCTTTGGTGCTGCTTTACAGGATGAACAGGCATGGAATGCGGTTTGTTTACCACAAGAAAATGTTTATCCTCATATCTTATATCAAGTGTCCCCTTTGTCGGTTCAATTTCACATTTTTCATCGGGAATTGCAATTGAAACGTTTTTTCCGCTTTGCACACAGTCAATTGTTCTTAAAATTTTCCCGTCCATCAAAATACCGTCTTTTTCTCTTTTCAGTCGTGTTATTATTCTTGCAGAAAGACCGCATTTATCACGCAGAAATCTTTGAGCAAGCATATTGTCACATTCGTCAGGTACGGGAAAATACAGTCTGTCAGACATAAATCATCCTCCAAACAAAAAACAGAATTATCAGCTGAATAATAAATATTATCGGTATGCCGAGCATAAATTTAATGTGTCTTGTTTTGTGCCTGATTAATCGCATTGTAATGTACATTGCAACACTTCCTCCGAGTGCGGAGAGAATCAGCAATGTGCTTTCTCGTACTCTCCATTTGCGGTGAATTGCAAAGTATTTGTCACAGACTGTTACAATAATTGATATCAGGCTGATGATGCAAATGTATATGATGAAAATTTCCATGAGAACTCCAAAGGATGATTTGATTGAAAAACAAAAAGATTGTTCCGATTATTGTGTCTGTAATAGCTATGTTAAGCGTTATCTGCATAAGCTCATTTACAAGAGAAAAACCGCCGAAAAAGCAGAATAATATCAACAATATTGCAGCCTTATCATCAAAGGCAACTGCCGACACACCCGAAAGCGATGAAGAAATGCGTGGCGTGTGGGTATCGTATATGGAGCTTTCTATGGAAAATGAAAGCTCAAAAACACAAAAAGCGTTTGAAGATAAATTTACCGAAATAGCACAAAAATGCCGTGAAAGCGGTTTCAACACGCTTATTGTACAGGTACGCCCCTTTTGTGACGCATTATATAAGTCAAGCTATTTTCCGTGGTCACATATTCTCACAGGTACGCAGGGTGAAAATCCTCAATATGACGCACTGCAAATTATGTGTGATATATGCAAAGAAAACAATTTGAAAATTCATGCGTGGATTAATCCATACAGAGTCAGTTCAAATGAAACTCCGAAAAAACTTTCAGACAACAATCCTTACATAAAGAATTCCGAAATAGGTATAAAAACCGATAACGGAATTTTTCTTGATCCGTCAAATGAAACTGCACAACAGCTGATTAGTGACGGTGTAAAGGAAATTGCGGAAAATTATGATGTTGACGGGATACAATTTGACGACTACTTCTACCCTACTGAGGATGAAAGTTTTGATAAAAAGCAGTATGAGGCTTATATTGAAAAATACGGTAAAGAAAACTCTATGAGTCTTGATAATTGGCGAATGCAAAATGTAAATACGCTGATTTGTAAGGTTTACAGAACAATAAAAAGTGTGGATTCGTCAGTTGAGTTCGGCATATCACCGCAAGGCAATATAGGTAACAATGACGGATTGTATGCCGATGTAAAATCGTGGTGTACCTGTAAAGGCTTTGCAGATTACATCTGTCCGCAAATTTACTTTAGCCTTGAAAACCCAGCTCTGACTTTTGAAGACTGCCTTAACAGCTGGATATCTCTTGATTTTGACGAAAATGTAAAACTGTATGTCGGTCTTGGCGGTTATAAAGCAGGAAAAGGCGAATATGACGAAGAAACATGGCTTTTAAGTGACAGTATTCTTGCCGATGAATACGATATTTTGCGTAACAACAAATCTGTCAGGGGCTTTATGCTTTACAGCTATAATAGCCTTGAGGATGATACTGCAAAAAAAGAGATTAATAATCTGATTAACGCTTTAAACTAATTCAGCATCGCAATAGTCATCAAATGATTTTGTAATTTTCACATAAATAATTTTACCGCAAAGACTTGTATCTTCGGAATTAATATGAACAGGCGTGTAGTTCTTTGTGTAACCCTCAAGATAACCGTGACGAAGTCTTTCAACGAGAACAGATTCACAAAGACCAACCTGCTCTTTAAGAAATTCCCTTCTGGTTTCATCGCAGACCTGCTCCATAATTTTGGCTCTCTGCTCTTTAATTTGCGGATCAATTTGATTTGGTGCTTTATCGGCAACGGTGCCTTTACGGCGTGAATACGGGAAGATATGCACCTTTGCAAAGCCGATTGACCTTACAAATTTAAGAGATGCGTTGAAATCTTCCTCTGTTTCACCTGCAAATCCAACCATTACATCGGTTGTCATAGAACTGTTTTCAAAAGCGTTTCTGAGATTTGTGACAATTTCAGCGTATTCTGAACAATTGTAGTGACGGTTCATTGCTTTGAGTGTGTTATCGCAACCGCTTTGTAGTGAAAGATGAAACTGCGGACAGAACTTTGGCTGTGCGGCAAGACGGGCAATCATTTCTTTATCCATTCTTTCGGGTTCGATTGAACCGAGTCTTACACGGTCGATTCCGTCAACGGAACAAGCACATTCTACAGCATCAGCAAGATCAAAATCTTCGTCAAGACCGTAGGCGGAAAGGTTAATACCAACGAGAACAACCTCACGGTAACCGTTTGCGGCAACCTGAATAAGCTCTGCCTTTAAATCTTCAAGAGATTTTGAACGCACTCTGCCCCTTGCATACGGAATAATGCAGTAAGAACAAAATCTGTTGCAACCGTCCTCAATTTTAATGAAAGCTCTTGTATGCTCTCCGAGTGACGATACGGAAAGGTTTTCGTATTTTTCGCCTTTTCCGATATGCTCTGTTATATGAACAAATTTCTGTTTTTCTTCGAGAAACTTGTAAATTGAAGGAACGAGTTCGGCTCTCTTTGCGTTGCCGAGTACGATATCGCAATTTGAAAAGTTCTCGCTTTCTTCGGGGAAAGCCTGTGGCATACAGCCGGTGAGAATAACAATTCCGTCAGGATTTTCACGGCGGACACGGTTGAGAATCTTGCGGTTTTTTGCGTCACTTACGGATGTTACCGTACAGCTGTTAACGATTGTTATGTCTGCCCTGTCCCTGTCATCCGAGAGAAGAAATCCGTTCTTCAGCATATCCTCACGCATTGCCTGTGATTCATACTGATTAACCTTGCAGCCGAGTGTAATTATATTAAAATTCATTCACTAACCATCCTTTTTTGGGTAAATAGTTGAAATTGCAAAAATTCATTAATTCGTTGTTGATTTAGACAAAAATTAATGATAAAATATAGATAAGATGAACAATGGAGGTGAGATCTTGTTTTCTGTACCGATTTCCGTTAAAAATAAAAAAGAAATGATTGATATGTTTGAAACTCTTGCTCACTTTCCGGATACAGTAATGATGCTAAGAAACGGCGATAATACTGTTGATGCTCATTCGTTGATGGGATTTTTTGCAATTGACGAAAAAATTCCGATTGAACTTCTTCTTGAATCAGAACCTGATGATAATCTCAAACAGGCGATTTCTAAATTTGCTTTTGTTAATGCATAAAAATAATATATACATACTGTTAAGCCCTATGACCAAAGTCATAGGGCCTTTTTGTTTGTGCTTTTAGTTATGAATTTTTGTCAACAACATTGAACTTTTTAAGGTTTCCTGTCTTTTCACTTCTCTTGTCAAGTTCGGCAAGAACATCTTCAAGCGGAATGCCGAGCTTTACCATCATTACAGTAAGATGATAGATAAGGTCTGCAATTTCATAAACAGTTTCGCTGTTATCATCATTTTTTGCCGCAATGATTGTTTCACTGCACTCCTCGCCTACTTTTTTAAGAATCTTGTCAATTCCTTTATCAAGAAGGTAGCAAGTGTATGAACCCTCTTTTGGATTATCTCGTCTGTTTTCTACTGTAGCATAAAGTGCTTCAAGAACTTCTCTGTCGTTCATATTAAAATTCTCCTCATTTTAATTTTTTAAAAAAGCAGGAATGATTTCCCGTGTGGCAGGCCGCACCTGTCTGTTCAACTGTGATGAGCAATGTATCGTCATCGCAGTCGGCATATATATCAATTACCTTTTGTAAATGACCTGATGTTGCACCCTTGTTCCAAAGCTCCTGACGGCTTCTTGACCAGAACCATGTGTAACCGGTTTCAAAAGTTTTTTGCATACTTTCACGGTTCATATATGCAAGCATAAGTACTTCACCCGTTGACTTTTCCTGAATAATTGCGGGAATAAGTTCGGATTTTACAAAATATTTATCAAGATCCATAATTACCTCAGATTTTATTTGTTACTTCAATCGCCTGTTTCAAATCGAGCGAACCTGTATAGATAGCCTTGCCGCAGATTGCAC
>ERZ791830.1872-NODE-1872-length-11499-cov-4.214173_pt1 | contig 11499 bp, 17 predicted proteins | sample MGYA00509945_ERZ791830 | MGnify/ENA primary metagenome ERZ791830 (study PRJEB30046, sample SAMN00792021) | human gut metagenome | study: EMG produced TPA metagenomics assembly of the A metagenome-wide association study of gut microbiota in type 2... | reverse complement strand
GTAAATTTTTCTACCCCTCAGAATTAAAATGTCCTTGACATGGGGTACACTTCAGGTGACTGAGAGGGCGTTTCCCCTCTCCGTCCTCGCTTCGCTCGGCCACCTCTCCCAATGGGAGAGGCAAGGGGTGCTGGCATTAGAACAGGCACAGCGGGATAACCCGCTGTGCCTGTTAACTGTCTGATATGACCCGCCCAATTTGCCCAAGGCGGATTTTGTAACCGCAATATTTCCTTTATTTCCCCTCCGGGAGCGTCTTTGCGTCCCCCGGCTGCATCCGGGTTCGCTTCGCCGCCTCCATCAGATTCTGAAATTCGGCGGTAAGAATCTGACGGGTCTCCGGGTCGTTGCCCAGGGTCTTGATATAGGTGCGGATGTTCCGGGGATGGAAAATGTCCAGTGCCTTGTCAATGCCGCCCGTTCCCAGCAGCCCGAACAGGGCGTCCACCAGGCGGTTGCGCTCCTGGGCGTCCATGTCGGCGATCCAGGCCTTGATGGTCTGGTTTACAAACTGAGAATCCGCCGTGATGGACTGCATCGGCACAAAGTTCGGCCCCATGACCTCCCAGGAATAGGGGTCGTGCTGCAGCACGCTCACCTGATTGCTCTTGATAATGGTATAGGGCTCCTCATGCTCCAGCAGCATCCCAATCACCGAGGACTGGGGTACGTAGGTCTTGATTCGCGGCACCATGGCGAGATACCCGGGGTCGCCCATGAGATAGCCGGTAAAGCCGGGGCCGTCGTTGTTATAAACCTCCAGAATCCGCCGCTGAATGTCCGGCGTGCTTCTCGCGGCGGCAAAAACCGCCAGATTTCCGCCCTTGGAGTGACCACCCAGACGCAGCGGCATTCCGTATTCCGCCGCCGCCTCCCGGACATAGTCCTGCGCCAGCAGCTGGGCGGGGACAGCCTCCTGAAAGGCCATGTTGAAATCTTCCTTCCAGCCCACCAGCGACCGGTCTGTCCCCCGGAAAGCAACAAACGACGTGCCGTCAGGGAGCAGGAATGTCATGGCCGCGAACTGCGTCTCCTCCTCCGGGACGAACTCATCCCGGTACAGCACCATTTTGCACCCGCCGAACCGGGCAGTCTCAGCGGCGGCGCGGAGCATCATTGCGTCGTTTTTCGCCCGGACGCGGCTCTCATAATCGTCCAGGGAGAGAAAATCCGCCGCGGCATCCCGCAGGGCGATCGGCTCATGGGGCTTCTCCGCCGCCTGACCCACAAAGGGGATGTACGAAAGGACGCTGAAAATCAGCCCGTCCACCGGATTCAGGGGATCCTGGGAGAAGGACAGGTCGCCGCGCCATTTCAGATAATCAAAAACACTTGTCACTTATCTCACCTCTTGCGATTATTCTAGCAGAAAGATGTGAATTTTTCTACTATAGTTTGGCATTTATTGTCGGAGACTGCATAAAACCGCCCGCCATGGAAAAGCTTCCATGGGGTGGTATTCGTTATGAAAAGCAAAGACTGGCTGGGCATGGCGCTTTCCGGTCTGGCTGCGGGCGCCGTGGCCGGATTGTTCGGCGCGGGCGGGGGCATGGTGCTGGTTCCCCTGCTGACCCTTCTGACGCCGCTGGAGGAAACCGAGGTGTTCCCCTCCTCCATCACCATCATTCTGCCCATCTGTCTGGTGACGCTGGCAGTCTCCGCCGCCGTGGGGACGGTTCCATGGCAGGACGCCCTTCCATACCTCTTCGGCAGCGCCGCCGGGGGCTGGGCGGCGGGCATGTGGGGGCGGAAAATCCCGGTCAAGTGGCTTCACCGGGGCTTGGGCATTCTGATTTTGTGGGGAGGATTCCGATATTTATGCTAGAAAGCCTGCCTGCCGCGCTGATCGTCGGCACACTGCTGGGATTTCTCACCGGGCTGGGCGTTGGCGGGGGAAGTCTGCTGATCCTGTGGCTGACGCTGGTGCTGGAAATGCCCCAGACCGCCGCACGGGGCATCAATCTGCTGTTTTTCCTGCCCTCCGCCGCCATTGCCTGCTATCTCCGCTGGAGGCAGGGCGCGGTAACGCTCAAAAAAATCCTGCCTGCCATTCTCACCGGCTGTGCCGCCGCGGCGGTCTTTTCCCTTATCAGTACCCGGATAGATCTGGAAATCCTCAAAAAGCTGTTCGGCGTCCTGCTCCTTGCGACAGGGATTCGGGAACTGTGCTATCGGCCTAAGGCATAGCTCAGCCGTTCCGCTTCTTGTAAGCCAGATACCCTTCCAGAATCAGCGACGCCGCCACGGCGTCCACCGTGTCCTTCCGCTTTTTCCCGTGGTAATTGTGCTGGGACAGAATATTGTGGGCTTCCACCGTAGTCCGGCGCTCGTCCCACATGCTCACGCTCAGGCCGGTGGCCACTCTAAGCTTGTCCGCAAATTCCCGGCACAGCTCCGCCCGGACGCCCTCGGTGCCGTCCATGTTCTTGGGCAGACCGACCACAATCTCCCCCACCTGGTTTTCCTGCGCCAGACGGACGATGTCGGCGATGGCCTTCTCCGTATTGCGGCTGGGTACCACCGTAGCGGAGCCCACCAGCGTACATAATAGGTCAGAGATTGCAACGCCGGTGCGGGCGTCGCCGTAGTCAATTCCCATGATTTTCATTTTCCATTTCCTCCCGACTGTTTTGCCTCTATCATACTACAATTTCCCCAAAAATGGAAGAAAAAATAGTTGACTTTGCCCCCCCCCCCATGATAGAATACTTTTACCTGTGAAAAAGGGCTTTTTTTGTGCGCCTTTTTCAGCCCCGGGCGGTAATTTGTAGTTGACCGTTTCCTAAATTTTCTCTGGGCGGGGTGATACAGGGAGGCAGTATTTAAGGAGGTGCCGTTATGCGCGTAAAAGTCACTTTGAGATGCTCTGAGTGCAAGCAGAGAAACTACAACACCATGAAGAACAAGAAGAATGACCCCGACCGTCTCGAGATGAAGAAGTATTGCAGATTCTGCAAGAAGCACACCGTTCACAACGAGACCAAGTAAGGAGGCCCGAATCATGGCTGAAGTCAAAAAGGAAAACTGGTTCAAAAGAACCTGGGGCAAGGTCAGGAAGTACTTCCGTGAGCTGCGCAGCGAACTGAAGAAGGTCGTTTGGCCCACTCCCCAGCAGGTGCTGAAGAACACCGCCATCGTCGCCTGCTGCGTCGTGGCAGTCGGCGTGTTCATCTGGCTGTTCGACTTCGTTGCCCAGGTCGGCATTGATGCCCTGATCGGACTGTTCCACTAAGGTACGAAGTTATGGCAGAGACTGCAAAATGGTATGTTGTGCATACCTATTCCGGTTATGAAAACACTGTAAAGGCCACCATCGAGAAGACCGTAGAGTCCCGCTCGCTGCAGGATCAGATTCTCGCCGTCTCCATTCCTCTGGAGACCGTCACCGAGATCACCGAGTCCGGCGCCAGCAAGACCTATGACCGCAAGGTCTACCCCGGCTACGTGCTGGTGAAGATGGTTTACAGTGACGACACCTGGCATGTCATCCGGAACGTCCGCGGAGTAACAGGCTTCGTGGGCACTTCCAGCAACGACCCCACCCCTCTGACCGAAGAAGAGGTCTACGCCATGGGCGTGGAAAAGAAGGAGATTATCGTAAACTACGCAGTCGGCGATACCGTCCGGATCCTGGACGGCCCCCTGTCCTCCTTCACCGGCACGGTCGAGAGTGTGGACGTTGACAACAACGCGGTGAACGTGGTCGTGTCCATGTTCGGCCGCGAGACCTCCGTCGAGTTTGAGCTTGACCAGGTGGAGGTCGTTTCCCAGTAAACGCATCGGATCGAATTTTCGGTCGGAACGTGGGAGGGGCGAACGCGCCCCGCAAAAAATGCGCCCAAGCGCATACTACCACATTTTATTCAGGAGGTGCTTATTATGGCACAGAAAGTCACTGGCATTATCAAACTGCAGATCAACGCCGCTAAGGCGACCGCATCCCCCCCTGTCGGCCCCGCTCTGGGTCAGCACGGCGTCAACATCGCCGCTTTCATCAAGGAATTCAACGCCCGCACCAAGGATATGGAGGGCTACAAGATTCCCGTCGTCATCACCGTTTACGCTGACCGCAGCTTTACCTTTATCACCAAAACTCCTCCGACCCCCATGCTGATCATGAAGGCCATCGGTCTGGAGAAGGGTTCCGGCGTTCCCAACAAGACCAAGGTTGGCACGATCACCAAGGCGCAGATCGCCGAGATCGCCAAGACCAAGATGCCTGACCTGAACTGCCCCACGCTTGAGGCTGCCGAAAGCCAGGTTGCCGGTACCTGCCGCTCCATGGGCGTTACCGTCGTCGATTGATATTTGCTTGTCCGGGCAGTCTGACCCGGAAATGTGGGAGGATTTTTCCGCATCACCACTTTAAGGAGGATAATTACATTGTTTAGAGGTAAAAAGTATCAGCAGAGCGCCAAACTGATCGACCGCTCTGTTCAGTATGATCCCGCCGAAGCCCTGGATCTGGTCGTGAAGGGTGCTTCCGCCAAGTTCGACGAGACCGTTGAGCTGCACATCAAGCTGGGCGTTGACTCCCGTCACGCCGACCAGCAGGTTCGCGGCGCCGTGGTTCTGCCCAACGGCACCGGTAAGACCCGCCGCGTTCTGGTCTTCGCCAAGGACGCCAAGGCTGAGGAAGCCAAGGAAGCCGGCGCCGACTATGTCGGCGGCATGGATCTGGTGGAGAAGATCACCAAGGAGAACTGGTTCGAGTTCGACGTGGTCGTCGCTTCCCCCGACATGATGGGCATTGTCGGCCGTCTCGGTAAGGTTCTGGGTCCCAAGGGCTTGATGCCCTCCCCCAAGGCCGGCACCGTGACCCCCAATGTGGCCGCTGCCGTCAAGGAGATCAAAGCCGGTAAGGTCGAGTACCGTCTGGACAAGACCAACATCATCCACTGCCCCATCGGCAAGGTGTCCTTCGGTGCCGAGAAGCTGTCCGAGAACATGGACACGCTGCTGAAGGCCGTCGTGAAGGCGAAGCCCGCCGCCGCGAAGGGTCAGTATATCCGCTCCTGCACCGTGGTTTCCACCATGGGCCCCGGCGTGAAGGTTTCCACTTCCAAGTATCTGTAAGCTGATATGGTTAACCCCCGGATGCTTTCGCATCCGGGGGTTTTATGTTTATTCAGCTGAGGTTGCCGTTGGCATCGCATTTCAGGCTAAGGTTAGCTGACATTTTATCCACAACTACCCCCAGCACTTTCTTTCCCATTGTCACCGAGCAGGAGGCCACGTTGCCGCTTTTACTTGCATTTTTTGAAATTGTGTACCAGTCAGAAATATAAATGGTAATTGAGCAGCTGGAACTAGTACACGTAGCAGTGCTTCCGGTGTATGTAAATGACCCATTCAATACCGCTTTCCATTGCGCAACACCATCGCTATCGCAGTAGGTATATTGTTTGCTGCCATTTACACTCTTGGCTGCCCTTGCTCCGGTTGTAGTTACTTCTACAATAGCATAGCTTCCATCTTCAAATTGAATTATTTCCTGTTTACGTTCTGCCGCACTTCCAGGAAATGCCATCCAGCACATCATAAATATTGTAACCAACAAAAAGCAAGCAATTCTTTTCATGTCATTTTCCCTCCGTATATTCCGTCCTATCAATAACCTCGGCTTCCCCTACAATAAGATAACCGTTCATTGCTTTTACATGCCTTATCAGTGCAGTTACCACCACACCAGCCCACAGCAAGACAAGCACCAACGCAGTTGCCGCCACAATGCGCACAATCGTTTTTCTTATCCGCAATTGCAGCGTCAACTCCTGCGCATCCATTTCCTCAATACAGGATGCCGCAATTTGCTGGGGCGTCCCGAACCGCTGTTCAATGGCAGCATAGTCCGCATTGGGATTCTCAGTAACAAAGTCCCGGACGGAGGACTCCACCCTGGACAGGATTTGTTTCTTCTGTCTCCTGTTGCCCGGCAGTTCCCCGCGCACTTTCCATAGATACCGCAGAAGATGGACATTGAGAACCATCTGTATCACATCCTTCTATAATCTGTAGTACGCCTTTTGTGATTTCCTCATATTCCTGCGTCAGTTCTTTTAGCCGCTGCTCCCCGGCGGGTTCCAGATGGTAATACACTCGCGTCATGCGCCTGCCCACCAGAACCTTCCGGTCGGAAATCAACCCCTGGTCTACCAGCTTGTAAAGCACGGGATACAGCGAACCTTCCTGCGTGACAATTCGTCCGCCGCTTTGCCGCTCTGTCTCCTGCACAAGCTGATAACCATACATATCTTCTTTTTTCAGCAACCCTAAAATCACCAGAGACATTACGCCCCGGCGAAAGCTGTTCTGCCCACTATCCGTCGCCACATTCATCACCTAGCTTTTGAGTATATTATATTTCAATATTTTTTATTTTGCAATACCTTTTTTTCAAAAGTATTTGTTGACAAGCTTAAATCAATATGATAGAATGAAAATGCAAATTACGGGAAAGGCGTGATTCCGATGGGCTGATGTTCCGGTCTATGTCCACGCACAATAGCATTCCGTCACATGGGAGGTTATATTATGAAAAAAGTTCTGTCATTGCTGTTGATCATCGTCCTGCTGTTTGCATTCTGTGCCAGTGCTTCCGCTTTGGAGCTTCCAAACCAGGATACCGTCATCCAGGGTCGTACTTTATGCGCGGACTCAGTGTCTCTTTGGGATAACGGAAACTACGTGTGCATCACGCTCGACCATTATGCGGAATATCAATCCATCGTACCCTGTGGTCCCGTTCAGAAACACGTTTTCGGATATTTTACGCACCAAATCAGTGATAGAAACGGAAGATTTGTCGCAAATTTTTCCACCACAGTAACCGGTGAAGTCACATCTGTTGATGCCACAATAGTCGGTGTTACTGGAAGTTTTAGTAATCAGGCTCTCAGCGGGCTTTCCTATTCCTCAACATGCAGCGGCAACCGTGCAACAGTTTATATCAAGCTGAACGGAGCAACAATCGGCTCCCTCGGATACAAAATCAGCCTAGACGGAACAATTTCGGAGGTTTAATTCACTCAGCAAGAATGCTCTGATAGTCGTTGTCCTGGTTCTTGCCGCAGTTTTGCCTCTTGGCATTGGCTTTGCAATCGGTCGCAATGCCGAAAAGAAAACAGTTCTTGTCGCCCCCCCATGTACATTCATTCCATTCACAAAATACATTGTCACATAGGAGCTAATTATATGAAGCGGTTCTTATTCATCTTTCTGGCATTGGTGATGCTTTTGTCCGTCATGCCCGTGAGCACCTACGCTGCCGGAAACGATACAGTAGTCTTTTCTCAAAACCACAACGTATCCGATGTCTGCCCGTGGGAACGCATTACTACATATGGTGCTAATCCTCCTACTGTGGGCTGGGATATTCGGATAAACGGGGCTTACAGTTTTAGCGGAACAGCATCCTATTCCAGATTGTACTTGGATAGACTGATTTATGGTGCCGATCATTATTCCGTTGACGTGACAAATCGTTCCTCTTCCAGAAAGCTTATTATGACCCCTCACGACACTACCGTTCTCACGGATGTCGAAATTCCCGCCGGGGAGACGAAAAAGGATATTAGATTCACGATGCAATCTGGCAAAACATATTTCTGCTTGAGCTTTGCGGCACCTTCTGATTTTGAGGGTGTTGTTACGGAGTGGATTTATCAGTGACACTGCTTATGAAACATTCAAGAAAAAATATACCCTTTCTCTGCCTGATTTTACTGGCTGCAATGACACTTATGACTGCCTGCAAAGGGAGTTCAGGTTCTGTAGCTGAGAAAGATTCTCCGGAATCTATTCCGACAGAGGTTAATGAAAGCACCACAGCCGCTTTCAACGCATTGGACACTCTGGAAATAACACTCCCGGCTGGAATGGAACGCACCCGCATATCCGATTCGCAGGAAATCATCCAAACCGGCAACGCCACGATAGGCGGGATTTTCCTACTGGAATGCGATAATTCCATTTTTGACGATGTTATGAATTTCTCCGATTCCCTGACGCCATTGGTGTTTCAGGCCATGGAGGATATCGTGCCCAAAAGCATCACATGGCATATGGGGGAAAGCTCCCTTTATGGGCTGTATGCGTACAACTGGGGGGACGAAGACGGCTTGGAATACATTGCCTATGTTGTCAGAGGTTATTCCGCATGTTATGTCTTCTGGTTCGACCGGGGGCAGATTTCTGATGAAGACGAAACGAAAATCATGCAGAGTGTCCACTCGGAGGATATAACGGACGATCTCAATAAAATATCGTCCGAAGACTACATGGCTGCAAAGGGCGAAAAGATTGATTCTGGAGAATATCGGTTTGACGTCAGTCTTCCGGAGGGTATGACAAAAGAGCCAACGGCAGACGATGGTGCACTGTTTTATAGGAACGGTCAAATGATCGGCGGTTACAAGACTGTGCATTTTGAAAAAGGCATTCTCCCCGCTGTACATGATAACCGGAATTTGATCGTAGAAAGGCTAAGGGAATACGTGAAAGATCAGATTGATTTATCCGGGTTCGACGGGGAGATCACGGACGAGTCGCTGATCACTGCGGTATTTACGAGCGAAAACGAAGAGTATTCTCATTTCATTCTACCCTATGGCCAAATCGGAACGCAATACGATGTCTGGTTGGATACAAAGAGCCTCGATCAAGCCACAGTTGACACCATTCTAATGGGAGCCGGTCTTGTGAAGAACGGATAAAACATTCTTTTGAAAAATGGATCGCGCCTGCGTTTTAGACGCTCTGTTATACCGCCTATGCGTTGTTTCAACCGGCAATCCTGAATAGCGAAAGCATGTTTCCGGATGTGTTCCGTCCGGAAACATGCTTTATTACAAAATTTCGTATTTTCTCCTTCAGCCTAGATCATTTGACAAAATGCACGTTTTGTGTTATCATGATTTTGTGTCAATAAAAATATACATTCTTGGAAGGAGGCGCTGTTATGAAATCACGAAGAATCCTGTCCATAATCTGCCTGATTCTGGCCGCGGTTTTGCTGCTGTGTACCGGCTGTACAAATGAAAAAGCCCCGGACATCGCAAGCACGACCCCGGCACCCACAGAAACGGAACCCGCTTCCATGGGGCATCTGCGTCTTTCCGTCAGCTTCGACAAGGGCGCCGATTACGTCGAATATACCAGCGACGAGCTGGGCGGCAATTTCAGCGAGAAGCTGATTTACAACTTTAACATAACCAGTGTGACCATTGATATTGACGGTCAGAGTATGCCCCTGAACGAGGCACTGCGGGACGGCTTCATCACCGAGGAAGAAATCTTCTGCAACGCACGGCTGGACGCCCGGGAGGGATTCTGCGAGGAAACCTATGAATCCCTGAACGGCTTGACCAATTTTACATTCGCCTACCCCGACTATAATCTCCGGCTGCTTTATGACATTTATGAATCTCCAAGCGGTGAGCAGCGCCTGATCAGCCAAATGGTCGTATATGAAAAGGACACCGGCCTGGCACCCTGCCACCTTTTTGTGGATGACGAAACCGGAGAAATCTATGACTTGGAGGACTGGGGGCTGTCCTTTGAGATCACAGAAGTCTCTCCCACCGGCATGACCATTCAGTGTACCCACTCCGGCGGCCAGCAGATCGGCCAGCTGGAAGCGACGGGCTACTGTCTGGCAAGCAATGGCCTTTTCCTGTTATTGAACGACGGTTTTGAATTTAGTCCTCCCATGGACAATGTCGTCCTCAAGGAGGATGATGTCACCGAGTTCACCCTCGACTGGACAGAGCCTTACGGGCAGCTTTCCAGCGGAGAATATAGAATCATGCTCTATGTTCACGATGTTTACGACGAATCCCAGAAGCACCCCTTGATGCGGAACTTCTACGACACGCAGATTTATAATCTGGATTTTACCGTTTCCTGAAACAGGCAACAAAGGAGGTATTCCCATGAAGTCACGAAGAATCCTGTCCATAATCGGCCTGATTCTGGCCGCGGTTTTGCTGCTGGGCATTGGCTTTGCCGTCGGCCGCAATGAAATTCAGGCCAGTGTGCCGGATGCAACGGACGCAACGGACGCGGTACGCAGTCAGGACGGTGCCCCTCCGAAAGAGCTGTGGTATCTGGGCGGCGCCCCGATTCTGGACGATTTTTCAACGTCAGGAGGGCCTGAGGAACCAGACGGTGTACCGACAACCATCGTTATCTATGTTCCCTTGAATTTGGTGCAAGACGGTTTTTCCGCTGGAATCCTTGCAGAAACAGCCGATGGTGAGCAAGAAGATCTGTTGCTTCATAAAACTCTGCCCGCAGGGCATTATACCATACCCAAAGACGTCTATGAGAAATACGAATCCATGACGCTGAGTCTCAGCTATTCGTGGCAGGGAGAAATGATGTCCATGCGGGTCATTGATCTGTTTACCCATGAGGATTTGGTTCCTGCCTACCCCAGCAAATCTGAATGAAACACCATAGGCAGACGTGGAGTGAATCATTCCATAACGTGAAACCCAAGCGGGAGGACGCGTGTCCTCCCGCTTTTTCTCAAAAATACATCAAATTTCCCTTGACATTTCCCCTCCCCCATGCTAGAATATAGCAGTTGCCAGAGACAGCAGGTGGAGTTATCCGTAAGTCCTGCCGAGGTGCGCTGAATACAAAATTTCTGCGTGTCTTTCTGTCTTGTGGCAGAAGGACTTTTTTATTTTCGGAGGTGAAAATTATGCCCAACGCAAAGGTTCTTGAGAGCAAGAAGGCCGTTGTTGATGCTCTGACCAGCAAGGTGAAGGAAGCCTCTTCCGTCGTCTTCGTTGATTACAAGGGTATCACGGTCGCTCAGGATACCGAGCTGCGTAAGCAGTTCCGTGAAGCAGGCGTGGATTACGCCGTCGTTAAGAACACCCTGACCAATTTCGCCGCTAAAAATGCCGGCTATGATTTCTCTGAGGTTCTGAACGGCACCACCGCTATGGCTTCCACCACCGGCGACCCCATCGCCCCTGCTCGCATCGTCTGCGAGTTTGCCAAGAAGAACAAGCTGAAGACCCTGGCCATCAAGGGCGGCGTTGTGGAAGGCTCCGTGCTGTCTGCTGACCAGCTGAACGGCTTCGGCGAGCTGCCCAGCAAGAACGCTCTGGTCGCTTCTGTCCTGGGTACCTTCCTGGCGCCTATCTCCAGTCTGGCCTTCGTTCTGGATCAGATCCGGATGCAGAAGGACGGCTCCGCTCCTGCAGAAGCAGAAGCCTGATCGCGTAACCCCACAAACATCTCACTACACATCATTTTAGGAGGAAATTTATCATGGCTAGTGAAAAAGTCACTGCTCTGGTTGAGCAGGTTAAGGAACTGACCGTTCTGGAGCTGTCCGAACTGGTTCACACTCTGGAAGAGGTTTTCGGCGTTTCCGCCGCTGCCGCCGCTGTTGCCGCTCCCGCTGCTTCCGCTGCTGCTGAGGTCGAGGAGAAGACCGAGTTCGACGTCATCCTGAAGTCCGCCGGCGCTTCCAAGCTGGGC
>ERZ791830.1866-NODE-1866-length-11519-cov-4.271110_pt1 | contig 11519 bp, 12 predicted proteins | sample MGYA00509945_ERZ791830 | MGnify/ENA primary metagenome ERZ791830 (study PRJEB30046, sample SAMN00792021) | human gut metagenome | study: EMG produced TPA metagenomics assembly of the A metagenome-wide association study of gut microbiota in type 2... | reverse complement strand
GCTCGCTTCGCTCGCCCCCTGCCCGCCGCTTTGGATTTCGGCAAAACATCCCCGCCCCCGCAAAAAAGTCGCCCCAATCCCCAGCCCCCTACTGGACAACCCGCCGGATTTGTGCTATATTCTACTCATAATGTAACCGGTTACATCACCGGAGAAAAGGAGAAGCCGCTATGAAAGAAACCGAAAGGATCAAAGCCGGGCTGCTGTTCCGCCCCAATTCCATGGAGCTGCGGGACACCAAGCACAAAGCCCATGAAACCTGCCGTCTGGTCAACTCGCTGGACGAATACGATGACCGCATCCCGGGGCTGATGCGCTCGATTTTGGGAAAGATCGGGGAGCGCTTCTACTTCCAGACGCCGGTGCAGTTCAATTACGGCATCCACACCTACATCGGGGAGGATTTCTTCGCCAACTACAATTTCTGCGTGCTGGATGACGCCGACGTTTTCATCGGGGACAATGTAATGATCGCCCCCAACGTTTCGCTGATGGCGGCCTCGCACCCCCTCATCGCGCATGAACGGCTGGGGCTGATGCTGGGGGATGACGGTCTGCCCACCATCGCCGAAAACGCCGAGCCCATCCGCATCGGCAACAATGTGTGGATCGGCTGCAATGTGACCATCATCGGCGGGGTGACCGTCGGCAATGATGTAGTGATCGGCGCCGGCAGCGTGGTCACCCACGATATCCCCGACGGCGTGCTGGCGGCGGGCAACCCCTGCCGTGTCATCCGCAAGATCACCGAAGCGGACACCCTGAAGCACCTCGCCCGTGACGAGCTGTAACCCCGCAAAAGCAAAAAGACGGCTGCCCCTCTCCGGGGCAGCCGTTTTACGGTCTTTGTGCATGCATGTCGTATAAATCTGAATTTTTGTAAAATATATTTGACATCTTATTGATGTGATGCTGTGCTGAATCCAGAAAGTGGGGCGAGAACAATGGAGACTTTTCTGCAAAGCCCGTGGGCACCGCTGTTATTAGCGGCAGTCGTATGGGGCGTGGTACAGCTGGTAAAGACTCTGCTGGATCGCCAGTAAGGAGGTGCCGAGATGGATCTGGTATTTTTGGGCTTGATGGTGGTGCCGGTGGTCATCGGTCTGGCGGTAGGAAAGCTGGCGGGCAAGAAACTGGGCAAGGCGGAATTTGACGAACGGCAGCAGCTGGCGCGCGGTAAAGCCTACAAAGCGGGCTTTTATACCCTGCTGGCAGGGCTGCTGGCGGTGTATTTACTGCCGAATCTTACCGAGTGGCAACCGAAAGGCCCTGCCCTGCTGCCCTTTGCGGTGATCTGCATAGGGGTAACGGTATTCGCCTGCGTTGCCGTTGCCAATGACGCCTACCTTGGGATTCGTCAGAATCCGCGCACCATGCTGCTTGTCATGGGTACCGTGGTGGTGTGCAACCTGCTTGCGGGGTTTTCGGTTATGAGATCGGCGGACTTTCCCAATGGCATAACGGTGCAAAACAGCATGAATTTAATTATAGCGGCGATGGGGCTGATCATACTGACTGCGCTGATGGTACGGCTGCGTATGGCTGCCCGGGACGAGGAGTGACGCTATGAAGAACCTGAAGCTGAAGGCGGCAAGGGCGGCGATGGGGCTTTCCCAACAGGGACTGGCGGATCGGTGCGGGGTCTCACGCCAGACCATTGTTGCCATAGAAAAGGGGGACTACAACCCCACCATCAACCTGTGCCGGCAGATCTGCCGGGTGCTGGGCACAACGCTGGACAAGCTGTTCTGGGAGGATGAGCCCAATGTTTAAGGTTCTGCCGGAGTGCCATAATACCGGCTCCGAACAGACGTGTCCCTGATGGAAGGGCCACTACGACAGCTGGAGAGACCGCCGAGCTTACTTCCCTAAAGAAAGGAACGATAGAACGGCGGGATTATCTGCCGCTTATTTCGAGCACATGCCTAATTCCAACTTTCGCCACACAGTTCTAATTGCAGCGGTGACCGATATGTAAATTCAGCATGACCGACATTCTTTGGCGGAAGCGCCGGCCAACTGCCAATAAGGAGGTGAACAGCCTCCTTTTTTTCGGCCTATGTTCACCCCTTTAACGTCCGGGCTTTGGATCGCAAGAAAGAGGTTCGGACAGCGCCTGATGCTTTTGGGTAAGTCGGCTATCAGCCGGATGATAGTTACAATCAGATCAAGCGGGTTCAATATGCCGTTTCGCTCACGGCATTGGAGGCAATTCTTATCCTGGACTGAGCGTATCGAATAAAATCACTAAACACGGTATTATGCCGTTTTGTATTATCCCAAATAAGCCGGTGGGTATTCAACGGTAAAAAATCCAGCGGGATAGCTGTTGTACCCTTCCAGCTTCGTAAGATATCATCCGGCAGGATGCTGGCAATGTGTCCGCCTTCAGTCATAATACGAAGCATTTCTGTTTGCGATGCCTGGATAACAATATTAGGGCTTTTCCCCATAGCTTTGCAGCATTCGGAAAACGCATCCTCAATTGGCATGGGAGTAGCCAGCGTCCCCAACGGAAGATTCAGAATATCACCTATGGTAAGTATTCTTCTATTGGAAAGCGGGTGCTTGCTGCTAACCCCTACCATCAGTCTGGACTGAAAGATATTTAAGGTTCCAAAGCGCCCGGAAAGCTCTTCCCGGCTGGGGGAAAACACGGCATCTGCTTTACGGTTCAACAGCGCATCCAGCGTTTGATTGGCAGCAATTTCGGTCACATGCAGCCGCACCTTGGGAAAATCCCGGCAGAATCCATCCAAAAGGATCCGGGTGACCTGCATACCGTTGGTGGGAGTTACGCAAATGTAGAGATCCTGTCCGCTGTTCTCATCGTTTAGACAGCGGATTTTTTCCAACGCATTGATATAACCGGATTCGAATTCCTGCAATGTGTGATATAAGACTTTTCCGGCCTCTGTTGGCTCTACGCCTTCTTTAGAACGCTGAAACAACGGCGTACCCACCTCTTCCTCCAGTGTCAGGATTGCTTTGGAAATGACCGGCCGGGAAACAAACAGTTCCTCTGCTGCGGCAGCGATATTCCTGCAGGCGAAAACCCGCAAAAAATACTCGACCTGTTTGAATGTCATACAGCAATACCTCCCTATAATGTGCAATCGTACCAATACGCAATATGCATATGCGTGAATGAAACATTTTTTGTACTTGTTATATCATTTTATTATATAATATGACATAAAACAACAAGAAAATCTAATAAATCCGTAGCTTTTTTGCTTCTTTTCACCTAGAAATCGTTCTTTACGCCCGATAGGCTGTCAACTATGATAAAGCTAGGATCATAAATACAAATTGTTCTGCGGCCGCAAAAGCGATCTGTTCAAACGATCCGAATAATCAGAAAGGGTATACTAACATGGCTGAAATCGTATACAATACGGATGGTGAATTTGGCAAATACATCTTACAGGAATTGAAGACCCCGGTATTTAGTGATGGCTTTAACGAGTTTTACAAAACCTATGCTAAACGCTTGCTTTGGATGGATTCTAAAAATGTTCCCGGAGCATTCCAAATGAACATTTCCTGGTACATGGCAGCATCAGACTGTCGCCCCCTTTTTAAGCACGATGAGCATAAGCACGACTTTGACGAAATGATCGGTTTTCTTGGTTCCGATCCCAATGATCCCTACGATCTGGGCGCTGAAATTGAAATTGGTATTAACGGGGAGTTGCACCGCCTTACCAAGAGCTCGGTAATCTTTATGCCTGCCGGGATGAAGCACCTGCCGCTTTCCATTTTGGAGCTGCATCGTCCTGTGCTGCATTTTTCCATTTCCATGAATCCTGAATATCGCTATACTGCCACTGCGGATACAGAAAAGAAATGAAGCTAATGCCCTGCCGGTCAAAAGGGATTACCAGCAGGCGACACACAAACTTTGTGTGCAAATTGGAGGTACTACCGTGGAAAAAAACAAAAAAAGAATTATTAACCTGATTATTGGCGTACTGCTTCTGTTTATTGTTGGTGTGGCTGTTCCCACCTGGGGGCCTGTTACTCGTTTGGGCGTACAGGCTATCTCCATCTTTATTGGCCTAGTATACCTGGCTGTCACCGGCTTTTCGTTCGTTTTCGCCGGCACCATCGCCATGTTCGCCATGCAGCTCACCGGCTTTTTCACCGGTTCCAGCATCATTACCCAAAGCTGGGGCGGATCTACCATTTACCAGCTTATACTGGTGTACGCACTATGCCAAGGCCTAGTGGAATGCGGTGCCGGTGATGTTATTGCCCGTTACCTCATCAGCCGCAAGTGGGCTCAGGGCAAGCCCTTGGCATTTACGTTCATGCTGCTTATGGCATCTATTTTTGCCGGTGCGTTCCTGGGGCTCGGCGGCATTGTATTCTATTATTCCATTTTGGATGAGATCCGCAAAAACCTGCAGTATGAGGAAAACAGCGAATGGATGAAATACAATGTGTTCGGTGTTTATATAGCAGCCTGTATTGGTATGTCGCTTATTCCCTATAAGGGCATTCCGCTCATCGTGTTTAGCAGTTTGAATGCCATGCTGGTTCAGTACGGCCTGGAGCTGAACCTGGTCACCTATATGCTGGGAATCGCAGTATTTGGCGTTTTGGCATCCATAGTATATTGCCTACTCCTCAAATATGTATTCCGCGTAGATATGAGCCGTTTGAGCAATTTTGATATTCGCAAAATGGAAGGAATGGCAGATGTTCGCATGAATAAGCATCAGGCCATTGTCAGCATCATCTTCGCTATCTCTATCCTGTACGGCGTAGCAATCGTATTCATTCCTAAGAGCGCTGAATTCTACACCTTCTTTAGCGGCATTACCCAAACCACTTGGTTTGCGGTTTGCCTGGGTATCTTGTGCGCTATCCAGGTGGATGGAAAGCCTGCCATCAATCCTCGCACCGCCCTTAAAAACGGTGTCAGCTGGGAGATCCTTTTCTCCATTGCAGCATTTTCTCTCATTGGCAGTATGGTTTCCTCTGCGGATACCGGTATTCAGACTTGGATCCGCGAGGTATTTGGCGGTGTACTTGGCTCCATGAGCTACCCGGTCTTCTTCCTGGTTATTATGGTTGTTGCCCTTATCCTTACCAATCTAATGAGTAATGTTGCGATCGGCATCATGATTTCTACCGTTGCGGTTCCGTTTCTGGCCGTCTTTGCAGCTGATAGCGGCATCAACATCACCATGTTTACGGCCGGTCTGATGATGGCGGATATGTATGCCTTTGCCACTCCGGCAGCCTGCGGTGCGGCGCCCCTGCTTTTTGGCCAGGAGTGCATTAAGAACGATACCAAGTTCCTCTATACCAAGGGCGCAATCGTCTGTGTGGTGCATCTGCTTCTCCTGTGGGGAATGTTTACCATCGCATCGTACATCTTTTGATTGACATAGGTATTTTTATCATGAAATGTTAGAAAGGAAGGAATTACGAATATGGCAATGAATTGTGAAGGTGAATACGGCCATCTCATTATGCAGGATCTCATTCTGCCGGCTACTCATTCCGCTCCGGAAGTTATGGCGTCTTACGCCCGCTTTGGCCACCGCATCCACTGGATGGATGGCAATAATATGCCCGGCGCATTCCAGATGAACACCTGCTGGTGGTACAAGCCCAACCGTGAGCAGATCCTCTCCAACCCTAAAAGCCAGGTCGGGAAGCCCCATCATCACTCTTACCCGGAGATTCTAGGGTTCTATGGTTCCGATCCGGAAAACCCCTATGATTTGGGCGGCGAGGTAGAGCTCTTTATTAATGGTGAATCTCATATCCTTACCAAAAGCAGCATGGTATTCCTGCCGCCGGAGGTTCCTCACTGCCCACTGTATGTCAATCGGGTAGATCGTCCCATCTTCCACTTTTCTGTTGTTATGAATAATCTCTATACCTTTGACGGTGAAAGAAAATTCACCGCAGAGTAAGCAAAACCATTTCCCGGGAGGAAACAATGACGAACAAACATATTCAGGAACCGACGCGTGAAATACCGATTTATGACGAATGCGACATTTTGGTGGTTGGCGGGGGCGCAGCTGGCCATTCCGCAGCCATTGCTGCGGCCAGGGCAGGTTGTTCCAATATTATCCTTATGGAGCGCTACGGCTATATGGGAGGTGATGTGACCGGCGGTTATGTCATCATGGTGCCAAACCTTAGCTGGTACGGAAAATCATTTGTCCGCGGGCTCCAGGAGGAATGGTTCACCCGGCTTTCCCGCATACCTGGTGCTGTCCTTGCTCCTACGCTGGACCAAATAGGTTCTACTGATCCTGCGTTGCTGCGATCCTGGGGAGCTATCCACGATTGTGTCAGCCGAGGTGACTACGGCGGCGCCAAGCCTTCTTGCCTGGTTCGTTCAGTCTATTTTGAGCCCAATCATCTCAAGATAGAGCTGGATAAAATGCTGGCAGAACACGGCGATGCCATTCGTGTGCTTTATCACAGCATGGGCGTCATGCCCTATATGCAGGGTGATGCCGTTCGCGGGGTGATTTTTGAAAGCAAGGAGGGCCGTAAAGCCGTCCTGGCCAAAACGGTTATTGATGCGACCGGTGATGGTGATCTGTATTCCCGTGCCGGGGCCCCCTATGTTACGCTGGCCGACGGCGAATGTCGTTCCAGCACTACGGCGTTGGTGTGGCGCATCGGTGGTTGCGACTGGAACCGCTACTATGAGTGGCAGCTTGCCAATCCGGAGGCGGCGCTAGCTCTGCGCACCGGTTTACAAAAGGTTGCTGGCGATCGAACTGTTCCGTTGCCGTCTAATCAGAATAATATCTGTTGGATGAACAACTGGCATTCCGGCAAGGATTGCACCGTTATCAAGGATCAAACCACTACCGAGATTGATACCCGCCTGACGATACGGGAAACACTGGAATACTTGCGCCAAGCTGTTCCGGGTGCGTTCGCCAATTCTTATCTTTATGATATTGCTCCTCAACTTGGGACCCGCTGCAGCCGTCGACTGGTTGGTGAATATGTTATGACTGCTAATGATTTTGCTTTTGCTCATCAGCATCAGGATGTCATTGCGTGGCATTCAACCATCTGCCAGCTAAATGACTGCGGGCCGGTCGAGATCCCTTACCGCAGCATTCTGCCGAAAAAAGTGGAAAATCTGTTATGTCCGGGCCGGCACCTCTCCGCAGATAATGTAGCGATTGATTGGCTGAATCTAATTCCCCAGTGTGTAGGGACGGGACAGGCTGCCGGTGTGGCGGCAGCAGTGGCGGCAGCAGATGGCGTAAGTGTCCGGAATGTGGATATTGCTAAAGTACAGGATATCCTGGTGGAGCAGGATGTTCCGCTTCCTCGCAATCAAAAATTTGAGAAAAAGGATCCTTCCTACCGCCAACTGGTGGAAGAGCACCAATATGGCCTTTATACTGATATGGCGAAAAAGGCTCATGAAGAAGCAAAAAAGAACAGCAGCAATACTCTTAGCAGCTTCCGCCAGTGGTAAAGCATACAAATGACTGATGTTAAGCAAAATAAAACAGACCAACCAAGCTGAAATGTCACCATTTGTTAGACAAATACTCTTAATAGAAATTGTTCAAGCAGCCAAAAGGGCTTGCTGTCTGTGAATTGCAGGCGGCAAGCCCTTCAGTTTTGCCTGATCCTGCGGTTGTTGTAGTAATCCAAATATTCGATCAGTTCTAGTTTGAAGTGTTCCATGGATCGGAACTCCTGCAAATACAGCAGCTCACTTTTGAGCAGCCCGAAGAAATTTCTCTATCACAGCATTGTCCAGACAGTTCCCCTTGCGGCTCATGCTTTGGCGAACACCTTTCTCCCGGAGCGTCCGCTGATACCGCCTGTGCTGATATTGCCAGCCCTGGTCAGAGTGAAGAATCAGATTTGTTCCGTCCGGTATCTTTGCAAACGCCTCGTCCAGCATGGTGGTTACCATACTGATCACAGGACGATCCGATATGGTATAGCTGACCAGATCGCTGCTGTGCAGATTGAGAATCGGGGACAGATAGAGCTTTTCTCCGAACAGGCTGAACTCCGTCACATCCGTGACCCATTTCTGGTACGGCTTTTCGGCATGGAAATCCCGATTTAGCAGATTCGGTGCAATTTTGCCCACTTCTCCCTTATAAGAGCGATATTTTTTCATTCTGACACGGCAAACCAAGCCAAGCTCCTTCATAAGCCGCCGGACAGTCTTGTGGTTCACAGAGAATTTACGCTTGCGAAGTTCTGCCGTGATCCGGCGATAGCCGTACCGGCCCCTGTTTTCGTGGTAAATCGCTGTGATTTCTTCCCTTTGGCATAGTTAAACAGCCCATTTCTTAATACAAGTATTTACCATACTTGTATTAAGAAATGGGCTGCGGTTCAGAAGGCCATTGGGAAGTTTTTTATGACCGTTCTTGTCCAAAATGATCTGGGAAAAGATGGGCACGATAAGGCTCATCATGGAACACATGACCAATATGGCGCCTGCCTGGCGCATGATGTGGCAGAAATAAGGGTTTATCCTTACCGGAGGCACAGTACCTTGCCATAAAGGCGGCCCAGCCCGATTCCCGACCAAATTGGAGACGATAAAAATGATCACACTCATCCCACTCATCCCCATCGCCTCCTTCAGTGCTTTGAGGAATACCGGATAAGTGATGGACGAAAAGCCCAGTTCCACGGTAAGATTGTAACCCATGCGGATGGCAATATTGTAGACCTCCATGCCATATGCCATGAAAAATGACACCAATGTCTTGAATACAGTCCCTTGTGCTTTGGCATTCGGCATTTTTCTGCTCTCCTATAAAAGTAATAATAAAGAGCGTAATCTTTTGCGCTTGCAATAGACTACGCCCATAGGACTTTATTTCTATCAGAAGAAATTCTGCGGGATTTTAGATCACACTTTTTACGGGGTACAGTATAGCACGCTTTTCCCCCGGATGAAAGCCTTTTTATGCGGGTTTCCCTTAAAAGGCGACCCTCCCCGGGCACTTCCCCCGCATAAAGGGCAGAAAGTCCTCCGGGCGGCCGGCGGAAAATGCGGTCTTCTCCAGCATCAGCGCCGCCTTGCCGGGCAGCTCCAGCAGGTACAGGTGCTGCGTCTCCCGCACGGCGATGATCTGCTCATATCGCAGGTCGCCGGTGGTGCCCTCCTGCCGGTTGTGCACCTCGTCCTCGTAAAAGGTCAAGGTAGCCGTCACCTCGCTGCCGTATTTTTTCATGTTCCGCTTCGCGATCTTCAGGGCGACCCTGGCCGGTGCGCCGTAGGTGGTCATCACCAGCGCAAAGGCCGCCAAAAGCAGCAGCCCCGCCCACAGCGTGATGCCCCGCCGGGCAAGATCCCATATCGCAACGGCAACGGCCGCAGCCGCCGGCAGCAGCCCGGTCAGCAGGCTCCATTTCGGGGCGTTGGCACGGGCCATCTCGGTCAGATTGCGGCGGGTTAAGGTGGTAGTATTTTCAAAAATGCAGTCCATGGCGTCCTCCGGTTTCGGGTCAAATATCGGGGAAAGGCTCCCCCATCACCCGATGAGGGAGCCTGACGTACAATGATTTTCTTATTCGAGGTTCTTCTTGAGGGTGGCCAGCTCCTCCCGCAGCTTGGCGGGAACACGGTCGCCGATCATGTTGTAGAATTCCTCGATGCCTTCGGCGTCCTCACGCCACAGCTTCTTGTCTACGGTCAGCAGTTCGTCCAGCATCATGTGGGTGAATTCCTCACCCTCATTCTCCAGCCCCTCGATGTCAATATCCTTGACATAGGGCAGGTAGCCGATGGCGGACTCACGGGCGCTTACCTTGCCCTCGCAGCGGGCCAGGATCCACAGCAGTACACGCATATTCTCGCCGAAGCCGGGCCACAGGAAGTTGCCCTCGTCATCGGTGCGGAACCAGTTGACATGGAAGATCTTCGGGGCCTTATCGCCCAGCTTTTCGCCCATCTCCAGCCAGTGTGCAAAGTAATCGCCGGCATGGTAGCCGATGAAGGGACGCATGGCCATGGGGTCACGGCGGACAACGCCCACCGCACCGGTGGCGGCAGCGGTGGTCTCGCTGGCCATCGCGGAGCCTACAAAGACGCCGTGGGCCCAGTCACGGGACTGGTAAACCAGCGGAGCAGTCTTGGCGCGGCGGCCGCCGAAGATGATAGCGGAAACCGGAACGCCGTTGGGGTTCTCATATTCGGGGGAAAGGCAGGGGCAGTTCAGGCTGGGTGCGGTAAAGCGGCTGTTGGGATGAGCGCCGGGGGTACCGTCGCTGCCGTCCCACGGCTCGCCCTTCCAGTTGAGAGCGTGCTTGGGCGGGTTCTTATCCAGCTTCTCCCACCAAACGGTATTGTCGTCAAGGTTCAGCACCACGTTGGTGAAGATGGTATTCTTGCGGGTGGTCTCCAGGGCGTTGGGGTTGCTCTTGGCATTGGTGCCGGGCGCCACACCGAAGAAGCCGTATTCGGGGTTTACAGCCCACAGGCGGCCATCGGGACCGATGCGCAGCCAGGCGATATCATCACCGACGCACCAGGCCTTGTAGCCCATATCGGCATATTTCTTGGGGGGGATGAGCATGGCGAGGTTGGTCTTGCCGCAGGCGGAGGGGAAGGCGGCGGTGACATACTTGGTCTCGCCCTCGGGGTTCTCGATGCCGAGGATGAGCATATGCTCGGCCATCCAGCCCTCTTTTCTGGCCTGGAAGGAAGCGATGCGCAGGGCAAAGCACTTTTTGCCCAGCAGCACGTTGCCGCCGTAGCCGGAATTGATGCTCCAGATGGTATTGTCCTCCGGGAAGTGAACGATATAGCGCTCAGACTCATCCAGGTCCTTCTTGGAGTGCAGACCCTTTACGAAATCCTCGCTGTCGCCCAGGAAGTCCATTACCTTCTGCCCGATGCGGGTCATGATGGCCATGGAAAGCACGACATAGATGGAGTCGGTCAGCTCGATGCCCACCTTGGCAAAGGGGGAGCCGACGTGCGCCATGCAGTAGGGGATGACATACATGGTGCGGCCCTTCATGGAGCCGTCAAAGAGCTTACCCAGCTTTTCGTAGGTCTCCTTGGGGTCCATCCAGTTGTTGGTGGGGCCTGCATCCTCTTTTTTGCGGGTGCAGATGAAGGTACGGCCCTCTACACGGGCGACATCATTGACTGCGGAACGGTGCAGGTAGCAGCCGGGCAGCTTTTCCTCGTTCAGCTTGATCATTTCGCCGGTGGAGCAGCTCTCGGCGCGCAGCGCTTCAAGCTGTTCCTCGCTGCCGTCGATCCAGACGACCTTTTCCGGCTTGGTGAGGGCGACCATTTCGTCGACCCACTTGAGAACGGACTTGTTGGAAGTAAGTGCCATTTTTATATCTCCCTTCTGATAATGCCGGAAAACCGGCCTATTTTACGCCTCTATTATACCCTATCCCCGCGGGAAATTCTACCCAAAAATTTGTTAAATTTTTGTCAACTTTTTGGCAGGGGGCAAGCCGGCAGGGCCACCGGGCCGCAGGCCAAACCGTCCTTCGGACGGTTTCGGGCGGGCTCCGCC
>ERZ791830.1863-NODE-1863-length-11534-cov-3.303249_pt1 | contig 11534 bp, 3 predicted proteins | sample MGYA00509945_ERZ791830 | MGnify/ENA primary metagenome ERZ791830 (study PRJEB30046, sample SAMN00792021) | human gut metagenome | study: EMG produced TPA metagenomics assembly of the A metagenome-wide association study of gut microbiota in type 2... | reverse complement strand
TCCGCGCCGGTGTCCACCGGTGCGCCGTTCTCGTCCGCGTCAGCCGTCTGCGTGCCCTGCTGCGCTTCCAGCATACGCGCCAGCGCCGTCAGGTCGGCAGCAGAATAGATGCCGTCGCCATTGATGTCCGCTCTGGTAGTATCCTCCAGATCGTCAATGCCCGCCATGAAGCGCGCCAGCGCCACCAGATCGGCCTGATCCACCACGCCGTCGCCGTTCACATCGCCAGTAATGCTCGTCTCACCGCCGCCGGAACCGCCGCCGCTGGACACGCGCTTCAGGTAGTAGTACTCACCGTCCGAGCGCAGCTCGTATTTGCCGGTATCAAAGCCGGTGATGGCCGTGCTGCTTTCGCGGCTGCATATCGCACCCACCTCGTTCCAACGGGCGTTGGCGCCGAAGATGATCTTACCATTCCACCAGCTCGTCAGCTCGACCCAGGACTCGCTCTGCTCCAACCGACCGTTGATGGTAATGCTGGCGCTGTCATTGTGGACATCCGCGCCGCTCTTCTGTTCCCACATACCGCTTTCGCTGATGAGAAGCGCACCATTCACCTGCACGTCATTGGACGTCGCCAGCGTACCGTTGACAGCAAGGGTCGCGGAGTCCTTAATGTTCAGCTGACCGTTCGCAGACAGCGTCACACCTTCCGGCACGGTAAGGGTGGAAGTCCGCTCATACTCTGCCGCAAGTACCAGCTCTATGTTCCCCGGAACCGCCAGATCTTCGTTGAGAGCACAGTCCTCCCTCAAGTCCAGAGTGGCCGTTCCGTTCCCTGTCCGCGTCAGCAGCGTCCGCAGCTCCTCCACGGTGTTTACCGTCTTTTCCCAGTGGATGGTGGCATTCCCGCTGTTGCTGATCTTATCCAGCGCATCGCAGTCGCCGTAGGTGATCCACCCTGTGTTTTCGATGACAGAACCCTCGGTGATCTTCAGCTGCTGCCGCACATAGATGTTGCCCTTGTTGGTCAGTTCGGTGCCGCTATGCCGCAGATCACGGCAGTTGATATAGCCGCTGTTTTCCATCGTACCCTCGATTGCCAGCGTTCCGCCGGTCTTTTCATCGCGGTCATTCACATCTGTGTTTCCACCGTTGACAAGGTTGCCTGTGGACGCCACGGTGACGGAATAAGCGGCTATCCGGCCGTTAGATATCCCATTGCCATCCTCATCCTGTCCGCCGTGCAATGTCTTCAGTGTACCATTCACAGTCACGCCGTCCTCCGCCCAGAAATAGACATCCCCGGCAATTGTCAGCTTCGCGTTTTCCGCCACGGTCAGGCCGCGGAAGCTGCTGGATTGCATCTCGTCCATACGCAGCTCCACGCCGGACGGAACGGTGATATCCTCGTCAATAACGAAATAGGGAGCCGCGTCATCCATAGCGCTGCGGCACAGGAAGATGGTCTGCCGCTCCGCAGAACCACTCAGACTGCTCAGCGCCGCCTTCAGCTCCGCCATATTGGATGCCTCAAGCCGGGTGTTGTCGATCATGGTCTTGCCGCTGCCGCCGATCACCGTACCCACCGCCTTCTCATTGGCCGTCAGCGTGCCGTTGTTGGTGATGGTACCCGTGCCGGCAAGTCTGCCGAACTGTACAGTGCCGCCCTCGTTAACGGTCATCGCGCCATTAACAGTGGTCGTATCGCCGCTAACCGCCCGCATTTCGCCGTTGATCGTCAGAGTTCCGTCCACCTGTGCGGGCATGCTGATCCGCAGCGAACCGTTGACAATGACCTCGCCCTTGTTTCCGCTTTCATCAGCGGCGCCGATGATAATTGTGTCATACCCGTTAACGGTCAGATCATATATCGTCAGCTCCACATTTTCAGGAATGGTCAGCGTGGTGCCGGTGGCGATATACAGCGGCACACTCTCGCCCTCATGCCGATTCATGTGCAGCGTGACTATGTAATCCCGTCCATCGTTGCAGCTTTGCAGGAAGCTCTCCAAATTATCTGCATTGACAGTTCTATTGGCGCCCAACCGGCAGCCATCGTCCACGGTCACATAATCGTCCCAAGCGGCGCCCTCCGGAAGCGCGATCCATGCATTACTTTCGAACTCCACGCTGCCTGTCCACTGGCGGTGCTCGCTTTCATTGTAATAATTGTGCACATGCAGCTTGCCGCCGGTACTCACGGTGATATCTCTACTCGCGTATACGCTGTCGTATACATTCACCGTGCCGTTCACCGTCATGGGCGCATCCAGATTCAGGTAATTCCAAACCGACAGAGTGCCGTTCACCACGACCTTCGCGGCATTGGCGCCCCAGATGTACACATTCTTGTCCCTGATCTCCAGACCGTCTGCCAGCGTCAGCGTGGTCTGGCTGCCAAGATCTATTTCAATCCTGTTCGTCAATGTACTGGCTCCCGCCGCCGTCAGCTCCTCCTGCGTCAGCGTTTCGCTTGTGCCCTCTTTGGAAATACGTGCCGTCCAGTTGAATTGCCGGTTGCCATATTCGTCCCCGACGAGATTGTCCTCGCCGCCTGCTTTGACAACGCCGTAGCCCCCGAAGTAGCCACTTTCATTACTGACATCCAGTTTTCCGTACAGGTACGCATCGCCGTGCAGCCACACGTTGCCCTTGTTGGTCAGGGTCACGCCCTCGTTGACAGTAAAGGTGGTCACGTTGATGGTCAGGTTAACGTTCTCCGGAATGGTCAGATCCTCGCTGATGGTCAGCTTGGTGCCGCGATAGTTGATCTGTCCGCCTTCTGCCAGCGCCGATTTCAGCGCTTCAAACGTACCGACAACTCTGTTTCCGGAGTCATCACCGATGTCCACTTCGTTGTGCTTCAGGTCGAACTGCTCGGCGGTCAGGGAGCCGTTATTGACGATCGTACCGGCCTTGCCCTGCTCGTTTTCATCGGTCAGGTACTGGCAATGCATCCGGCCGCCCTCGTCGATGGTCAGCGTACCGCCCACCAGAAGTTTTTTCTGCACATCGGCCGCTCCGTTCTTGCTGACGGTCAGCTTGCCGTCAACGGTGATCGGTGCCTCACTGTACAGGCCGCCCTGTATTGTCAGCGCAGTCCCCTCCGCAATATAGGTCGTCACACCCTCGTCATAAAATGCCAGCTCCACACCGGCCGGAATGGTCAGATCCTGCGTCAGCTCGATACGCTCTCCATCATCTTGCCGATAAACGCTCAGCGTATAAGAAAAGAAGTCCGGCAGCGTACTGGCGTTGATATCGGTCAGTGCTTTCTGTATCTTCTGATCGGCGTTGTCGCCCTGCTCCAAGCGAGCCGCCACACTTTTGTGTGCTTCTGCGGTCTTACCCTGTGTCCATGCCGCCGCCCAACCGTCCTCCACTGTGATGACACTATCCTCGCCGAAGGACATCCACCCATTGTTGGTCACATGGCCACCGGCCTTTACGGTAAAGCTTCCGTTCCAGGAGTAATATTCGCCATTTTCCCGCACGACCAGCTTACCGCCATTCTCCACTGTAACGGTGCTCTGTAGGTTCAGATACGTCTCTTTGCCCACATCAAGTGTGCCCTGTATCACCAGCGGCGCACTGCACTCCAGCTTTCCGCCCGGTGCTCCTGTCCACGGGGACTCGTTCTCGCCGCGGATATACTCTTCCAGTGCCAGCGTCGCGCCGGGCGCGATGGTCAGGGTGCCATATCCCCCGATAACCAATGTCTTTTTCTGGGGGATCGTCAGAGTCTCCGTCAAAACCTCGTCCCTGTCCAGATCAACGGTAACGGTGCTGACATTTTTCTGTGCGAACGCCGCCAGGATCGCAACCCTGTTGAACTCCGTCCTGACCTGATAGTCGAAGCTGACCTTTTCGTCCATATTGACCGTAGCGTTCTCGCCCTTGACATAGATGCCCTTGACGGTGAAATTCGTCTCCGCCAGATCCAGCGTGCCGTTCACTGTCAGGGTGCCGTTGACGGTCAGGCTGCCGTACCGCTGGCGGAAGGTACCGCCCGCCGCAACGGTCATATCGCCGTTGACAGTCACCCAGCCAAAGCTATTGACCGTACCGTTCACCTGCAAACCGCCATTGAACGTTGCGGTGGGGTAGGTGCCATCGACCATGCCGCCGCCCTCCGGCAACACCAGCGTGCCGTTCACCACAAAGGGTACCGTGCTGCTCAGCTGCTTGCCCAGCGCCACCGTCAGCGTTTTGCCCGCCGGAAGCGTTACCGTGGGAAAGAAGCTCTCCGTATTGGCCGGAGGCGCCAGCTGCAGGAAGGAAATGCCGTCCAGCATGCCACCCACGGTCAGGTCATCCGGCAGCGTAACCTGTAGGGGCTGCCACAGCTGCGCGTTGCGCACCACAACATTGAAATACTCATTATTCGCCTTGCCGCTGACGCTGTCAAAGGCGGCCATGGCACTTTGCAGCGCACCGGGACGGGATGCCTCGGTGTCCGTCAGCATTTTCACGCTGCAGATAGCGCCGGGTACGTTCTTTTTCCCCGCCAGATCGCCGCGATGCTCCACCGGAACGACCAGACTGCCGCCATTGTCGATAGTTGCGCCGTCACTGACAGACCATCTGTCAGCGATGGTAATGGCCTCATAGCCGTTCATCAGTTTACCGCCCTCACCGATCGTGATGGTAGACGTTGTGCCGGTGCCGAAGGACTTGTCCCAAAGATTCGCAACACCGTTGATGATGAGCGCACTGCCATAGCGAATGCCGCCGTAGGCGTCAACAGCGCTGTCCACTTTGACCTCCATGGAGCCTACGGTCAACGCCTCCGATGCGTAGACATACGCGCCGCTCTCCACCGTCAGCTTACCGGTCACGGTCAGCGCCCGCTCTCTGCCAAGGAACAGCTCTACCTTGGCCGGCGCGGTCAAATCACCGCTGACGGTCACATCGCCGATGATATAGGCTATATAGTGCGCCCCACTTTTGTCCGTTGCGGCCGCAGCGCCGAGCTTCTGCAGATCAGCAGTCAGTTGCGCGCCGGTGGACGCCTCGCTGAACAGGTAATACGTAGCGCCCTCAGTGGCAACGATGCTGCCGCTCACCTTGTCATAGCCTGCCTCCAGCTGGCCTTCCACCGTCAGCGTCTTACCAGATGATACCTCCAGCCGGCCTTCACCCATATAGACGCCAAAGCCCTTGGGTATGGTCAGGTCGGAGGCAATCGTCAGCGTGGCATTGCTGTCCTCCAGCTGCGCCGCGCTCTTTGCAAAGCAGACATAGCCGTCCGGATCGGCGGCGATCAACTCCCGCAGACCCTGCTCGCTCCAGAAATACGTATTCCCGTCCTTGTCCGTCACATAGTTAGCCGCTAGCGCCGTATCCACCATCGTGGTGGGGATCATCACCAGCAGCATGACCGCTGCCAGCAGTGTCGCCAGAATCTTCCGGCTTTTTATCCTCCATTTTTTCATCAAGCACTTCTCCCCTTGTTTTTATTTTCTCTGTCTCCCGCCGGGCTTTCCGCCCTGCGGCTCACTCCTCCGGCAGCCGCAGCAGCTGATACACGCCGCCGCTGGTGCCCTCCTCTCCGGCCAACACCAGCGTGTCGCCGTCCACCTTGAACCGGTAGTTGGCCGTTTCAATGGCGTCGTGCTCAAAGGTCAGCGTCACCACGCTGCCGCGGACACGGTAGGTAAATGCGTAATCCGTGCCCTGCACGCGCATGGCGCCGCTCTTTTCGCCATCGAACGTGTACTCCGTGGTGCTGTCGTAGATCCACGTGCCGCGCAGCTCCTTGGGGGAACCCCGACCGCGCAGCAGCATGACTGCGGCCACCGCCAGCACGATGACCGCCGCGGCCAGCGCCGCGTAATAGACCCAGTGGCGCTGGCCACCGCTTTTTTCTGTTCGTTTGCCCATGCTCTCCATGCTCTCGTTTCAGTCGCTCTGCCGTTCAGCGCCCCACGGGGCGAAAATCAGGCAGAATATGGAAATTGTCAAAAAAGAGACGGTTCGGGACTGACCCGAACCGTCCCTCTACTCAAGGTTTGGTATTGCGCGTTATTGCTTTATGCCTTGCGGCGCTTCTTGCTGACCACAGCGGTGCCCATCAGGGAGCTGACGGCCAACATCGCGTACAGCGCGATACCGGCATCCGCCGTCCTGGGGGAGGACAGGGTGCCATCCGCCTTGATGGTGAATGTACCCGTGCTCACATGGGTCTTGTTCTCGATCTTCACCGTGTACTTGCCGGCCTTCAGGGTGGCAAGGTAGGCATCGGTCAGCGTCACGATGCTGCCGCTGCCATTGCTGCTGACGGTGTAGTACTTGCTGTCCAGCTTCTTGCCATTAACAGTCACCCTGTTGATGCTGTCGGCGGGCAGGTCGGTGGTGAAGGACATCCCGGAGGTGTAGGAGCTGCCGGAGCCGGAGCTGCTGGGCGTTGTCCAGCTGATGGCATATATGGCACCATCCTCCAGTTCCAGCTTCAGGCCGGCTGCCATCTTTACAACGTTTCTACTGTCGATCGTTTCGATCGTACCGTCGGCATTCAGCTTCTTTACTGTAAAATTCTTGCGGCTGTCAGCACCCTGAGCATAGGGCAACACTGTCATCGCCTTGGTCACACTGCCGCTGGTGGTCACTTGAGCCGTGATCATCGTGCTATTGGTACCAGTGACGCCCATAGCCTTTTTCACATTACCGAGAATAATCTCCTCATCAGTGGTTACTTCGCCCTTGCTGTCCTTGTTGTACTTGGTCTTGCCAGTTTCGTTCAACTTTCCTGCCACATTTTCCTTCGTTGTATCAGGAGCAGTCACTGTCGCGCCGCTGCCATCCACCACCACAGGCGCAGCAGCCTGGGCGATAGTGAATTTCACACTCGTGCTGCCGGTATAGTTGCCCTTGCCGGTGATGGTCACGTTTGCGGTACCGGCATCAATGTTGTTGGCGTATGCCACGCTATAATCCGCATCCGTCAGCACAACTGTACCGTCCTTTACGGTGATGGTCGGCGTGATGGTGCGACCAGTAAATTCTTGCTCGCCAATATTCTCCACGGTCGCCTTGCTGATGGCCTTGGGCACGATGGTGAAGTTGCGAGTTGCCGTTGCAGCAGCATAGTTCGCACTCTCCGCCACGGTCGCCTTCACTGTGTAGGTGCCCGCATTGGTGGGAACGACGTTAGTATAGGTCTCATCAGCTGCATCGGCAGCCTTATACTGATAGGTCACATTGGCATTGCCCAGATTGCCGGAGACAGTGGGGGTCTTGGCTGTATCGCCGTACGTCCAGCCGCCCAAAGACACGGACACACCAGAAAGTGCCGCCTTGGTGATAGTGAAGATCGCGGTGCCGCTGACAACGTAGTTACCACCGGCTCTGTCACTCACGGTCACGGTGGCCGTGCCCACATTGATGTTGTCGGTGTACACCACGGTATACTCACTGGCAGGAATGACAGTCGTACCGTCCTTCACTGTCACAGAGGGCTGGAACGCTCTGCCAGTATAGGCATAGCTGGTCTGGGAAAGCGTGACTGCTGCATTGGTGACGGTCTTGGGTGCAATAGTGAAGGATCCGGTTGCTGTTGCCGCCTTGTAGTTCGCGCTCTCCGCCACGGTCGCCTTCACTGTGTAGGTACCCGCATTGGTGGGAACCGTGCTGGTGTAGGTGCTGGCGTTATCGGCTTTGTACTGGTATGTGACATTGCCGCCGCCCAGATTGCCGGAGACGGTGGGTGTCTTGGCGGTATCGCCGTACGTCCAACCTTTCAGAGACACGGTCACACCGGAAAGCTCCGCCTTGGTGATGGTAAAGGTGGCGGTGCCGCTGACAACGTAGTTGCCGCCATCCTGATCCTTCACCGTCACAGTTGCCTTACCTGCATTAGTATTGTTGCCATACGTCACAGTGTACTCACTGGCAGGAATGACAGTCGTACCATCCTTCACTGTCACAGTCGTCGGCATAATAGCCTCGCCCGTGTAAGTGTAGGAAGTCGGTTCAACGCTCACAGCGGCGGTAACCGTCTTGGGTGCAATGGTCACAGTAAAGCTCTGCTCGGAGGAGTCGCTGTGGGTGGTGTTGTTGCCCTTGACCTTGTAGTATACGGTGTAGCTGCCGGCGTTGGTGGCCTTGGGCAGTTCCGCATTGTAAGAACCGCCATCCAGCTTATACTGCAGCGTGCCGCCGGTGATGCCGCTGCCGGCATTGACCAGCACCTGCTCCGTGCCATTGAAGGTCAGGCCGGTCTTGGCGGCGGGTGCAGTTGTGATCGTTGCGGCAGGCAGATTTACAACCGTAAAATGCAGCTTACCGGTGATGATACCGGTGTAGTTGCCGTCTGCGGTATAGGTGTATCCGATGTCACCCGTGTCACCCAGATGCAGCGTCTTCAGCTTTTTCACGATAGCGTCATAACTGGTCGCGCCATCATAGCTGTAAGTCAGCGTTCCCGTCACATCACCGAAAGTCGGTGCATCAAAGGTGCCCTTGTCCACCACGACCTGAATGTCGGTCGCAGCGCGTTTGGCAGTCACATCTTTCTGCTTAATGGTAAAGGTCTTGCTCACGGAGTCGGAGTAATTGCCCTTACCGGTCAAGGTCACGGTGGCTGTGCCAGCATTAAGGTTATTCTGGTACTTCACTGTATAGTCCGTGTCTTTGGACAGCGCAGTCTCGCCATCTTTCACTGTCAGTTCCGGAACAATGGGGCTGCCGGTATAAGTCTGGGCAGCGATATCCCGTACCATGCTGGCGGTCAGAGCCTTGGCGGTGATATTGAACTTGATCTCAACAGAACCCGCATAGTTGCCCTTACCGGTCAAGGTCACGGTGGCTGTGCCAGCATTAAGGTTATTCTGGTACTTCACTGTGTAGTCCGTGTCTTTGGACAGCGCAGTCTCGCCATCTTTCACTGTCAGTTTCGGAACAATGGGGCTGCCGGTATAAGTCTGGGCAGCGATATCCTGTACCATGCTGGCGGTCAGAGCCTTGGCGGTGATGTTGAACTTTGTCTCAACAGACCCCGTGTAGTTGCCCGTACCGGTCACGGTCGCGGTGGCTGTACCCACATTGGTATTGTCTTTATAGGTCACCGTGTAATCGGTTCCAGCGGTCAGGGTCTTTCTTCCGTCCTTCACGGTAACAGTCGGCTCGATGGCGCTGCCGGTGTAGGGCTGGGAAGCGATACTCTGTACCATATTGGCAGTCAGAGCCTTGGGTTTTACAGTAATACTCTGCTTAGCGGTTTTGGTGACATTACCCTCGGTATAGCTGATTGTGACCTCTTTGTTCTTTACAGTCAGGGGATCAACCGGGGTAAACTGGAAGTGGGTAGGCTGCACATCTTTAGTGCTACCATCATCGTACGCAGCAGTGATCACCATTCCCGCCTTGTTGAACTGCTCACCCGCGGTGTAAGTCGTATGCGGGCAGGTCTTAATGGTAATGCCGGTCAAGGTCTTCTCGGCCGTGGCGGGGAAGGTCTTGGTCATTGTCAGGACAGTGTCACTGACGCGGCTAATGGTATAGCCATCATCCGTTGTTTTTTTGTTCAGCGCTTCCGCAAAATTCTCACCATCTCTTGCGGTCACAGTCAGTTTTGCCGTGTAAATCTGCTTCGCCGCAGCCTTGCCAGTCACCGCGGTGCCGGTTGCAGACGTGCCCTTGAACCACTCGACCTCGGTAACAGTGTAAGCGTCCGCATTACCGGTCGTACCAGTAGTAGCCAGATCCGCCCCCTTTACAGGCGCTTTCACGGTAGCGGAGACAGTAGTCAGGGGCGCTTTGAGGATGACAATCTCCTGCTTACCAAGACTAACATCAAAAGGATTATCGTCTTCATCACTGATTGCCAAATCGTCATCATTCTTAAATGTGACGATCCTTTTCCCAAAAGAGGCTGTATCCTTGACCTTAAAAGTAACCTCCAGCAGTTTGAAGGGTGCACTTTTCGTACCTGCATAAAACCCAAATGTACCCGTCTTACTCGTATACGTTGCATTCTCCGGAAGTCCATCTGCAATCGTATGAGACACATACTCGAAGTCATCAGGCACTTCAATGTTGAAACCAACAGCCATCGCCTTCCTTTGGGTAGTACCCTCCAAGGAGATTGTAAAGGTTATATTTTCCCCAGCCTGCACTGTTGTCTTTGATGCTGTCGCTTTCAATGACACTTTTTCTGCTGCAAAAGCAGTTGTAAAGCACATAGAACACAACATCGCAAGGGCAAGTATAGTCGAAACAATTCTCTTCATCCGAATCATCCTCTCAAAGTGTCGTAATTTGCTTTGTCACAAATTTAAATAACCGATTGACATCTGTAATATTCACTTTCCCATCTCCCGTAACATCCGCAGCTGCCAACTGTGCCTCAGTCAAGGAGATTTCTTTTCTCGTCGTATACCGAAACAACCTGTTCACATCGGTCATATTGACCTTCCCGTCTTCATTCACATCACCCAACACATACGCGGGCTTCTCGATGACGACACTCTTGACGATAGCGTCGCTGAGGTATCCATTCGTGCCGTCTTTGCCGTCCGTGCTTTCGTCTACCTTAAACCACCCTTCACCGGCGGCCTTGGCCTTGAACGTCACCGTCACGATGTCCTTCACCGGATATGTGGTTTCCTCGGTTTTAGCGACGCTTATGCCCACCACACCCCTATCGTTGGCATCAGCAACAGTGGTTATTACCGCTGTCTTTGCACCGCTGGCAAGGTTCGTATAGCCCTCGCTCTCGGTGATGTTCACGACCTCCAGAACGTCCTTATTGAACCGTATCTGCGAGATAAAGCTGATGATGCTCATTTTCTTATTGGACAGCGTGGCGGTGAACGTGTCGCCCACGTTGACGTTGCTCTTGCTCAGTGCCAGAGACAGGTTCGGCTGCGGCCGCTCGTTCTCGGGCTTCACCGTCACCGTGGCGCCCACCACCTTGCTGGTGAACCTCTGGGTCACCTTGTCCGGTGCGTCGCCGTTGCCAGCCACCACGCCGGTCATGGACAGCGTGTAGTCGCCCTCGCCCTCGCCCTTGACCTTGCCCATGATGGTCATGATCTCGGTCTTAGTGGTGATGCCTTTGCCCTCATCCGTGCCCGCAGCGCCGAAATAGCGGCTGCCGGGCGTGTACTCGAACCGTCTATACATACCATCCATATTGCTCGGGCTATTGATGAGCTTACCCGTGTTCTGGTACGCATAGTTGAACCCGGCATTATCTGCCGCCAGCTCCGTGGCCAGCGTCAGGTTTGCCGATGGCACCAGCGTGAACTGAAACGCCCGGATGGGCACGTTGTCCACACTCTCCGCATAGATGCGGAACTTGACGATCTGCTCCCCCTCGCCATAGAGGGTCGTCTTGTCCGCCTCTATGGTAAAGGCGACGGTCTTGTCTTTCAGCGTGCCGTTGCCTTCGAATATGGTGTCCTCTGCGGAAACAGGCACCACCAGGCTCAGCAGCATCACCAGCGACAAAACCAGTGACAGTACTTTTTTCATGCAACTCCTCCTTACTCTCCTATGTGTACTATCATAGATACTCATTTGCTGCGGCCGTCCCTGCGGAACAGCCGTCCCAGCCCGCCGGGCATGACCAGCTGGCACACAGCGCCCGC
>ERZ791830.1852-NODE-1852-length-11595-cov-4.006932_pt1 | contig 11595 bp, 9 predicted proteins | sample MGYA00509945_ERZ791830 | MGnify/ENA primary metagenome ERZ791830 (study PRJEB30046, sample SAMN00792021) | human gut metagenome | study: EMG produced TPA metagenomics assembly of the A metagenome-wide association study of gut microbiota in type 2... | reverse complement strand
CGGCTTAAATAAAATGATGAAATCATTTTATTAGGGTCTATCTGAAAACCGGGAATATGACCAACAGCGAGGGATTTTTCGCCTGATGAAGCCATTTTTCCGCAGGAATACTTTGTGTATTACAAGGGAAAATGGTGCACAGCAGGCGGAAAAGACCCGCTGTTTGGGCATGTTGACGGTTTTCAGATAGACCCTAAGAAATAGTATTATTCTTCCGTCTTTTCCGCCGCGGGAAGGGCGTTCCTGTCCGCGTTGACGTAGGCCATCAACTCGTCGCCGGTGATGGTCTCCTTTACCAGAAGGAACTCGGAAATTTCGTCCAGCAGTCCCCGGTTTTCCGTCAGAATGCGCTTGGCGTCGGCGTAGGCCTGCTGCAAAATCTCCATGACCTCCTTGTCCACCTCGGCGGCGGTCTCCTGGGAGCAGTCCATATAGGCCTGGCCGTCCAGATACTGGTTCTCCACCGAAGCCGTGGACATCAGCCCGAACTTTTCGCTCATGCCGTACTGGGTCACCATGTTCCGCGCCAGAGCGGTCGCCCGCTGGATGTCGTTGGCGGCGCCGGTGGTCTGGACGCCGAATACCACCTGCTCGGCGGCACGTCCGCCCACCAGAGTACGCAGTTCCGTGCGCAGTTCTTCGGCGGTGGACAGGAACTTTTCTTCCTCAGGCATCTGCATGGTGTAGCCCAGCGCGCCGGAGGTGTGGGGGACGATGGTGATCTTGGACACGGGCTGGGAATGCTTTTCCAGCGCCGCCACCAGGGCGTGACCCACCTCGTGATAGGCCACCAGCCGCTTTTCCATGTCCGTCAGGACGGTGTTCTTCTTCTCCGTACCGGCAATGACCGTCTCAAAGGACACCAGCAGATCCTCCTGATTCACCGTCTGACGACCCTTGCGCACGGCCCGGAGGGCGGCCTCGTTCACCAGATTGGCAAGGTCTGCGCCCACCGCGCCGGCCGTGGCCTGGGCGATTTTCCGCAGGTCGACATCGTCGGACAGCTTGATCTTCCGGGTGTGTACCTTCAACGTATCCAGCCGTCCCTGGAGGTTGGGCTTGTCCACGATGATCCGGCGGTCGAACCGGCCGGGGCGGAGCAGCGCCTTGTCCAGAATCTCGGGACGGTTGGTGGCCGCCAGACACACGATGCCCTTGGACGGCTCGAAGCCGTCGATTTCGCTGAGCAGCTGGTTCAGCGTCTGCTCCTGCTCGGAATTGTTCCCGTAGCGGTTGTCCCGGGCGCGGCCTACCGCGTCGATCTCATCAATAAAGATAATACAGGGCGCGACCTTCGCCGCCTGCTGGAACAGGTCACGGACACGGCTTGCGCCCATGCCCACGAACATCTCCACGAAATCCGAACCGGAAATGGAGAAGAAGGGAACGTTGGCTTCCCCCGCCACGGCCTTGGCCAGCAGCGTTTTGCCGGTGCCGGGAGAGCCTACCAGCAGCGCGCCCTTGGGCAGCTTCGCGCCGATGGCGGTGTACTTCTGGGGATTGTGGAGGAAATCAATGATCTCCTGCAAGGATTCCTTGGCCTCGTCCTGACCGGCCACGTCCTTGAAGGTGACGCCGGTCTGCTTTTCCATGTAGACCTTGGCCTTGGATTTTCCGAAGCCGCCCATCATGCCGTCGCCGCCCATGCGCTTGGTGAGCAGATTCATTACCAAAAACAGTCCGCCGATCATCAGGGCGTAGGACAGAATCATCATGATCAGGGAATTGTCTTCCACGATCTTTTTGTCCACCTTCACGCCCATGGCGTCCAGCTCCTCGGACAGGGCAATCAGGTCGCCGCCGCCGGGAAGGCCGGTATAGCAGGCCTTCTGCATTGCCGCGGGCTTGCCTGCCTCTTCCTTGGTCATGTAGATAATGCGGTCGGACTGAATTTCCACCTCAGACAGCTGCCCCGCGTCCTTCGCCGCGAGAAAGTCCGAAAAGGAAGTCTGTGTATATTGGCTCTTGGAGACACTGCCATAGATCCAGTTGACCAGCAGAACGATCGCCAGCGTAATCAGCAGTGCGGTGCCGATGCTGCCTTTCGGGCGGTTTCCGCCGGGTTTTCTCCCGTCGTTGTTATTGTTATTATTGTTGGGGGAGTCATTGCGATTCAAGTCCATTCCCTCGCCTCCTTCATTACATTGGGATTATCATAACACATTTTTCCGTGGTAGGCAATCGGCGATTCCCCTTCGTGCGGTAAATTTTCTGTTAATTTCCGCCAGAAACAGTCATTTCTCCCGCCCCGGGGGAAAAATAAGAGTTGTGAAACCGGAAGAAATCTGCTATAATGGTATAGCTTGTACAGCACTTTTCCAGGAAAGGAACTTGGATTTATGAACGAAAAACGCCGCCCCCAGGGACGGAATTTCCCGCCCCGTCCTGCTCAGGCAGCGCCTGCGGAGGAAGCTGAGGGGCAGCTGGAGGGGCGCAACGCCCTCCAGGAAGCGCTCAGAAGCGGGCGCACCATTGACAAGGTATTCATCGCCGACGGCGACACCGACCGCGGCTTACAGCGTCTGGCCGCCGAGGCAAAGGACGCGGGTGCTGTCGTTGTCAGCGTTGACCGGCGAAAACTGGACGCCATGTCCTTCACCCACGCCCATCAGGGTGTGATCGCCCTGGCCGCCGCCCACGCCTATTTTACCGTTGACGAAATACTGGAGGAGGCCGCGTCCCGTGGGGAAGCGCCCCTGATCGTCATCTGCGACGAGCTGTCCGACCCCCACAATCTGGGCGCCATCCTCAGAAGCGCCGAGTGCGCGGGCGCTCACGGCGTCATCATCCCCAAGCGCCGCAGCGTGGGTCTGACCGCCACCGTGGCAAAGGCCTCCGCCGGTGCCGTGGAGTACATGAAGGTCGCCCGGGTGACCAACATCAATACCGCCATTGCCGAGCTGAAAAGCAAGGGCGTCTGGGTGTTCGGCACCGCCGCCGAAGGCTCCATCCCCATGTATAAGGCCGACCTGACCGTCCCCGCCGCCATTGTCATCGGCAACGAGGGCGAGGGCTTAAGCCAACTGGTTCGGAAGAACTGCGACGTGATGGTCAGCATCCCCATGAAGGGGAAAATCAGCTCGCTCAACGCGTCCGCCGCCGCATCCATTCTGCTTTACGAGGCGGTACGCCAGCGCATCGGCTGACAGCAGCCGAATTTCACCAGGAGGAAATCCATATGGACAATACCAACGAATCCCAGGAATTTGATCTTGACGACATCCTGCGGGAATTTCATGACGATCCCGACGAGGACGTCAAGGATACGGCGTCGGAGGAGGAACTGGACGTAGACGTGCTGCTGGTGGAGGAAGTTAGTTCCCCGGCACCGGAGCAGCCCGAAGCGTCCGAGACTGCCGAAGTCCCCGAGGAAACCCCCGACCCGGTTTCCAGCGACGCCACCGTCCGCTTTGACCCCGCCGAAGCCCTTCCCCAGGAAGCGGCGGAAGCCGCCCCAAGCGACGACGCCAAGGCCATTGACGATCTGATCGCCGAGGCTCTGGCGGGCGGCAATTCCGACGCCCCCGCGCCGGAAGCCTCCGAAGAGCCACAGACCCCGCCCATCCCCTTTGACCCCCATCAGCGCCTGCGGGAGCTGAAAAGGAAGCTGGTGGCAGGCCCCGAGAAGCGGTACTACGAGCTGACGGAGCTGGGCATCGGCAAGCTGCAAATCGGCATTCTGCTGAATCTTGTCATCGTGCTGCTGTGCGCCGGTGTCACCACGCTGCTGGCGCTGGATATGGTGCCGGAAAACCGGATGCGTCTGGTGATTTTCAGTCAGGTACTGGCCATGCTGGTATCCGGACTGCTGGGCAGTCATCTGATGCTGGACGGGCTGGGCAGTCTGTTCAAGGGTCGGTTCAACCTGAATTCCCTGCTTGCCTTCACCTTTACCGCCTGCTGCGTGGACGCCGCGTCCTGCCTGGTAGAGGTGCGGGTTCCCTGCTGCGCCGCCTTCTGCCTGGAAATGACCATGGCCATGGCCGCCCGCTGCCAGCGCCGCTCCACCGAAATGGGGCAGATGGACACCCTGCGCAAGGCCGTCCGGCTGAAGGGCATCACCAAAATTTCCGACTACTATGGGGGTATGCCCGGCCTGGTGCGGGGCGAAGCGGAAGTGGAAGACTTTATGGATACCTACAGCCTCCCCTCCGCCCCCGAAAAGGTACAGGGCGTATACGCCCTGCTGAGCCTGCTGATCTGCATCGGCATTGCCGTGTTTGCGGGAATGCTCCACGGCATCAGCCTGGGCGTGCAGATTCTCGCCACCAGTCTGCTGGTGGCCGTCCCCGCCAGCTTCTTCATTTCCTACACCCGCCCCATGGCCGTGCTGGAAAAGCGGCTGCACATGGTTGGCACCGTGCTGTGCGGCTGGGAGGGCGTGAAGGGTCTGAGCGGCAAGGCCGCCTTCCCCCTCCGGGATGAAGACCTGTTCCCCCTGGGCAGCACCAAGCTCAACGGCGTCAAATTTTACGGCAGGCGCAGCCCCGATGAGGTCGTGGCTCTGACCGCCTCCCTGATCACCGCCGCCGGCGGCGGGCTGGTTCCCGTGTTCCAGCAGCTGATGAAAAACCGCAATGTGGAAGCGCACCCCGTGAAGAACTTCCAGAATTACGGCACCGGCGGCATCGGCGGCGAGGTCTGCGGTGAGCCGGTACTGCTGGGCAGCCTGAACTTTTTGCAGGATATGGGCGTTGTGATTCCCGAAGGCACCATGGTCAATCAGGCGGTGTACGCCGCCATCGACGGCCAGCTGTGCGCCGTGTTCGCCATCTCCTACGCCAAGATGCGTTCCGCCGCGGCAGGCCTTGTGACCCTGTGCGGCCACCGGTCGGTGACGCCCGTGATCCTGTGCGGGGACTTCATGCTGACAGAAAGCTTCCTGCAATCCAAATTCGGCGTCAAGACCCGCCGGATCGTCTTCCCCACCCGGGAGGTCCGGAACGACCTGCTGAACCGCCGTCCCGACCCGGAAGCGGCCGCTCTGGCTATTACAACACGAGACGAGCTGGTCAGCGCGGCCTACGCCGTTACGGGTGCGCGCAGCCTGCGCTCCGCCGCCACCCTCGGCACTGTCATCCACCTGATCGGCGGCATCCTCGGAATGCTCACCATGCTGGCGCTGGGCTACCTCGGCTCCACGGAGCTGCTCACCCCCACCAACGTGCTGTTGTATCAGCTCATCTGGATGATCCCCGGCTTCCTCGTCACGGAATGGACGAGAGCCGTGTAATGCAATCTGCCGTCCCCGCGCCGCAGGCGTCGGGGGCGGTTTTGTTTTGCCCTTTCCCCCGCGGAGCGATTGTACACCTTGCCGGATTTCCGCGCCGAAATTTGTCTGTTTTGCACACAAAAACAAGTGTCCGCCCACCAATTTACACAATTTCGCAAAGTGACGAAAATAAGCATTGCATTTGACGCGTCTTTCGTGTATAATGTCACTATTCGGGTGCCCGCGCCCCAAATGGAAGGCTTCCCTTCCCGAAAGGAGTATTGACCACAATGTACACTGTTAATTCCATCCGCAATATCTGTCTGCTGGGTCACAGCGGCAGCGGCAAGACCGCGCTGGCTGAGAGCCTGCTTTACATGACCGGCGCCATCGATCGCATCGGCAAGAACGCCGACGGAAACACCGTCTGCGATTACGACCCAGAGGAGATCCGCCGTCATATTTCGATCTCCACCTCCGTCGTTCCGCTGGAATACCACAACGTGAAGATCAACCTGCTGGATACTCCCGGCGCGTTCGACTTCTCCGGCGCCGTCATGGAGGCGCTCCGCGCCGCCGACGCCGCGATCCTGGTGTGCTCCGCCAAGGACGGCATCACCGTGGGCTTTGAGAAGGCCTGGAAATACTGCGAAGAACGGAATATGCCCCGCTTCGTCTACATCTCCAAGGTAGACGAGGACAATTCCGACTACAATGCCACCTTCAACGCTCTGCGGGAAAAGTACGGCAACAAGATTGCCCCCGTCGTCATCCCCATCTGGAATTCCGCCCACAAGGTCACCGGCATCATCGACGTGCTGAATAAGCGCGCCTACGAGATGCAGAACTTTAAGCGCGTGGAGATCGACGTTCCCGACGATAAGGCGTCCGTCATCGAAGAGTTCAACGACGCGCTGAAGGAAGCCGTTGCCGAGACCGACGAGGCTCTGATGGATCGCTTCTTTGAGGGCGACGACTTTACTTACCGGGAAATGATCACCGGCCTGCATCAGGGCGTGAAGGATCTGAGCCTGTTCCCCGTGCTGTGCGGCTCCGGCCTGACCTGCCTGGGCAGCCTGATGCTCATGGATCACATCGTCGACCTGCTGCCCAACCCCGTGCAGGGCAACTATCACAAGGCCACCACCGCCGACGGCAAGACCGAGGAATTCGTGGTGTCCCCCGGCGGCGTTCCCTCCGCTTACGTGTGGAAGACCGTCTCCGACCAGTACGGCAAGTATTCCTACGTCAAGGTGCTCTCCGGTGAGATCACCTCCGACACCACCCTGGTCAACGCCCGCACCGGCGAAACCGAAAAGCTCGGCAGACTCTACACCATGTGCGGCAAGAAGGCCACGGAGGTCAAGGTTCTGGGCTGCGGCGACATCGGCGCCATCGGCAAGATGGACAAGGTTCGCACCGGCGATACCCTGTGCGACCCCAGAAAGGTCGTCTCTCTGAAACAGATCCCCTACCCCGCCCCCTGCTATTCCATGGCCATCGCCCCCAAGGTGAAGGGTCAGGAAGACAAGGTCGGCACCGGCCTGAACCGTCTGAACGAGGAAGATCCCTCCTTCACCCTGACCAACAACGCCGAGACCAAGCAGCAGGTCATCTCCGGCACCGGCGATCAGCAGCTGGACGTGCTGGTCTCCAAGCTGAAGAGCCGCTTCGGCGTGGACGCCGTGCTGTATCCGGCGAAGGTCGCCTACCGGGAGAAGATCAAGAAAAAGGTGGAAGCCCACGGCCGTCACAAGAAGCAGACCGGCGGCAGCGGCCAGTTCGGCGACGTCTGGGTTCGCTTCGAGCCTCAGGAGGAGCAGGACGATCTGATTTTCGCCGAGGAGGTCTTCGGCGGCTCCGTTCCCAAGAACTTCTACCCCGCCGTTGAAAAGGGCATTCAGGAAGCCGTTCAGAAGGGTCCGCTGGCCGGTTACCCCATGGTCGGCCTGAAGGCGACGCTGTACGACGGCTCCTACCACCCCGTTGACTCCAACGAAATGGCCTTCAAGCTGGCCGCCATCCTGGCCTTCAAGGAAGCCATGCCCAACGCCAACCCCACGCTGCTGGAGCCCATCGGCGCGCTGTCCGTCACCGTTCCGGATTCCTACGTGGGCGATGTGATGGGCGATCTGAGCAAGCGCCGCGGCCGTCCCATGGGCATGAACCCCAATCACGAGGGCAACACCGTCATCGAGGCGGAAGTCCCCATGGCGGAAATGAGCAGCTACGCCATCGACCTGCGCGCCATGACCCAGGCCAGAGGCAGCTTCACCCTGGAATTCGTTCGCTACGAGGAAGTTCCCAAGGCCAACCAGGCCAAGATCATCGCCGACGCGAAGGCCAACGACTAACCGAATCCAATTCATCGGCGCGGGGATATTCCCGCGCCGACAGTGTCTTATTTGTTAAATTTTGTTATTTTCCTAAGAAATAGTTGCAAAGTGTTACAGTTTGTTGTATACTGGAGAAAACAAGCGTTCCGGGCGGGTGAGATGTCCCTCCGTCGGGACGTACAAGGGAGGAACCAAAATGAAAAGAAAGAATTTGCTCGCCGTGATCGCTCTGGTCGCCGTGTTCGCGCTTGCCCTTGCCGGCTGCGGTTCCGATGACAAAGACGCGACCGATGCCGCCCCCAGCGTTCCGGAAATGTCCGCCGGGCAGGAGCTGACCCTGACCTCCAGCACCCTGACCGTCACCACCTGGAGCAGCCCCAACGGCGCTACCGTCAATCTGACCGCCACCCCCAACGGCTACGCCAAGGGACAGAGCGCGGCATTCCTCGTCCGTCTGGAGGGTGAGGAAGCGGCCAATGTTCCCTGCGAGTGGAACGGCAGCGTCTACACTGCCTCCGCCGACCTGAACGCCGCCGACGGCTACTGCTACTACGTCCTTCTGACCGCCGCGGACGGCACGCAGACCGAAGTCGCCATCAACACCCCCACCGCGCCCACCGACGACGCTCTGATCAATCTGAAGTCTGCGCTGGACTCCTACTGCAACATGACCGTAGCATCCGCCACCCAGGACGGCAGCACGCTGACCCTCACCGGCGGTTCCGTGGATGTGCAGGCGCCCCGGATCACCAACGAGGGCGAAGCCATCACCTGCAGCAAGGCCGAGCTGGTCCTGACCTTTGACGAAGAGATCGTCGGCACCGCCGCACTAACCATGGAAGCAGCCGAGATTCCCGGCAGCTACACTGCGGATATCTCCGGCATCAGCTTCAACATTCCCGCCATGGAGGACGACCAGCAGCTGTCCATCCGTCTGGATGTGACCCTGTCCAACGGCCAGTTCCTCACCGCCCCCGGCGGCACCTTCTCCTTCCTGAACGGCGAGATGGTGTCCTCCGTCGGCTGATTTCTGTACAACCGAAAGGGGTCAGGCCTGCCTGACCCCTTTTTCTGCATAAGGAGCGAAAATGAACTACGCCAATATGGTATCCGGCACCTTTCTTGCCCGTCCCAACCGGTTTATCGCCTATGTGGACATCGTCGGGCAGACGCAGACCGTTCATGTAAAAAACACCGGGCGATGCCGGGAACTGCTCGTCCCCGGAACACAGGTCTGGTGTCAGGAGGCGTCCTCCCCCGTCAGGAAGACCCTCTTCGATCTGATTGCCGTCCAAAAGGGCAGCCGTCTGATCAACATGGACTCCCAGGCGCCCAACACAGCGGCAAAGGAGTGGCTGCTTTCCGGCGGCTTTGGGGAAGTCGATGCTCTCCGGGCGGAGACCGTTCACGGGGATTCCCGGTTTGATTTTTCCTTTCTGAAGGACGGAACGCCCTGGTTCCTGGAGGTCAAGGGCGTGACGCTGGAGGAAAACGGCGTCTGTGCCTTCCCCGATGCGCCCACCCTCCGAGGCGCGAAGCACCTGCGGGGCTTGACCCGCGCCGCCGCTGAAGGGTATGGGGCGGGCGTCCTGTTCGTCATTCAGATGGCGGACGTAACATATCTGCACCCCAACGACGCCACCGACCCGGATTTTGCCGCCGCCCTCCGGGAAGCCGCCGGAAACGGCGTCCACATCCTCGCCATGGACTGCGCCGTAACGGAACAATCCATGACCATCCGCCGCCCGGTAGAGGTGCGGCTGTAGCATTCATACTATTTCTCGATAAAATGGTTAACACCATTTTATCCTGCGAATCCTTCGCAGGCCGCCGGTGGCGGCGAGAAATGTATGGACTTACGTTTTTTTGCGGCTACGCCGCTGGCTGCTGAAACAGCAGCCGAATAAAACGGTTTTTAACCGTTTTATTAAAAACTGGTATCAAATCTGTTTTCCTCCGCTTCCTATTGTCAACCAAAAATTATTTATGGTTGACAATCAAGTGCTGCCTGTGCTATACTGCTCAGGAATTCAACAGTTCGGAGGAAATACCTATGGAAGCACCTGTTTCAAGAAAGTGGAAAACCCTCGACATGGCGTATATCGCCCTGTTTGCCGTCCTGATGGCGGTCTGTTCCTGGATCTCCATTCCCGCGGTCGTCCCCTTCACCCTGCAAACCTTCGGCGTCTTTGTCGCGGTGAGCGTCCTCGGCGGAAAGCGGGGAACCCTGGCCGTCGTGCTGTATCTGCTTATGGGCGTCGTCGGTCTGCCGGTGTTTGCGGGCTTCTCCGGGGGGCTGGGCGTTCTTCTGGGAAGCACCGGCGGGTACATCGTCGGATTTGTGTTCACCGCCCTAACTATGTGGCTCATGGAGCGGCTTCTGGGGACGAAAACCTGGGCGCTGGCACTTTCCATGCTGCTGGGGCTTGTGGTATGCTACGCCTTCGGCACCGCCTGGTTCCTGGTGGTGTACACCAAAAACACCGGCGCCATCGGTCTGTGGACGGCGCTGGGCTGGTGCGTGTTCCCCTACATTCTCCCGGACTGCGTGAAAATTGCCCTCGCGCTGGCCATCCGCAAGCGTCTGGCCGCCGCCATCCGGCTGCGGTAACGTTATGGACGAAGCAGTCATTCCCCTGCGCGCCCACCATGGCCTTTGTCTCCGCTTCTTTCAGGGGAAGGGCTACAGCGGGGCTTTTGTGGAAAACATGGCGCAGAAAAAGGCCATGCTGGAAGAAAATTCCCTTGTCCGGCTGACCGATCAGGCGGACGAAATCTGCCGCGCCTGCCCCAACAATCTGTCCGGCCAATGCGAATCTGCCGAGAAGGTACGGCGCTATGACCGTGAGGTGCTGTCCCGGTGCGGCCTGACCGTCGGGGACGTGCTGCCCTACCGGGAACTGACGGAACGGGTGCGGAAAACCATTTTGCTGCCCGGTCACCGGGAGGAAATCTGCGGCGACTGCCAGTGGACGGATTTGTGTCAGTATAAGGAGGAAACGCCGTGACCACCAAAGAAAAACTGCTCGTCCTGCTGGAAGACAGCAAGGGGACGTTTTTCTCCGGGGAGGAGATTGCCCGGACGCTTCAGGTCTCCCGGGCGGCCGTGTGGAAGGCGGTGAACGCCCTTCGGGAGGACGGCTACACCATCGACGCCGTCACCAACAAGGGCTACCGCCTTTCCCCGGATTCCGACATTCTGTCCCCCCAGGGCATCCGCAGATTTCTGAAACCGGAATACCGGGATCTTAATTTGACGGTACTGCCTACCGCGCCCTCCACCAACGCCCTTGTCCGGGAAAAAGCCAATCAGGGCTGCCCGGAGGGCTGCGTCATCATCGCCTGTGAGCAGACCGCCGGACGTGGACGCTACGGGCGGCAATTTTTCTCCCCGGCTGACACCGGCGTCTATTTAAGTCTGCTGCTCCGTCCGACGGCCTATTCCCCCCAGCAGGCGACTTGCCTTACGGCGGCAGCCGCGGCGGCAATGTGTCAGGCCATCGAAGCGGTGACCGGGCAGCACCCCGGAATCAAGTGGGTCAACGACATTTTCCTTCATGGCAAAAAGGTCTGCGGCATTCTGACGGAAGCCGCCGTGGGTCTGGAAACCGGCGCTCTTAACTACATGGTGCTGGGAGCCGGCATCAACGTTTACCTGCCTACAGATGGATTTCCGGAGGAGATTCAGTCCATTGCCGGGGCGCTTTTGGAGCATAGCACTCCGGAAGCCAAAAACCGGCTGGTCGGAGAATTTCTGAACCGCTTTTGGGAGTTCTACACCCACCCGGAACGCAAGGAATATCTGGAAGACTACCGCGCCCGCAGTCTGGCAATCGGGCAGAATGTCACCGTTCTCTCCGCCGGGCAAAAAGTCAGCGCCTATGCCTACGGCATCGACGACGATTTCCGTCTTCTGGTGCGCTACGAAAACGGCGAAACCGAGGCGCTGTCCTACGGCGAAATCCGCATTCAGCTGGACGCGGACACCACCTGATACTGTTTCCTGATTAAAATCTTTGATTTTAATCAGGAAGGCATCGCCTAATG
>ERZ791830.1850-NODE-1850-length-11611-cov-10.165369_pt1 | contig 11611 bp, 10 predicted proteins | sample MGYA00509945_ERZ791830 | MGnify/ENA primary metagenome ERZ791830 (study PRJEB30046, sample SAMN00792021) | human gut metagenome | study: EMG produced TPA metagenomics assembly of the A metagenome-wide association study of gut microbiota in type 2... | reverse complement strand
GCAGCAGGTGCAGCGCCAGCCGCGCCACGCCGTAGCCCTTGACCGGGAAATAGGGGTACTGCACGAGCAGCAGGTCGCCCTGCCGCATCCGGCAGAACGCGCGAACCCAGTCGCCAAGCGTCTTTGCGCCAACTTGGATAGCTTGCCAGACGCTGCCATTTGCGCTGTCCGGCGCGTGGAGCACGAACGGCGCGTACCCCATTTCAGCGGCAATTTGCTCGATGTCCGCGCGCGCCTTGTTCAGCGCCGGCACGCCCGATGCGCCCGTTTTCGGGGTCATCAGGAAGCGCCGCTGAAACCGTTTTCTCTCCGTCAGGGCGATGAGCTTGTCCTCCAGCCGCTGCGCCGCGGTGCCTATGTCGTAGCCCGCGTCGGCGATTGTCTGCGCCTCGTCGCGGCGGATTTCGTGGCGTTCCAGCATGTTCAGCATATGTTCCGCCCAAATCGCCGGATCTTCCGCCGGAATAAACTCCACGTTTCGCGTCAGCTTCGTTTCCCTCGGCACGCTGGCGGATAACAGGCACGGCAGCCCTGCCGCCTGCGCTTCCAAAGCCGCCATCCCGAAGCCCTCGAAGTGCGACGGCATGACGAACAGGTCGAACGCCTGCAACAAGCGGTTGACGTCATCTCGATTGCCGAGGAAGAGGACTTCCCGTTCGATGCCGAGGGTGACGGCTTTCGCCTCCAGCTCCGTCAAATCCGGGCCATCACCGACGAGCACGAGCCGCGCTTTCTCCTCGCGCTCATGCAGGTGGCGGAAGGCGTCCAGCAAGAAGGTTTGGTTTTTCTGGTATTGCAAGCGCCCAACATGACCAACTACGAGGCAGTCTTCCAGCCCATACTGCTCGCGAACCTCGCGCCGAACCTGCTCCGAGAAGCGGAACATCTGCGCGTCAATGGCGTTCGGGATGACCTCACAGGGCAAATCCATGGCGGGGCACGCCCACTTCGCGCTCTCCATCGAGCACGCCCAAAGGACGTTGGCGTAGCGGCTGAGGGAATGGTGATTGACCCGATGGAGGAAGCCCTGCACATGTCCGATGGCTGATTTATCCATATTCTGCGGATTATGGCAGTGCGCGATTCGCACCGGAATGCCCACCTCCGCGGCCTTTTTCAGCGGCGTCATGTCGTTGAACATGCACTCATTGTCCCAGATAATATCGTATTCGTGCCCATGTTCGCGGAAAAAGTCGTTGATTTCCCGATAATAGCGCATCACATCGCTGCTCCGCCGGGTAATTGTGTATATTTTCCCGATTTTTTCCGCTTCTTTTTGGCACGCAATCGGGTTAAAACGGCACAAAAAGTCGAATTGAACGCGTTCGCGGTTCATTTTTCCACAATACGCCATTAAAAAGTGCTCAATTCCGCCCGTCGTCGCCGTCCAGCCCACGACAAGCACCCGCAGTGGTTTCATCGTCATACTTCCTTTCATAAGCGAAGGAGACGCGAGGGGACCTCTCCCCTTCGATCCCCTGCAAGGGCTTCGACCCTTGACCCATTCGCGCGATTTCGTTGGCTACGTTTGCATACAGCTTCCGCATACTGATTTTGCGCTGATTTACAATCTGCTGATGTCGATTGGCGAATACGCTGTCTACCATTTTCGCCATCATTTGCGTGCAAGCGCAGATGTGCCATGACTTTCCAACTGATGAAAGCGTCGCCGCAGCGACGGATAAGGTCGTCCTGCCCGCGATAACCCGCAAGTTACTGCTGATTTGCCCCTCGCCGGTCGCAGCGCACTACGGCGTGAAAAATCTCTTCCTATTATATTGCACTTTCCGCCAAAGCACACGCCTGCTGATTCTGCCTTCGCCGAATCAAAATCGCCCGCCGTGCCAGCGGATACAGCCCGCACCGCAGCATGAGCAGCACCGCCTGCGCCTTTGACCGCGGCAGCCATCGCACACGGCGTAAATCCGCGCGGAACGCTTCCCTGCACAGGCGTCGAATCGCCCCGCACTGGCGCGGCCCGTCGCGAAAGCCGCCCTCCTGCACCACCCCGTGCGTCAGCATCAGCAGCAGGTGCATCAAGCGGTACTGTGCCGCCGCGTCCGGCATGTCCAAATAGTTTAATGTTGGCTGTGCCGCCGTGAGCGTTCGCAGATATTCGCGCACCACGTCTGCCGCGCTGTGCACCGCCGAATCCGCCCGCAAATGGTAGCAATAGGTGTTCACCTGCGCCAGCGCAACGGTTTTCGCGCCGCGAAGCACCCGCATCATCCACTCGCCATCCTCCCCCAGCCGCAGTGATTCATTGAACTGCTCGTTACATATTTCCCGCCGCAGCAGCCAGCCGTGCGTGTGTAAATGCACGGTTGGATTTCGCAGCGCCAAGTCCAGCATATCACGCGAAGAGAGGGTTTGAACGGTGCATTCCGGCACATTTGACGCTCCCGAACGGGTCACAAGACCCTGAATCGCTTGCGAATCCCCCGCAAGGGCAAGGAGATGGCCGATTGCGTCGGGCAGCAGCACATCATCCGCATCAAGAAAAGTCAGCCATTCCGACGCTGCCGCTTGTAACCCTGCGTTTCGTGCGGCAGACACCCCGCGGTTTTGCTGATGAATCACCGCGATGCGCGGATGGTGCGCCAGCTCGTCGCACAAGCGCGCTGTGCCGTCGGTGGAGCCGTCGTCCACAAGGAGGATTCGCACGTCCCCCTGCATGAGTGCAGACGTAACCGCAAGTTCAAGCGTATCAAGTGCATTGTACACAGGGATGATGATATCGACCATCGGATGGCTTCACCTCCCAAAACGCAAATTTGTAACCATTCGTTATTTCGGCAGCGCTTGTGGCTTCAGCCGCCGCGCCTGTGCATCCACCGCGCCCATCAGCAGACAGAGCCAATAGAGCATTGGCGAACCCGTCGATAGCATCGTGAAGCAGTCCACCAACTCGCAAACCAGCAGGTAAATTACCGGGAGGGGCAGCATCAGCACCCAAAGCGGCTGATTGCGCTTGGAAATCCGCACTGTCTGGACGAGGAACATGGCAATCACGGTCAGCAGAATCAGCAGACCGGGAATCCCCCAGCTGACAAGCGTCTGTAAGTACAGATTGTGCGCATGTTGGAAGTATTTCGTGCCCGGGTCAGTGTACAAATTCATCATTCCTGCCGCCAACGGCGCGCTTGTGCCCGTCAGCAGCAGCTCCGGCCGTGCTTTGAGCAGCCGAAGCGCCCCCTTCCAAATCCCCCAGCGCCCGTTGAATGCGTCCGTAGTGTCAATGCTGCGGTGGACGGGTGTGCTGTCTAATATAACTTCTTGTTCAGCAGAGGCTTCCGGCATCAGGTGTGCCGGGAACTCCAGCAGGTTCACGTTGTCCAGCGGGCCGGGCGCGACGGACGGGGCAAGCAGCGTCAACACCCCCGTCAACAGTCCATAGCAGAGGATAATCCCCGCTGCCATCAGCACAGGAAGTATAAGCCTATGGTTTAATTTCGACGGCATATGCGCCTTCGCACCGAGAAGCGTCCACACGCAGAACCCCGCCGCGACGCCGAGCGCCACGAACGCCGTCCGGCAATCCGTCAGCGCGAGCGCGCCGCATTGTACCAGAATTGCCATCACACAGGCAATTTTCGCCCGTTTCGTGCGGCTCAGCGCGAACAAAATTACCGTTAAAAGCACGGTCATGCCCATTTTTGCGGCGGCTGTTGTAACGTAAGCGTTCAAATACAGGCGGTGGTCGCCGAGGTTCATGCCGATGTACCACGTCCCCTTCATGCTGAAAACGGCGTGACCGCTGATTGCCGCCCACAAGCCAATGGCTGCTTGACAAGTAATTGCGGTCGTCCAGACGGCTATCGTTCCCTTCAAAAACTGCCGAAAACGATTTTCGGTAAGGCAGCCCGGCAGCGGCGCAAGCACAAGGAACGCAATAATGCCCTCCTTGAGGTACTGCCACTCAGCCGCGAGAACATTTTCGCCGCGGATAGCGCTCATCAGCAGCATCCAGCCAAGCCCCGCTGTCATCGTCCAAACAAGCGGTGAGCGCTTTTTCCAGCCCAAAATCAGCGAAAAAAAGGCGGCAATGATACCAAAGTCGCCCAGATACGGCATAATGGTGAACGTCCATGAAAATTCTGTCATTCGCGCGAGGTTCCACCAGAGGTAGCCCGCCGCGACTGCCATATAACCCCAGCGGGCAATCTGCCGCCCCGTTTCCTGCTTCATGCGCCACCTCCGCGTTCATTTCAACCTATATTATAGCATTTTTTTGCTGCTTGCGCAAGTGGACGCATTTCTACTGAATCCATCACGAAAATAGTTATGATTTATATTCTAATTGGCGATTTTTTTCGAAACCATATGTTTCGTAGAACTCGCGTTTCAGCAGCAGAAAATCCTCCATGCGCCGCAATAGCACATACAGCAGCGCCCTATCCTCGAACTCGCCACGCGTCACGGGAAGCGGCTGACGCTGCATCTCTGCCAGCAGGTCATGCAGTGCGAATAACAACGATGTGCAGTCGTTTTCACGGTCATACTCGGCAAAAATGCGGCCAATCAGCGCCCGAACCTCGGCTTCCTGCGGCGGATGTCCCTGTACTTTTTGTGCGTCTTGCATGACTTGCAGCAGGATTCTCCGCTGCTGGCGGCGCATGTTGATATAATGAATCTCGCGCGTGGGCGCGTCTGTTAGACTATTTTCGGCGTTTTTCGCGGCACATTCGTCTGCCTGCCGGAGCGTCTCACCCAGCAAAATCAAGGGGTTACGCGCATCCGCTGCTTCCGCAAGCGCACGCAGCGCCGTCCGCATCTGCTCATCCGCCTGACGAAGCAATGCGTCCAGGCGCCTTTCGTCCGGGTGCAGGTGCAGGTTCGTCAGGATGCCGCAGGTTGTGCCGATGAGAAACAACAAACTTTCGTTGACAATCTGCGTCCACGTCATGCCGCCCGTGCCCATAAAGTGGGAAATCAGCACGGAAATCATCGCCGTCGCGTATCCCCATGAACAGGCATAGCACAGCGATGCGAAAACAAACAGGTAAATTCCGAAAGCAAGCAGCCCATCGCCGAAGAGCGAGAAGCACACGAAGGCGATCAGCAGCGCCGCGGCGTACGCCATCAGCCGCCCCAGTGCCACTTTCATTGTCTCGCGCTTCGTACCCATCAGGCTCAAAATCGCGATAATCCCCGCCGTCGCGCTAAACTGCAGGTGTATTGCGCTGGCGACTGCTATCGCGACCGCCGCACTTCCAGCCGCCTTCAATCCGGTCAGTAGAAGTCCGCGCGTTCGGTCACTGTGCGTTCTTTTCCACATAAACACTCCTCGACGGGAAGGCGAAAGACAGCCCTTCTTCCGCCATCAGATGCATAACCGCAAGGTTAATTCTGCCTTTGAGCGCGCGGTAGTCGCCGTAACCGGGGGTGTTGACCATCATGCGGACGTTGACGTTGATGGACGAATCCGCGAACTCCTCCAGCACCGCCTGCACGTTCTGCCCGTCGACTTCCGGATCTGAAACCAGAAGTTTCGTCAGGTCGCGGATGAACTGCTCCACCTGCGGCGCACTCGTGCGGTACTCCAAGCCAATCGTAAACGCCCACAGGCGCTGGGTGCGCGCGTTCGCATTTTGGATGTATTCGGCGCAAACCTTGCTGTTCTCGACGGTAATGAGCACTTGGTCGGGCGTGCGAATGCGGGTTGAACGCAGCGAAATGTCCTCGACGGTGCCCTCAACATCGCCCAGCACGATGTAATCGCCGAGCGAAAACGGGTGCTCCGCAACGAGCGTAATCCCGGCAATCAGGCTGGAAAGCGTGGACTGCGCCGCGAGGGTGATGGCAATCCCAACGACGCCCGCGCCGGCAATCAGGCTTGTGACCGGTACGCCAAGGCCGTCCAAACCGACCAGAACCGCCATCACGACGACGACTGTTCGGCATCCGTTCTCGAAAAAGCGTGACAACGTTTCGTAGTTTTCCGGCTGATCAGGGTGCGGATGACGATGCAGCATTTGCCAAATAACCGGGATGGCTTCCCATACGCCCCACGCCGCCATCGCCAGCACAAACGCATGGTAGTACGGCATTGCACGGCTGAGCACCACACGGATTTCGGCGCTCCACGGGATGGTTAGCACCGCCCAACCCGCGAGCGTGACGCGGACGAGCCATGCGGCAGGGCGCAGGAAGCAGCGGAGAAGATGCCCCACAAGCGCTGGAATGCGGTCGCTAATCCGCTTTTTTACAGGCGTCAGGACGCGCTTCAAGAGCGGAACGGCGAAAACGGCTGCCAGCAGAAGAAAACCTGCGAGTAAATAATGCTGGACTTCGGGTGTCATGGCGCGCGTCTCCTTTTAATAGGTAGAAATTACGCAGGAAAGGGGAAGCCATTGCGCTCCCCCTCGTGCTTATTTGCTCTTTTTCTTGCCGATGGACATGATTTTCTCTTTCCACTGGCGCAGCAGCGACATCCGGTGTCCGCTCTCACACGGGTCATCGGGAATCTCGTCGCCCGCAACAGATGCGGATACAGATTCTTCCACGTCCGTGTACCCCTTCTGACGCAGGCCGTGCCGCGCCGCCGTGCGCAGAATGCCGTAAATTGTGGCAAAAACGGGAACGCCGACGACCATACCGACCAAGCCGAAGAGATCACCGCCGACGACAATTGCGAAGAGAACCCAGAGCGCCGAGATGCCAATCGAATCGCCGAGAATCATCGGGCCGATAAAATTGCCATCCAGTTGCTGGATAATCAGGATCAAAATCAGGAAAATCAACGCCTGCCACGGATCGAGGAAGAGCAGAATCACCGCACCGGGTATCGCGCCGATGAACGGGCCGAACACGGGGATGATGTTCGTGATGCCGACAATGATGCTGATGAGTGTCGCGTACGACAAACCGAGGATATTCATGCTGACAAACGTCAGTACACCAATAATCGCGGAATCGAGGATTTTTCCGGCGAAAAAGCCGCCGAAATTGCGGTTTGCGTCGTGGCAAATCCGCAGGGTCGTCTCCGCGGCGCTCTTCGGCAGGAACGCGCGCGTCAGTACCCGCGCGTGGCGGAGCAGCTTATCCTTCTGCAGGAGGAGGTAGACGCTGCTGGCAATCGCTGTAAAAATGGTCACGACACCCGACGCGACGCCCCCGACGTAGCTGATAATTTGCGGCACGCGGTTCGTAATCGCCTTGACAATCGTGCCAAGCAGGTCGCTCATGCTGGCGTTCAGGTTCTCCACCGCCGTAACCGCAAGGCTCAAATCCACGCCCGGCGTTTCCGCGTCAAGTTCCTTGAGCATATTCAGCAAATTTTGCGCATAGTCGTCGAAATTCTGGTAGAACATGACAACGCTGGCAACCATTTGCGGAATAATCAGTACCATTAGCAGTACAACAATTGCCAAGCCGACAATGTACGCCAACAAAATGGCGAGTCCGCGGCACTTTTCGCGTCCGCGGAAGAGGTACTTCATCGCTGCTTTAACAATTGGGTTAAGGCAGTAGGCAATCACCACGCCGCCCGCGAACGGCGCAAGGATGCCCAGAATGCGGTTCGCACCGTTCAGGAAGGACTGCGCGTTGAGCAGCGCCATGTAAAACGCAACCGCAATCAGCACAATTCCAAGGTAATCGAGGTTGCTCTGCGGCTTTCGGCGCAGCCACTTGTTCTCGTCCATCAAAATCCCCTCGCTCTCTACCTATTATAATAGTGCAGAAACGTCCCGCTGTCAATCGCTTCGATTCATTTTTAACGTTTTTTTCATTTTTCGGACGTGAAAAAGGGCGCATTCCCGCGAATGCACCCTTTTTCACAATTATTGATTTTGTGGATGATGCCGTCCGCTGAAATTTAACTTTTCAGCAGAATTTGCTCCACTTCCGCCAGATTTTTTGCTGTATAAGTTGCTTGTTGGCAACCCGTGTTCTTCCAATCAACAAAGATACTGTCGATTCCGGCGTTGACCGCCGCGGGGATATCCGCCGTCGCGCTGTCGCCGAGCATGACAGCTTCGGTCTTGTCCGTGCAGCCGCATTCGGCAAGGGCAATTTCAATCAGGCGCGGATCGGGCTTGCTGACGCCTTTTTCGCTGCTGATGACAATGTTATCCAGCAGCGGCGTGAACACACACCGGAAAAGTCGGTTGCGCTGAATGACGCTGTCACCATTACTGACCAGCACGATTTTCATCTGCCCATGCAGGCGGCGCAAAAATGCCTCCGCACCGGGCATGAGGTCAGCGTGCGTGCCGAGATAGTGGCTGTAACGCAGGGCAAGGCGGGGCGCGCAGACGTTTTCGGCGGGGTATTCTTCCAGAAGTTGGGCAAAACGGGCGATTTTGAGCGCCGCGTGGGTGGTTTCGCCGCGTTCGAGCGCCTTCCAGAGTGCGTCATTGATGGCGCTGTACCGCGCGCAGACGGCGTCGGTCGCTTCAATCCCGGCTTCGGTGAGTGCCTCGCGGAGGGCGGCGTGTTCGGCGGCGTGGAAGTCCATGAGGGTGTTGTCGTTGTCGATGAGCAGATAGCGATACTTCATAGCATTTTCTTCCTAAACTTTTGGATATTTTCGTGCGTTACTCGTCCCGCTCCGGCGTGTAAGGCAAGTCGCGGTCGGCATTCTTTTCCTTCAGGTAGTCAATGACCCAAATGTTGCCGTCGGTGCGCATCCGGGTCAGCCCTTTATAACCCAAAAGGTACGAAATGTGCTTCTTGTCGCAGTAGTTGACGCTGCCTTTGATCACGTTCGCCGCGCCGTTGATGAAAATCAGCTGCGGGTTGATGGCCTCCAGGAAGTCGTCGCGCAGGCGCACCTGCCCGTGGTGCGGGTACTTGAAGATATCCGCGTTCAGCCCGATTTCCGGCGGATTCGCCGCGAAATACTGCTGCGAACGGTTCTCATTGTCGCCCGCGAGGAGCATCCGGCGGTCGCCGTACTGCACCATCAGCATGGCGGACTGGTCGTTCACGCCCCAGGAGGACTTGTGGTTCTGAATGACGGTCATCTTGACGCCGCCGTCCTCCCCCAGCGTGAAGGTATCGCCGTTGCCAATCTGCTCGATGGGGATGTTGTTCGCCTTCATGAATTTAACCGCGCTCTTCATCCGCGCGTTGAAATCTTCCGGAAAGGTAATCAAGAACTTGGAGATCGGCGCGTATTCGTTGACGAACTGAAATCCGTCGATATGGTCATCGTGCGGATGGCTGTTGTAGGCAATGTCGATGTGGTCGATGCCGAGGGTATCGCAGGCGGTGTAGATGCGGTTGCGCATAGTTGCGTTTTTGGTCGATGCGTCTATCATCATGACCATGCCGTCATAGCGCAGGAGGATGCAGTCGGAGGAGTAAACGCGCGGAAAAACGATTTCGAGAATCTTCGCGCCGTCCTCAAAGTGGTATTCAGCATCCGGATTTTCAACCAGATTGACAATGACGGGCGTTTCTGCCATCGCGAACGTCGGCAGGAGCATTGCCATCATCAGGAGTAGCAAAAGCAATTTCTGGATTTTCTTCATCGGAGAAGCCTCCCTTTCCTGTACTTCCCTTCCATTGTAGGCAATCGGGCGGAGTTTGTCAAGCCGCCGCGAGGATTATTACAAATCAACCGCCGGTTATTCTTCCATCGTGAGATTCTGCAAAATCCACACCTGCCCGTCGGTTTGCAGCAGCAAGCCGCACTCGTCCGTGTGGGCGGCGGGAATCGCCATGGCGTCCAGCTGCGCAAGGGCGTACGGCGCGCGGGTCGGTTTGGCGGTGATGATGGCGAGTTTGGGCGCAATAGCGGTCAGAAGCGTCTGATTCATGGCGGCATGGCCGTGGTGCGGGTACTTGAGGATATCCGCGTGCACATCGCCGCCGGAATCAAGCAGCGCCTGCTGACCCATGCTTTCAAGGTCGGCGAGCATCAGCATCCGGGCATCCCCCCGCGTCACGAGGGCGAGCAGGGAGCGATTATTAACGGTCTTTCCGGTATTTTCCGGAAGAATCAGCGTGATTTGCGCGTGTCCGAGCGTCAGCATTTGCCCATCCGATGCATTTTCGATCGGCACGCCGCATTCCGCCATTACCGCGAGGGTATGCTGCATCTGCGCATTTTCGTTCGCAGGGAACGACGTGAGGAAGCGCCCAATCGGCATCCGGCGGGCGATGGCCTCGAAGCCGGGCTGATGGTCGTGGTGCGGATGGGTGGCGACGACCCAATCCAGCCGCGTCACGCCGAGGGCTTCCAGCGCGGTTTGGACGGCGGATTCCTCCGCGTATCCGCCCGCGTCAATCATCCCGGCGTGGCCGTCGCAGACGAGAATGGCGGCATCGGCGAAGGTCATCTGGGGAAAGGCGACGGTGAGGACGGCGGCGTCGGACGGAAAGCGGGCGTCGGCGTCGTGGGCGCGGAGGTCAAGGACAGGGACATCCGCGTGCGCAGCGGACGAGAAAATCAGGAGGATCAGGAGAATAGAAATTAACTTGCGGGTCACTTTTTCCCCTTCTTGAGCGCCTTGCGCTTCTCTTCGAGACGGTCAAGTTCCTGCTGGAGCTTCTCGCGTTTTTCGCGCATATTCGCCTGCAATTCGTCGTGCTTCGCCTTCAGGCGGGCAAGGTGCGCCTTATTGTAGAATTGCACCTCCGGGAAAGCGTGCAGCGGGTGGCGGAGCAGGAAGCCCTGCGCCATGAGCGCCTCGCGAACCGCCTTGGTGATGGCTTCGGTGTTATCCGCGCGGACGGATTCTGCCGCGCCGCGAATCTTTGTCAGCACGCCCGCGGAAATCGCGATGTCCGCAATCAGCAGCGCCGTCAGCGTGATGGTAATAGCATCCAGCCAGACAGGCGGGATTTTGGCGAACAGCCCAAACGCAAAGGGTTTCAGCACCTTGACGACGAACACGCCCATCACCCCGAACGCCAGCAGGTTGCTCGCGCACACGCGCCCGTTGATGTTGAAGCGCTTCTGGGAGTAGTCCCACCAGCGCGCGTGGAACAGTTTTTCCATCAGCCAGCTGGTGATATATTCCAGCGTGCCGCAGAGGACGAGGGCAAGCAGGAATGTCGACTCGACCTGCGTTGTCCACAGGGGCAGAAAGTACGCCATCAGCACAGCGCCCGTGCCGTAAATCGGGCACAGCGGGCCGAGCAGAAAACCGCGGTTGATGAAGCGCCCGAACTGCACGAGCTTACAGGCGACCTCCATGCACCAGCCGAGGAAGGAGCAGGCGAAGAAGAGGAGGACATACATTTCAATTTCTATCCACAAGGCGGTGATTCCCCTTTCGATATGGGTTCATAAGTGAATCATAGCACAAGACGAGGGATTACGCAAGGGGGGGAGACGAGGGGCTTTGCCCCTAACCCCAGCAGGGCGCTGCCCTGCACCTGCCAAAGGGTCTTCGACCCTCTGGACTCCCTTTTCGCGATTGAGTTGGTGACGTTTTCATACTGCTTGCGCGTGCTGATGCGGGGTTTCGCTCCTGCGTGAGCGACCAGAGGCGTTGCCTCTGGACTCCACAAGGGACTTCGTCCCTTGACCCTTTCGCGCGATTCGGTTGGTGACACTCCCCTGCCCTTTCCGCGTGCTGATACGGGGTTTCGCTCCTGCGGGAGCGACCAGAGGCGTTGCCTCTGGACTCCACAAGGGACTTCGTCCCTTGACCCT
>ERZ791830.1834-NODE-1834-length-11696-cov-3.667726_pt1 | contig 11696 bp, 9 predicted proteins | sample MGYA00509945_ERZ791830 | MGnify/ENA primary metagenome ERZ791830 (study PRJEB30046, sample SAMN00792021) | human gut metagenome | study: EMG produced TPA metagenomics assembly of the A metagenome-wide association study of gut microbiota in type 2... | reverse complement strand
TGGGGATGATATTCTGCAGGAACATGGCGGAGGAACGGCCGGATTCCCGCACAAGGGACAGGAAGCGGTCGAAATCGCCCGACCGGAGCGCCTGCTCCTCGGCCTGCACCCGGCGGTTTTCCGCATAGACGTGGAAGGCGCGGTTGACGGCACGGTCCCCGGCCGCCGCACGAAGCTGCGGGAGCGCCGCAAGGAAGTCCTCCTCGGGGACCTCCCGGAGGGTCTTTTTGCCGAAATGGCGGCAGACCGCCCCGAGCTCATCGGTGATGGCGGCGTATTCGGCGGTGAGATCCTCGTGCCCCGCCCCGGAATTGAGGATGCAGAGGGCATAGCCGGCGGCGGTGAGATCCACCGCAAGCTGTGTGACCTCGGGCGTATCGGTATCGGCGAAATCGACGGCGATGACCCCGCCCACCGAGGACGCCAGCTGATCCATCAGCCCGCAGGGCTTGCCGAAGTATTTATTTTCGGCATACTGGCCGATCTGGGCAAGCTCCACCGGGGTGCGGCGGCCTTCCCCGAAAAATTCATTGAGCATGGTGCCGATGAGCACCTCAAACGCTGCGGAGGAGCTGAGCCCGCTGCCCCCCGGAACGGTGGAGGTAAGGTAGGCATCCAGCCCGCGGCCCTGTAACGGGCAGCCCATGGCCGCCATGCGGTTAGCCACCCCGCGCAGCAGCGCCGCAGAGGTGCCGACCTCGCCGGGACGGGCGTCCAGCTCCCGGACATCGACGGTGATGACGGGGTAGCCCTGCGATTTGATGCGGAGGACGCCGCTTTCATTGGGCGACGCCGCCGCTAAAATATCGAGATTGACGGCTGCCGCCAGCACCCGCCCATGCTGATGGTCGGTGTGGTTGCCGCCGATTTCGGTGCGGCCGGGCGCAGAAAAAAGCGCCTGTGCCTCGCCGCCGAAGGTTTTACGGAAGCCCTCCCGCACCGCCTTGCAGCGGTCGTGGGTCTCGGCGGTTTTTTGGGGGCCGTACAGCCGGGTGAGGGTTGCGGTAAAGGCCGGGGTTTCTATCTGCTTTTGTAGCTGTGAATGTACCAAGGCTTTGTTCCTCCTGATGATTTGCTGATGGGATTACTGCGGCGTTTGCCGGGTGACCGGCTCGTATTGCAGCCACAGGTAGTGGTCATCGGTAAGCGGTACCGCTGCGGAGAGCTGCTGACCCTGCGCAAAGGCGGTGATGAACTGCATGAGCCCCTCCGCAAGACCTACGGCATCATTGCGGACGGTGCCCTTGAGGGTGCCTGCCTGAAGCGCCTCCAAAGCGGGCGGGGTGGCATCCACCCCCACGATGAACGGCAGCTCCTCCATGGGCAGCCCGGCCTCCTGCCAGGCATCGATGGCGCCCAGCGCCATATCATCGTTATTGGCAAAGACGACCTCGATCTCGCCGATGCCCTTTTGCAGCCACTGGCGCATCCGCAAAGCTGCCTGACCCCGCTGCCAGTTGGCCGTTTCACTGGCCAGACGCTCCACCGGGACCCCCGCCTCGGTGAGGACGGCAATACATTGCTCCGTCCGCAACAGGGCGTCCTGATGGCCGGCTTCGCCCTCCAGCATGACATACTGGAGAACGCCGTCGCCGTTTTTATCGATGGAATTCTGATCGGCACGCCAGGCATCCAGCACAAGCTGACCCTGCATCATACCGGCATCCCCCGCCGGCAGGCCGACATAATAGGCATGCTCCCAGCGGCGCAGGTCCTCCTCCACCGGCTGGCGGTTGAAGAAGATAACGGGGATGTTCGCCGTTTCGGCTTTATCGATGATGACCGCCGCCGCAGTCCGGTCTACGATATTGACGCAGATGACATCGTATTTCCGGTCCAGAAAGCGGTCGATTTGTTCATTTTGGACGGTCTGGCTGCCCTTGCCGTCGGTGATGTAGAGATTGATCTTCACATCGCCGGACTGCTCCGCCTCCTGCGCTGCCCGCTGCAGCTCCCTGGCGACGGAGGAGATAAAGGTGTCATCCTGCTGGTACAGCGCCACCCCGATGCGCAAGGTGCGCGGGGCGGACGTCCCGCCGCCGCAGGCTGCAAGCAGGACGATGAGCATCACGGCAGCCAAAAGAGAAATGACCCGTTTCATGGCAACTCCTCCTCCCGATCAGGTCATCGGGAACAACAGCTTTTGATTTTCGCTTTGATACATGGTTTCCTTGCGGACGATGGAAAAGGCGATGACGGGAACCTCCGAGCGAGCCTCGTGCCGCGCGGCCTCCGCCGCGACCTGCACCGCAAGATAGCCCTCCGAGAATACATTGACCGCCGCGATGGCGGTGATGCGTCCCCGTTCCAGTGCGTCGGTGATCTCCGGTGTGGAGCCGCAGCCGTACAGCAGCGGGGGGGTTTTCTCCCCCTCGATGACGGCCGCCGCCCCGGAAAGTGCCGACGCCTCAAAGGCGATGACGGCATCGGGGCGTTCGATGTTCAAGAGGTCGGGGAGGGTGTCCTCGCCGGCGTGCCACCGGCAGACCCGCACCTGACGGCCCTCCCGGAGCAGGAGGGCTTTTGCCGCCTCCAGCCGTTCCCGGATGCCGTTATCCCCGGGGAGGCTATCCAGAAGCAGCACCACCCCGCCGCAGGGAACACCATTGAGCGCCGCCGTACCGATGGCTTCGCCCAAGGCGGTATGGTTCATGGTGACATCGGCCAGGGCGCCCCACGCCGCCATGCCGCTTTCCACCGTGACGAGGGTGGTTTTTTCCGCTGCCGAAAGGACGGCGTCCCCGATGGTTTTGCGATCCGACGGGACAAGGATAATGGCGGAAACATTGCCGGCGGCCTCCCGTTCCAGAAGCTCGGTCTGCCCGGCGGCGCTGTTATCGGTGGCGGGGGTGAGGAAGCGAAGCTCCACATTGAGGTCGGCGGCGGCCTGCTCCATCCCTTTTCGCATGGTGGAGGCGGCACCGTCCCCTTCCCGCAGGATGACCGACATTTCGAGAAGCTCCGGCTGGCCCTTCATCTGATTGGGGGCAAAGGCAAGCTGCCAGAACAGCACGCCGAACCCGACCAGCGGGAGAACCAGCCACAGCAGCGTTTTTCGTGTCACAGGTCTCCCTCCTTTTTGTAGCGGCGGGCGGCTTCCTCATCCAGTGCGGGGATGCGGATGCGTACTACCGTGCCGTTATCCGGCTCGCTGATAATGGTAAGGCCGTAATCCGGGCCGAAGTAAAGCTGAAGTCTTTGGTGGACATTGCGGAAGCCGATGCCGGAGCCCTTGGAGCCGGGGGTCGCCGCGCCCCAATCCGGCCGCAGCAGCTGCTGCACCATTTCGGGGGACATGCCGGGGCCGTTATCCGAGACCTCGATGATGACATCCCCGCCGCAGCGGTGGGCATCGACATGGATGAGCCCGTCGCCGTCGGCATATTCCATGCCGTGGTAGATGGCGTTTTCCAGGATGGGCTGGATGATGAGCTTGACGGTGTAGAGGCTTTCCAGCCCCGGCTCCACCGTGATATCGGCGGTGAATTTATTTTTGTAGCGCATTTTTTGGATGGTGAGATAGTGCTTGGCGTGCTCCAGCTCATCCGCCAGCGTGATGATGCTGCTGCCGCGGCTGAGCGAGATGCGGAAGAACCGCGCCAGTGCCGTCAGCATGATGACGGCCTCCTGCGTGCGGCCGTTTTCGGTCATCCACACGACGCTATCGAGGGTATTATACAGGAAGTGGGGGTTGATCTGACTTTGCAGGACGTTGAGCTCGCTGCGGCGCTTTTCCTCCTCCTGCTGCAGGATGTCGTCCATCAGATGGCGCATGGTGGAGACCATCGACTGGATGGAACGGCTCAGGTGGGCGATCTCGTAGGGGCCGCTCACATCGAAGTCCACCGTTTCCCGCCCCTTTTCCAGCTCCCGCACGGCGCGGTCCAGCTTTTTCATCGGGGCGGTGATCCATTCCGAAAGGCGGAGATTGACAAAGACCAAAAGGAAGATGGAGAAGAACACCATGAACATGGCGAACCACAAAAGCTGGCTGAAATTATCCCGCAGCGTTTCCTCCGGGACGACGCCGACCAGCTTCCAGCCGGTGTAGCCCACCGTTTTGATGGTGACCTGACGGCGCTGCGAATGGAAGGTCTCGGTGTGGGTGCCGTCGGGGTAGCCTGCGGCGGTGAGGTTGTTTTCCTCCTGCAGGCCGGCATAGATGAGCTGCTGCCGGGGGTGGTAGATGATCTCGCCGTCGCCATCGATGAGGTAGAGATAGCCCTGCCCGTTGGCAAGTCCCACATCCTTGCAGATCTGCTCGATGCGGCTGAAGTTCATATCCACCAGAAGCAGGCCGCTTTGCGTGCCGCCGCCCCGGGTCAATTCGACCTGGCGGCTGATGGAGACCACCCAATGGTAGCGGTTATCGGGATCGACAAAGAGATTCTGGACATGGGGGGTGGAAAAATGCAGGTTCTCGATGCGCTCCATGGCGCTGGTGAACCAGTCCTCCCGGTGGGGGGAGACGCTGTTTTTGAGATCCTCCAGCGGGGTGGCGGCCACCAGTGAGCCGTCCCCTTCAAAGATGGCAAGGGACACCAGCACGTCCCGGTCCTTTGCATATAAAAGCTCAAGGGCGTCCTGAAGCTCCTCCCTGCCCTTTTGCTGCGAAAGATCGGCATTTTTGATGACCCGGTAATAGACGGTATCCGATACCTGCATCATATTGTGGAGGTAGCGGTCAAGATTGAGATTGACCTGCGTTAAGATGCGCCGGGTGTTATCCGCCGCCATGCTGTTGGCGGAGGAGGAGAACCGGAACAGCAGCGCCATCCCCAAAAAGAGCATACCGATAACTGCCACCGCCGTAAAGGACAGTGACAGGATCATCTGTATGCTGGAGCGGCGGTACATCCGTTCCCACCGCTGGTGCAGGCCCTGGCGCTTTTTTTCCACGGGTGCTCCTTTCGCTGCGGCTATTTGCCGTGGCTCGCGCGGTATTTGGTGGGGGTTTCGCCAAAATACCGCTTGAACACATAGCTGAAATAATTGGGGTCCTCGTAGCCGCATTGCAGCGCAATAAGATATGTTTTTTCCTCCGTTGTGCACAGCGCCTCGGCAGCCGCCTCCATCCGCACCTGGGTGACGTAGGAGGTAAAAGGGATGCCGGTTTCCCGCTTGAACAGGGTGGAAAAGTAGGTCGGGCTTAAATGGAGGTAGTCGCAGAGGGTATCCACCGAAAGGCCGTTATCCTTGTAGTGGCGGCTGATGTATTCCTTGGCAAGCTCCACCGTCCGGCTGGCGGTATCGGTCTGGCGGCGGCGGATGAGAGAGCGCAGCAGCAGGCAGCGCTCCACACACCAGTCCTCCAGCGTTTCCCACGCCGGGGTATTGGCCGCCTGTGCCAGCGGCGAAAAGCCGGCGCCGAATACCTCCTCGACCTCCACGCCCGACCGCCGTGTGACCTTCATCAGGTGGGTGAGCAGCTCCAGATAGAACTGGTTGTACTGGCTGGCGGAGGGATTGAAGCGGCGAAGCTTTTCCATGAGGGCGGCAACCGTTTCCCGCACCTCGGTCTCCCGGCCCAGCTTGATGGCCGCGGTAATGGCCCGTTCATCGTTTTCATCAAAGAGCAGGGTGGCGCCGTGCTGCACCTCCAGGTCCTCGACGTAGATGACCTGCCCCCGCCCCACCATGGAACGGTATTCCAGCGACTCCCTTGCCTCGTAGGCAGCACCGGAAAGCTGCGAAAGGGCGGTGCAGGGCGCCCCCACCCCGATGGTGAGGGTCACCCCGAAATAGACCCCGGCAAGGATGCAGACCCGATCCAGCGCCCCGATGAAATCATAGACGGTGAAGTCATCGGTGAGGGCGGCGACGGTAGCGATCCAATTGTGGTAGAGGAAGGAACGGCAGTCCTCGGGGAGGTTTTCCTCCAGCAGCTTCTGCACCGAAAGGGCGGTCATGGTGTCCCGGTCCTTTTCGCCGATATAGGCCAGCGCCGCCGTCCAGCGGCTGCCGCAAAGACCGATCTCCAGCCGCTCGGCCTGCTCCGCCTCGGTGCCGGGGGCAAGACGCCCCTCCAACAGGTTGGTGAAGAACAGCTCCCGCAGGACGGGCAGGTAATCGCGGTAGCGGCTGCGCAGAAGCTCGACATCCTGCCGCTCCGCACGCTCCCGGTCAAGATCGGCCTTGAGCTTTTGCAGAACGCCGGTCAGCTCCTCGGCATTGATGGGCTTGAGGATGTATTCCGCCACATTCATTTGCAGCGCCTGCTTGACGTAGTCAAAGGTATCGAAGCCGGAAAACACCACGAATTTGGAGGCGGGCAGCCGCTTGGTCAGGATGCGGCACAGCTCCAGCCCGTCCATAAAGGGCATTTTGATATCGGTGAGGACCAGATCGGGGCGCAGGCTTTCCGCCAGCTCCAGGGCGTCCTGTCCGTTGGCCGCCTCCCCTACCAGCGAAAAGCCCAGCTCGTTCCATTTCATTTTTTGGCTGATGCCGACCCGGATATCCTCCTCGTCATCCACCAGCAGCACCCGATACAGTTCCATCGGTTCCTTCACCCTCTTTTCCCGGGGATTTTAACTGATTTACAGTAAAACAAAGACGGCCCGCAGGCGCGCGCCATCTTTGTATGATATCACTTCTTTACAAGATAATTTCTCATATCCAGTGCGCAGGCGAACAGGATGATGCCGCCCTTGATGAGGTACTGCAGGTCCTGCGGTACGCCGACCATCAGCAGGCCGACGAAGATGAGGCGCAGCATCAATACACCGATGACGATGCCGCGGATCTTACCGATACCGCCTACGAACGATACACCGCCGATGACGCACGCCGCGATGGCATCCAATTCGTAGTTCAGGCCGGTATTGGCGGTATTGGAGGCGACACGGGCGCCCTCGATGAAGCCGGTGAAGCCGTACATGGCGCCTGCCAGTGCGAATACGCCGATGGTGACGGCGAATACATTGACGCCGGAAACACGGGCGGCTTCCTCATTGGAGCCGAGCGCGAACATATTCTTGCCGAAGGTGGTTTTATTCCAGACAAACCACATAATAGCGGTAAGGATAATGGCGAACAGAACATACCGGGGGACGGGCACTCCTTTGATCTTGAACAGGGCTCCCTTTACGAAGTTGGTATAGGAGGCGTCCAGATTGGAGATGGCCATGCCCTTATTGTTGCCCTGCTGAACATACAGCAGCAGGCAGGTATACAGGATGAGCTGCGTGCCCAGTGTAACGATGAAGGGGTGCAGCTTGAACTTTGCCACAAAGAAGCCGTTGAAGCAGCCGACCAGCGCACCGATCATCATGGCCAGAAGAATGACCACCGGAATGGGCAGCGTGCCGATCTGCGGCCACATCTTATTGGCGACGTTGGCGGCATTTTGCAGCAGTGAGGCCGAAATACAGGCCGTCAGGCCTACCACGCGTCCGGCGGAAAGGTCGGTGCCGGTAAGCACGATGCAGCCGCCGATGCCCAAGGCAGCAGGCAGATAGGCTGCCGTCTGGGAGAGAATATTGATCACGGAGGCAGTCCGGATGAAGTTGGGGTTCTTGATTGCGATATAGATAACCGCAACGGCCATAGTGATGATGAGTGCGTTATTCAGCAAAAACTCTTTGATGCGCTTGCCGATGTGCTTATCCTTTCCCAACACTTTTGTTCCATTACTCATGGCTTAACTCTCCTTCTTACACATATTTCGCCGCCAGCGTCAGGATCTCCTCCTGGCTGGTGTTCGCAGCGTCTACCTCACCGGCCAGACGCCCGCCGGACATGACCAGAATACGGTCGCAGATGCCCAGAAGCTCCGGCATTTCGGAGGACACCATGATGACCCCCTTGCCGTCCCGGGCAAGGTCAAGGATCAGCTGGTAGATTTCGTACTTGGCGCCGACATCGATGCCGCGGGTCGGCTCATCCAGCAGCAGCACCTCGGGCTTGGTGAGCAGCCAGCGGCCGATGATGACCTTTTGCTGGTTGCCGCCGGAAAGCGACCGGATCTGTGCGGACTGGCTGGGGGTTTTGATGCGCATGGCCTTGATGGCCCAGTCGGTATCGGCCTTCATCTTTTTATCGCTGAGGCAGAAGGCTCCGATCTTTTTATCCTCGCGGGGGACACCGCCGATCAAATAGCTATTGAGGTTGGAAATAACGGTGTTTTCTCTGATATCGCGGATGCCGAAAATGCCGGTGGCACGGCGCTCCTCGGTAAGCAGGGCAAAGCCGTTTTTAATGGACTCCTTGGGGGTTCTGTTGCGGATCTCTTTTCCGTGCAGGCGGATGGTGCCGCTGCCCTTGGTCATGGCGCCGAACAGGTTTTCCAGCACCTCGGTACGGCCGGAGCCGTCCAGCCCGGCGATGCCCAGCACCTCGCCCTTGCGGAGCTGGAAGCTGGCCTCCTTGAGCCGGGTGTATTTGCCGGAAAGATTTTCTACCTCGAGAATGACCTCTCCGGGCTTATTATCCTTGGGCGGGAAGCGGTTGGTCAGCTCCCGGCCCACCATCAGCTTGATGATCTCCTCCATGGTGAGATCGCCGGCATTACGGGTGGCGACCCACTGGCCGTCCCGCATGATGGTGACCTCATCGCTGATGCGCAGGATCTCGTCCATCTTGTGGCTGATGTAGATGATGCCGCAGTTGCGCTTTTTCAGCATATCGATGATGCGGAACAGATGCTCTACCTCCGCCTCGGTCAAAGAGGAGGTCGGCTCATCGAATACGATCACCTTTGCATTATAGCTGACTGCCTTTGCGATTTCCACCATCTGACGCTGGGAGACGGGCAGGGTGGACATGATGGCCTTGGGGTCAACATGAACGTCCAGCTCCTCGAAGATCTCCTGTGTTCTTTTACGCATAATGGATTCGCTGACCATAATGCCCGCTGCCAGCGGATAGCGGCCCAGCCAAAGGTTATCCATCACGCTGCGGGTCAGCGCCTGGTTCAGCTCCTGATGCACCATGGCGACGCCGTTTTCCAGCGCCTCCTTCGAGCTTTTGAACGACACTTCTTTCCCATCCAGGATGATGGTTCCCTGATCCTTATTGTAGATGCCGAACAGGCATTTCATCAGGGTGGATTTCCCCGCGCCGTTCTCCCCCATCAGTGCATGGACGGTACCGGGACGAACGGTAAGCGATACGCCGTCAAGTGCCTTTACACCGGGGAATTCCTTTGATATGTTCCGCATTTCCAGCAATGCCGGCTGCTCCATCTGCGTTCACCTCCTACTGTTATCTTGCGTCCCTGCGCCCGGCGGTAATCATCTTCCCGGAAAATCCCCCGGAAAAATGCCGGTGCAGGCTGACAGCGGCCCGGAGAACGGAACCGCTGCTTATTGGTGGGCGGGGCTGCCTACCCGACAGCCCCGCCGATTTTTGAGAAACTTCTAAATTGGGGCGGGAAACAACTCGTATGGCTTATTCGCCGGTGTAGGTGGCGTAAGGCACACGGATCTTGGCAACGCCTTCATCCACATTGAAGGAGGAGGTGTTGTCCATCAGGTTGCCGCCGTTCTTAACACTGCTGACCAGGTTAACGATGGTGGAAGCCATGCCCTCGGCATCCTGCTTGATGGTACCGGTCATCTTGCCCTCATTGATGAGCTGCTTGGCGGAATCGGTAGCGTCAACGCCGAATACGGGGATGGTCTTGCCGTCGCCGGTATTGTAGCCGGCGCCCTGCAGAGCAGAGACAGCGCCTTCGGCCATGCCGTCGTTATTGCAGATGATGAGCTCTATCATGTTGCCGTTCGTCTCGGAGTACTCGGAGAGGATGGAGGACATGTAGTCATTGGCTGCCTGGGCAGACCACTTGCCGCCCTGGTCTACCAGATACTTATCGGTAGCGGAGGCATTGTAGTAAACCAGCTCGGGCTTGCCGGCTGCGGTGAGGACAGCGTTGGCATCCTCTACACCAAACTGGGTGCGGGCCTCGGCCTCGGCATTGCCTTCCTGGCCCTTGAACATAACATAGGAGATGGTGCCGTCGCCGTTGAGGTCTACGGCATCATAGTTGGCCAGCAGGTACTCGCCGACGAGCTTGCCCTGCATATGACCGGCCTCGGGGGCATCGGTGCCGACAAAGGCGCACTTTTCATAGCTGTTTACAACTTCGTTGGAAACTTCGCGGTTGAAGAAGATGATCGGGATACCGGCAGTTCTGGCGGCCTCTACTGCGTTCTGGGCAGCATCGGGAGAGGAAGTCTCGACGATGTTGACGATGAGCAGGTTGGCGCCGTTGGCGATGGCGGTATTGATCTGGTCGGTCTGCTGGGACTGGTTGCCTGCGCCGTCATAGTTATTGTACTTGACGCCGAGCGCATCCAGCTGGCTGTTCATGGAATTACGAACGCTGGAAATGTAGACATCGGAGAAGTCATAGTAGAATACGGCAACGTCCAGGGAAGATCCTGCGGGATCGGGGTTGGGGTTGGGCTTGTCGCCGCAGCCAGCCAGCAGGCTGACCATCATAACGACTGCCAGGATGATAGCAAGTGTCTTTTTCATTTCGGGTTTCCTCCTTGATAATTTAGGGTAAACCGAAGGCGATGGGTTCGCCCTCTCTTACGCTATCATTGTAACGGATGAAAAACAGAAAAACGATAGAAAAAACTTCGCTGATATATAAAAAAACTATTTCCCATTCAATATAGTTGGATATTTTGATATAAAAAAAGAGGGGTTGCCCAATAATGAAGGTAGCCCCTGACTGCACATGACCTGCTGCAGCCAAGGGCTACCCTTCGTTCTTGATATCTAACATCCTTGTTTACCTCGCTTTCTGCAGAATCATGGCACCATACGCTTTGACTGGTTCTACGCCCGTACTATATGTAAACACCGCAGTGCGATGGTACTGCCGTTTATGACGGCGATCATTAGGCGGCTTGCAGTTTTTCCGGTGCCATCTTCCCCGTGCTCCGGCGGCCGGGGGTGTCTGTTAAGACTTTCGCCTTCTCCTCTCTTTCCACCTATATGATAGCAGATTTTCGCCCGTAAATCTACTGCTATAATCCATGAAAATCGGGCCGCAAATCTATGCGACTCACCGAAAAATGCGGTTTTTTGTTACGATTACCCATAAGGCGTTGAATTTTTCTTGAATTTTTTGTTAACCTTACTTGCAAAACGGCGGCTCCCATGGTACATTGAAGATAGAAAATGCCCGGGTCTTGCGGGCGTTTGTGAAAGGAGGGCTCCCTTATGTTTGATCGTTATTATGTGACCGGCGGAACCGGCTTTTTGGGGCGGGCCGTGCTGCAAAAGCTGGCCGGCGCCGGCGCTGCGGTGCGTGCTTTGGTGCTGCCCGGTGATCCCCTGCTGCCGCTGCTGCCCCCGGAGGTGCAGGCCGTTCCCGGTGATCTTACCGACGACGCTTCGCTGGACGGCTTCTTTGAGGGGGCCGGGCCGGAAAGCTGCGTGATCCATTGTGCCGGAATTATCTCCATCGCCACCCGCCCCGACTGCCTGCCGGAGGAGGTGCTGGATCTACTGGCCGGGTGCTTGCGCATTGTGCGGCGCACCGGGTGAAAAAGCTGGTTTATGTCAGCTCGGTGCATGCGCTGCCGGAAAAACCCAAGGGGGAGACCATCACCGAGGACTGCCAGCTTTCCCCCGAGCTGGTGGAGGGCGGCTATGCCAAAACCAAGGCGGAGGCCGCGAACCTTGTCTTTGAGGCGGCACGGCAGGGGCTGGATGCTTCGGTGGTGTTCCCCTCCGGTATC
>ERZ791830.1831-NODE-1831-length-11714-cov-5.205506_pt1 | contig 11714 bp, 17 predicted proteins | sample MGYA00509945_ERZ791830 | MGnify/ENA primary metagenome ERZ791830 (study PRJEB30046, sample SAMN00792021) | human gut metagenome | study: EMG produced TPA metagenomics assembly of the A metagenome-wide association study of gut microbiota in type 2... | reverse complement strand
GCTGGTCGCTGGTCGCTGGTCGCTGGTCGCTGGTCGCTGGTCTGGCAGCATAAAATCATCCTTTTATGAAAATCAACGTTTTTTGAGCACTCGCACACAAAAAATTACCGCATTGGTTGCAACGACAACCTGCATTTTGCGGAGCATATGACAAATAAAGTACGGGTGCGTTGAGGATGCCAGACACATCAGAGGTGGCGGGAGATTACTCCCCTGCCTGGTCTCTTACTTCTCAGATTCGTAGTCTACGAAGACAGCGACCTCCGTCTGGCCGGTTCGGATTCGTACCTCGCAGAAGTCTTTCCTCGTTACCAGTGCTATCACTACGACGGTAATACAGATGACGATCAGGGCGATTAACATCGCCTTTTGCTGCTTCATAGCCTACTTCTCCTTGCCTTTCGGCACGTAAGAGGCTAACCTAAGTTTGTAAGTCATAGATTTGGCCTCAGATTAACGTTAAGCGTCCTGCAAGACGCGTAATGTTAACTGGGGCTTTTCTCTGTCTGCCTTACGGCTGCATGCCCGAGGCAGACAGCCTCAAGCACCCGCAGCTATTCTACAGTAAAAACTCGCGCTTTCAATTTCCCGCACGTCCGGCAAACTGACTGGCCTGTGATCCTGATGGTTCACGCTCAACGTACCTGTCCATTTCCAGCTTTACTCCCTGCATGATCAACATCCCCTCAATAACACCTTCTGCTTTTTGCAGTACCCGCCCGGCCCAGCAATCAGAGCGCCCATGCTTACGGCCCAGTGACATAAGCGTCATCCCGAACACATAATAATCATACAGAAAATCATGCAAATCGCTGTTGTTGACGTTCAGTTGCGCCATGCAATTGCTGATAATCAGCGCATCGTCATCGGTACACTGAGGCCGTGATTTAACCTTTGACGGGATCAGCCCCTTAAATCCGGCGGCAATGGGCGACCAGCTCACATCCTCATGATTATTGGCCACCCATGCGCCCCAGCGTTCAAGCACCTGCTGAATATCACGCATCAGAGTCTTTACCCTTATCCCATCCACGATGGACCATAAGGACACCGTTGACGACGGCGTGCCGTTTGCCTTCTTTATCGCCAATATATTTTCTGACCGTGGCACGATTACAGTTCAGTATTCGGGCCACCTCGGTCTGATTTCCATATGCCTCAACAAGCATGTCAGGAATGATTTTTACGGTGAACGTCATGCGGCCTCACTTCTGCTGTTTCGCAGGCCTTTAAATTTCTGTTGATACTCTGCCTTGATCGCCTTGCACTCTTCGACAGTCCAGCGGTGGCGACTATGGTTTGATTCGATTTCGTCTACTGCTTCCTGCCCGATGCGGTTAATCAGTTCGACGCGATACGGAACGAGATTTCCGCTTTTGTATTGGTTACACACCACGCATTGCTTATGGATATTGCGTTCATCAAATCTGAGCTGAGGTGCCGCAGCTGTTGTACGGTAATGGCCAGCATCCCACTGGGCTGAATCTAACGTCCCGCATGAAACACACGGCAAATGACGGTCCCGCTCCCTGATATAAGCATTCACAGCCTGTTGTGCCTGCTTAATCCAGTAACTGCGGGGCTGTAAGTCCCTCCTGCGCGCTTTCAGCTTGTCTGCCTGCTCTTTTGCTGAAGTTATCGCCTTTTCTTTTCTGACCAGTTCCAGTGCGCACTGACCACAGCAAACTTTCTGATATGAGCGGAACGGCACAAACGAGGAGCCGCACACTTTGCATTTTTTGGGTTTACGTTGCTTCATCATCACCTCAGAAAAACGACAGCAGGCGGTTATTCAGTTCAGGGCTGTTTGAGCGCCCAAACACATGCTTTAACGCGGCATTAATCATTGCGTTGTAGCAACGTTCAAACTCATCCTGATCCATATTCGCGTAACTCAGGCTTTTTGCCCGATATCTCACCTCGCCTCTTATGGTTGTGACCACATCATAGAACCCGGCAAGAATTGTCAGATTTTTACGAAACTCATCAAACTGCGTCGCTTCATCAGAGAATTCGTATCCAGCATGTTCAGCGCACCAGTACTGAAAGCAGAAATTAAGAAAAGCGAACATCTTCCGGTGAAAAGATGGGTTACGGGTAAGTTTTGCTTCCAGTGTATACAGCTCACCGTTTTTAAATTTTGCCAGTCGGGGTAAATCGCGCTCATACGCCGGTACAAATACGCCATTAGCCGCCTTGATCATCTCTATTTCCATCAGGCAGCCTCCGCTTTGAATTTGCGCGTCAACACATGTTCACGGGCTTCACACCCCTGAATGAGCATGTCGTTAAAATCGGGCAAGTCAGGCCAGCGAATGCTGACCTTCTCAACGTCATTACGACTCATGAGATTCTTATGCCCACATTTAAAGGCAGCCGCCAGACCTGCGCCGTGCTCATCATTGTCTGCAAAGATAATCAGGTGATTAACGCCTGGTGGCGCAATAAACTTCTCCATAAAACCGGAGTTCATTGTTGACCACACATTGCAGCGGAAGATTTGACGGCATGAAAGCGCAGTTTCGATACCCTCGGCTATCCCCAGAGTGGACGACACCGGATACAGGCGTATTGCCACCGATTTGGCATGCTGCAAACCAGGCAACTCCTGTAGCGCGGTCATTTTTTTAGCCGCCTCTACATTCGCCTTGCGATCACCATCCAGCAACGTACGATGCAGATAGCAAAGAGAACCTCTGTCATCTGTTGCAATGGCGTAAATTGCCTGATATTCGCGCCCGCTGGCGATCTGACGGTCACAAAAACGCACGGATTCGGTCGGTAACTGGAGTATTCCCCTCCCCTGCAGGTACGCCTCACCTGTTGTGCCCCGCAGACACGGGAGTCCGGCAAACTTATCCATGACCAGCTCCCGCTTTCTGCTTATCTCTGTTACAGGCTGGCTGACTTTCTCCCTCTTCCAGGTATTTCCGATCAGCCGATCGATTTCATCACACAACGTCACCCAGGGCTTACCCGTGGCAAGTTGCAACAACTTCATCCCGTCCCCGTGACCACAGACACAAATCCATGAACCGGAACCATCCTTATCATCACAGCGAAATTTACCTCTGGCACCACATATCGGGCAGGGGCCGCTATAATGTTTCAAGCCAGTAACAGGAGGCATGCCGTAATATTCAAAAATTCGCCCCCAATGCCCGGCCGCTGCCTTCTTAGTCTGCATGCTGGCCTCCTGTCATGGCTTTCTTGCGCCCTTTGGCATAGGCAATGGTCTTTGACTTGATGAAGTTGTACACTTCAACTGAGGTTTGCAGCGGCGCATTACTGAAGCCTTTAGGCCACACACCGAACTTCTCCTTGTAGGTATGAGCGCACCATCCGTCACTCAGGGGTTTACCCGTCGCGTTGCGGTAATTCTGATACCCCTTGATCTCACTCCACCAACGCTGCTTTTCCTCGCGACTGTATTCGCGTTTCCCTTTGTTTACGCGAGAGAGTTTTCGATCGCGGTCTGTTGCCACATCATCGCCACCAAGAGGACGAAACCCACATTTGGGACACATGTGTACACCAGCAGGCTTCATGAAGTGGCATTTGGGGCATTCTCTGGGAAGTTTCTCAGCCTTAACCTCGCCACCGCCAGCAGACGCTTTCATTCCGTCATTTTTACCCGGCAGTTCGTCATACTCGATATCCTCGGGGAAGCCCAGCCGATGAACCGTACCAGAATGGTCAAAAATCAACGCACGTTTTTTACCTGGGGCTGTACGTAACGCTCTACCTATGCACTGCAACCAACGGATTTCTGATTTTGTCGGACGGGCGTAGATCAGGCAGCGAACATCGCTGTCAAATCCCGCAACCAGTACACCAACGTTGACAATTATTTTGGTCGCGCCCTCTTCAAAACGGCGAATGATGTCCTGTCGTTCATCATGGAGGGTATCTGCCGTCATCACCTCTGCACCAATACCGGCCTGTAAAAACTCACGGGTAACAAAATTCGCATGCGCAACATTCACGCAGAAGCAGATCGTCGGCAAATCCTCGCCATTCTCAAGCCAGTTGCGAACGATATCGCCAACCAGATCCGAACTCCCCATGATGGATGCGAGCTGCTCCTCGTTGTAATCCCGTCCAAATACGGTGTTACTGGTTTTTACGCCAGCCAGATCAGGCATTGAGGGGGCAAAAAACTCGTAATCGCTCAGATCACCACGCTGAATAAGTTCACGAATCGTTGTAGGCTTGATCAGGCATTCGTAGTACTTCCCCATCCAGGCTGCGAACGGGGTGCCGGAAAGTCCAAGAACCCTGATGTCTCTGTCCCGGATAACCTCAAGTAACGCACGACGCTTCATGTGTGCTTCATCGATGATCAGCAGATCGATGTTGTCAGGAAACTCACGACGGATCAGCGTGTCGGCACTGGCAATCTGAATCAGTCGTGACGGGTCATAGTTAGGGTGATCACGCCATACAAAACTGATTTCTTCCCACGGCAAACCGTATTCGGTGAAACGTTCCGCTGTCTGGTTCAGCAGGATGGTGTACGGACAGACAAACATCACCCGCATACCTCGTTCAACCATTCCGGCAGTGACGAATGCTGCAAGACCAGTTTTGCCAGAGCCAGTGGGTGCATACATCAGGTACGTGCGATGCTGTTTCCACTGGTGCCGCAGCTGGTTTAAACCGCGCTCCTGAGCAAAGTTTGGGGTGATTTTCAGCATGACGCCCCCTTGCCATTCGCCGGGATGATATCGATCCCAGCATCGCTATAACTGGTCAGTTTCTTTGGCATTCGAAGCAACACAAAGCCTTCAGTGCCACGACGTGCCAATTCACGCAATTTCATGACTGAGCGGGGTCGCGGAGAGCTACGATCGATCTCGATAGCCACACTCCCACCAGTTTTTGCTGTTGCGAGAATATCAACACGGAAATTTCTGCCATCGATTCTTACGGTGACATCTCTTGCCACATGCATCCCCTGTGACTTAAGGATCGTTACAACATCAGCCAGAAAGCTGTAACGGTCCTCTGTTCTCAGTGGTACAGTGCTCAGTGTACGGATCAGTGTCGATTTTGTTGCTGCTGACATAGTTTATCACTCAATAATTAGCTTGATAATCATTTCACCAGAAACTATCGCGCTCTTATACAGTGATCTACCTAACCTATGTACCTGCCTTCTGGCCTAGGCCAAGGGATACAGGCCTTTCCAACGACTCCACCCCCCAACCCCCCTCCTCTCTTCCTTTCAGGAAATTAGTTGCATACGTAACTATTTCTGACGCAACTAACCGCCATCATGGTGTCGGGGGAAACTTCCGTACCGCTACTGGCGAAAGCATCCAGCCACGGCTGGCTCTCGCGTACTTCTGGACATACACCCGTAACCGGGTGTTGGCGCTCCGTCTTGCCCTGTTGCCCTTCCTGAACGATACAGGCTCCTTGTCCCACTCTTCCTGGTACACTCTCGCGTACTCTGCTGCAATTTTTACCCTGGTGGTCGGGTCTAGCTGTAACAATTGCTCCTGTATCCAGTCCCGATCAGCATCACAGTACTGCTCGGGCATAACCGTTTTGATTTGCCTGTTCACTCACACCTCCGATGGGCTGTGTGTCCAGGATTAATCATCGCCTCTTACGAACGCAGGGAACGGTCGAACCTCTTCCGCCTCAACTCTGCCGTCATCAAAGGTTTTGACGTAAATTTCACGTCCGACGAGAAGCGCTTTACTGATCGCGCTCTGCGCCACACCAAAGTCCTTAGCGGCTTTCTTCTGACCGAACCTGTATACGTAATCAGCCAGGGTCTCTTTTTTCATCGCCATAACTGACTCCTTCAAAATGCCCATATCATTACGCACAGTTATTAAAATGTCAACACCGCTGATATTTCAATAAATATAACCAAAGGTGATATGGTATGAACATGAAAAAGAAACCGTTAACCCCTGAACAACTGGAAGATGCTAAGCGTCTGAAAAGTATTTTTAACGCGAAAAAGAAAGAGTTAGGCTTATCTCAGGAGTCATTAGCCTATGAATTAGGTGTTACTCAAAGCGCTGTTAATCAGCTAATGGCTGGCATCAACGCCATAAATGCCAGCCACGCAGCACAGCTTGCTAAGATACTGAATGTAAAGGTTGGTGATTTCAGTCCCAGCCTGGCAAAATCTATTGCAGAAATGGCGCTCGCAATTGAAGAGCCATTAACTCGTGTCCCCGCTTACGAATATCCGTTACTCTCCTGCGTACAAGCTGGCGCATTCTCAATGGATGATATTTCGTACACCGCAAAAGATGCGATTAAATGGATCTCCACCACCACAAAAGCCAGTGACAGGTCGTTCTGGCTGGAGGTCAAGGGGCATTCAATGACCGCACCGCAGGGTGGTAAACCCAGCTTCCCTGAAGGTATGCTGATACTCGTTGACCCTGAACGGGAAATCGAGGATGGCGATTTTTGCGTGGCCCGAATGAACGGCGATGAATTTACCTTCAAACGATTCATTCGTGAGAGCGGTAAAGCGTACCTGGAGCCGCTCAACCCACGATTCGAGATGATTGAGTGTAACGAAAACTGCCAGTTTGTCGGAAAGGTCATCAAGTCGCAGTGGAATGATGAGACTTTTGATTGAGCTCACAGAGTGATTTGACATCCTTCACGTCCTTTGGGGCGTGGAGGATGTCAAAGCCATCAAGGGGGGTGAGAGGGGTAGCTAGATACTTAGAATCTCAATAATTAGCCTGTTAACTGTTTTTGTGTGCAATTTGCCATTCAACCACTGGCTTCAGGTGTTGTCATTCAGGCTGTGCATCATGTTTGAACTACCAAAGCCTTAGCCAGGGCCTAGGCTAGGTGTTGATGTGGATTCACACGGTAAAATGCCAGATGTGGTGCTACATTTTACTGCGAAAAACTGGCTGCTACTGGTTGAGTCTGTCACCAGTCATGGACCGGTTGATGGGAAGCGGCATGCTGAGCTTGCCAGGCTGTTTGCCGGATCAACAGCCGGACTTGTCTATGTGACCGCTTTTCCAAATCGCTCCATCATGGGACGATATCTTGGTGAAATCGCATGGGAAACAGAGGTATGGGTGGCTGATGCACCTTCTCATCTTATTCACTTCAACGGAGTGCGATTTCTTGGCCCCTACTCTACTGAATGAGTACAGGACCAGATAAATAGCCCGGCCCATGCGCCGGGTTTTTCTTTGCATATCCCCTCCTGCTATCTGTCCCCTTCAAAAATAAATCACTTTAAAAATCAGTTAAGTAATATTTTTTTGCCCACAATAACCACCAACGGTATTTACACAAAAATCACCGCAAGTTATATTTATTTCAAGCCAGAAACATCGCGCCCTTACACAGGGCTACATAAATCAGTCGTACGGCGCGACTTAACCCGCCGCAAAATGCTCTTTAACAATCTGGAGCTTTACAGCGTCAATGACCTGTTTAGACCCCTACACGTAAACGTGCTGTATCATCGGGTGCGATCCGGTCGATGAGAGAGTATCCCCGCGCGAGAGCGAGAACGGCGTGAGAACGGGCAACACTGGCAGGAAGTTGGCGCTGACCAATACAGGGAATGTTTTGGGGTGCTGAGAGTGCCACCAAAGCGTTGCGTGAAATAGCGATGCCGTCCCAACCCTGTAGCAAAAGTAATGATTGGATACCATAAGACCAATCACAATCATTCTACGATTACCTATGCCGCACAAAGTTATTTTTTCAACACAATGTTCAAGTTTTCAACTGACTTCTTTATACTACCGCGTAGGTAGTGCTATCAAATAGACTATGTAAGCACTTCATGAAGGATGTCGGTCGAACTGAACGGGAAACTTAATGATGCGAAAAATACTCAGGACAACTCTTATCGCTACAATTTTGTTTTCACCAATAGTACAGGCGGAGTGGTATACAGTAACAGACGACGATTTGTTCTCTGATGGTCACACGGCGCTGATGGTAGGAAAAAAAACATCAAATCCTGAAGAGATTGATAATAACATGATTGCTCTTAATTGTACGCCAAGATCCCTAACATTCTCATTAGTCGAAAAGGACATAGAAGAAGAAACATCGGCCCCAATTTATTCATTCCCAATAGATATGGCAATAAAAATTGACAAAAATAGTATAATAAGGCTCAACGCAACACTTTCAAGAAGAAACTCAATGCTAACACAAGCTATCACTGAACGTACTGATACTGAAATGAAGAAAATTAAAATTATACTCAGGCAACTCAGAGATGCTAAACATAGAGTGAGGGTCGGGATTCGACGCCAAGACATCACACGAGAAGATGCCATGACATATTCTTTCAGCTTTAATGTATTAGGCTCCACTGGTGCTGTTAATAAATTTATCACTGCATGCGGAATAAAGCTGTAAACATGTTTCTGCCAAAGCAACCTTGACAAATCCACATCGACGGGGATATATTCCACCTCATGGTGCTGAACACACCTTGCAAAGCGGAGACCGCACCCGTCAGTCATGCGGCTTTTTTATGTCCATTTTTCAGATATGGTCGGGTAGCGCGTATACCGAAAAACAGCCGAAAGGTTAAGGATACGGGCCGACTTTGCACGGTGTTCAAGTACCTGGCCGCCCTGCTGAACACAGGGCTATCTGAACAAATGCAAAGGACATAAAATATGAACTCTCAACTCATCCCCGTATTCAACGGCACTATCGACAACGAAACTACCCTGTTCTGTAATGCCCGTGATTTACACGCGTTTCTCGAAGTCGGAAAAGACTTTTCCACGTGGATACGAATCCGCATCTCCGAGTATGAATTTACAGAAAACCAAGATTTTATTTTGCTCCCCAAAACGGGGGAGCAAAGAAAAGGTAGAGGCGGTCACAACCGCAAGGACTACCACCTCACTCTCGATACAGCCAAAGAGCTTGCGATGGTTGAACGTAACGAAAAAGGCCGCCAGATACGCCGATACTTCATCGAGTGCGAAAAGAAACTTCGCCAGAGCCTTTTACCTGCACCAATGAACATCAACTACCCTCTCTCGTGGTTCTCAGATAACCATCCCTACGCCACGATGAACTATGTTGATCGCAAGGTTATCAGCCTTGATGCTTCCGTGCTCTTCGATATGCCAAGCCCAACTATGCGCATCCTCAACGAGCTACACAGCAAAGGCTATAACGTTGACGCCGCTGTCGCCGAATTTAACGCCTTCAAGCATCTGACGGAAGAAATGCGCCGTAAATTGCTGGATATTTCCCGCACATCGGAAAAGTCTTCCCGCTTTGGTTTCAACGTTAATCTTTAATTAACCCCATCCCCGACCACATATCGGGGATTAAATTAAATATCTGGATTAATTAACCGGAGGATTTGTCATGCTCAAACCTCACTACGGAACCGCATTAGTTTCTCGCGAGGACGTTAAACCCGGCACAGCAATTCTTTACAACGGGCGTTATTACATGGCGTCAGCGAACGTTAATAATGCACTTTACGCACATTCACTGATTGAAAAAATTCGCATTATCTCAGATGCAATAGAAGTTTACCTGAACAATAAAGGCCAACCGTTAATCTCACCAGCCTGAAAGGAAATATCATGCTCAATCAAAAAATAAATATCAATGTAAAAAGCGTCGTAACTCCAGCAGGAACGATAATGGGAGAAGTTTTTATGGATGATAAAATCATCGCCTATTTTGTCGTCCTGTCTGATGAGGCTATTTCTGTTATTGATACGGAAGGCAATGTTATGTTTATCGCAGAACATCCAGAAGACATCGCATTACAGGCCGCTGCATATTTCTTCGCTAAGGAGCAGGAGGAAGAATGTAACTGCCCTGTATGTCAGCTTTCCCGACAAATTAATTTAATGCATTAACCGGAATCAGGAGTTCCGCCATGAACGCATACCTCACCTGCGACCGCATAGAGGAGCGTCGCTGGATTAATCAGCAAATTCAGGATGAAAAGGATAAATGGATTGATGATCGGGCGCAGGAGCTTATCAGCATGTTCCCCGATAAACCATTGCTTATGAGCAGCCTTTTTTTACCCAAAGAAGCCCAACTGGCACTCACTGGCGAAAAAGCTGAAGAGGCGTACAACGATTATATCTCAGCGATCGCCTATGCTCGGGCGGAAGAAGAATGGGAGAGAAAATTCTCCCCCTGTCCTTTCTGATTTTCAGGACCAAAAAATGTTCGATATCGTTGAATTTGTTAAGCAGCAGGAGCGCTTTTTCTGCGAGGCATTAACTGAACCGACGCTGACATGGGCGAAGGAAAGTCAGTTTGCAATTCAGCAATTCCAGAAAAATGCCTTTCTGGCTGACACAGCACGGGCAAATCTGCCCAGCGCACAGAACGCTATCATCAATGTTGCCGCCATCGGCATAACCCTGAACCCGGCCAGCAAGCTGGCGTATCTGGTCCCACGAAAAAAGGCTGTATGCCTGGATATCAGTTATATGGGGCTTCTGCATCTGGCACAGGTCACAGGAGCCATTCAGTGGGGGCAATGCAAACTTGTTTACGAGAAGGACATTTACGAGTCCAACGGTATTGACTGCGCCCCCACGCACAAATACAACCCATTCGTAGACAGGGGCGCACGCATTGGCGGTTATTGTGTCGTAAAAACATCCGAAGGCGACTATCTGACCGAAGAGATGAGCAACAGGGAAATCGAGGTCATCAGGGCGTGCAGCAAAGCCGGAAATAACGGAGGAAGTAGCCCGTGGGATAGCTTCCCGGATGAAATGGCCCGCAAAGCCATTGTTAAACGCGCCAGCAAATACTGGCCCCGTCGCGATCGCCTGGATACAGCTATCGACTACCTGAACACTCAGGCCGGTGAAGGTATTATCCTGAATGCTGATCACATCCCTGAGCGCGACGTCACTCCCGCATCAGATGAGATTATCAATGAGATCACTCAGGCAATCACCGAAATCAACAAAAAATGGGATGACCTTCTCCCCGTATGTTCCAAAACATTCCGTCGCACGATTGCATCACATGAAGATCTCACGCAGGAAGAAGCCGTCAAAACGCTGGATTTTGTCAAAAAGAAAGCTGCCAGAAACAAGGCCACGGCGGAAGCGAAAGTTCACGCCACCACGGAAAATAACAGCGAGGCCGTGTCATGACACCAGAAATTATTCTCCAGCGAACTGGCGTGGATATTACCAGCCTCGACCAGGGCGATGATGGATGGCACAAGCTGAGACTCGGTGTTATCACTGCTTCAGAAGTTCACAACGTCATAGCCAAACCACGTTCAGGCAGCAAATGGCCTGATACAAAAATGTCATACTTCCACACCCTGCTGGCTGAAGTTTGTACTGGCGTGGCACCGGAAGTTAACGCTAAGTCGCTCGCATGGGGAAAGCAATACGAAGATGATGCCCGTGCCCTCTTCGAATTTATCGCGGATGTTACCGTCTCGGAAACGCCAATAATTTTTCGTGACGAAAGCATGCGCACCGCCTGCTCTCCCGATGGTTTATGCAGTGACGGTAACGGTCTTGAGCTTAAATGCCCTTTTACTTCCCGCGACTTCATGAAATTCCGGCTTGGCGGCTTTGACGCTATCAAGCCTGCTTACATGGCCCAGGTGCAATTCAGCATGTGGGTTACAGACAAGGACGCCTGGTACTTCGCCAACTACGACCCACGTATGAAGCGTGAAGGCCTGCATTATGTCGTGGTTGAGCGGGATGAAAAGTACA
>ERZ791830.1814-NODE-1814-length-11858-cov-6.827163_pt1 | contig 11858 bp, 9 predicted proteins | sample MGYA00509945_ERZ791830 | MGnify/ENA primary metagenome ERZ791830 (study PRJEB30046, sample SAMN00792021) | human gut metagenome | study: EMG produced TPA metagenomics assembly of the A metagenome-wide association study of gut microbiota in type 2... | reverse complement strand
TGCGCCCACGGACTTCTGCCTGTTCCCGCACCGGCCACGGCGCTGCTGCTGCAGGGCGTTCCCGTCTACAGCGGCACGCTCCGGGCGGAGCTCTGCACACCCACCGGTGCCGCACTGCTGAAGCATTTCGTCACCCGCTTCGGCGAAATGCCCGTGATGACCGCCAGTGCCACAGGCTATGGCATGGGAACCAAGGAGTTTGACGCCGCCAACTGCCTTCGCGCCTTCTGGGGTGAAACGGAGAACACCGACAATCAGGTGTGGGAGCTGAGCTGCAATCTGGATGATATGACGGCGGAGGCCATTGCTTTCGCCATGGAGGTGCTGCTGCAAGCCGGAGCGCTGGACGTGTGGGCCGCGCCCATCACCATGAAGAAGTCCCGCCTCGGCACGCTGCTGACCGTTCTGTGCCGTCCGGCGGACAGGGAGGAAATGGCGGCGCTGCTGCTGCGCCACACCACCACCATCGGCGTGCGGGAGCATGCCTGCCGCCGGTATACGCTGTCACGCACAGCAGGCGTGACCTCCACCCCTTACGGCGACGTGCGGTACAAGACCTCTCAGGGCTACGGGGTGACGCGGACGAAATACGAATACGAGGATCTGGCCCGGATCGCCGCCGACCATAAGCTCTCGCTGGCGCAGGTGCAGACCATACTGAAGGATATTCAATCGGAATAACAAGCAAACCCGTGAGACACAAACGTGTCTCACGGGTTTGCTTGTTATCTCAGCCGATATTGATATCCGCCACAGAATAGACGGCGGCCTTGCCGCTCATCTTGATGCGCTCGCCCATCTGAGTGCAGTACAGGGTGCCGCCTCTGGGGCTGGCCTGATAGGCCACCAGACTGTCCTTGCCCAGCGCCTTCACCCAATAGGGCACGATGTGGCAATGGCCGGAGCCGCAGACGGGATCCTCCGCCACGTTGCACTTGGGTGCGAAGCTGCGGGACACACAGTCCACATCCTTGCCCGGCGCGGTGGCGTGCAGCAGCAGGCCGTCCAGTGCCCGCACCTTCTCCTGATCCACCGTCATATGGCGCACCGTCTCCTCGTCGTCAAACACGCACAGCAGGTCGCGGCCCATATAGGCGGCTTTTGGCATAGCGCCGTTCATGGCGTCGGCCATAGCCTGCGTCACCGGAACGCTTTTCAGCTCGTAGGCAGGGAAATCCATCTCATACAGGTCGCCCCGGCGCACCACCGTCAGGTCGCCGGACAGGGTGGTAAAGGTGATCTCCGTCAGCTCCGGCGCCACAAAGGTCATGATAGCGCAGGCCGTACCCAGCGTGGCATGGCCGCACAGGTCGATCTCGCCGCCGGGGGTGAACCACCGCAGATGGTACTTCTCCCCCTCCTTCACGGCAAGGGCCGTTTCGGACAGGTTATTCTCGATGGTAATGGCCATCATGGTCTTTTCATCCAGCCAACGATCCATCACACAGATGGCGGCGGGATTGCCCGCAAACACATGGTCGGTAAACGCGTCAACAACATACTGGCGCATGAGAGATCACTCCTTCTTTTGTGATAGCCACAGTATAACACACTCTTAACGCACCCTCAACCGCCGTTTTTGTCGTTACGCCTGCGCTTTCCGGCACTCGTCGGTGATCTCCCGCTTCAGCTGCTGCATCTGCGGAGCGCTCAGGTCGCGGGGGTACGGCTCGCCCGACAGGTCGAATTCCCGAACGGTGCTGTCCGAATGCATGACGATGATCTTCTGGCCCAGCAACACCGCTTCGTCCAGCTGATGGGTCACCAGAATGATGGTGCGGGGCATTTTCTGCTGGATGCCCAGCAGCTGGGTTTGCAGCTCCTCCCGCGTCAAAAAGTCCAGCGACGCGAAGGGCTCGTCCATCAACAGCAGCTCCGCCTGCCCCGCCAGCACTCTGGCAAGGCCCAGCCGCTGCTTCATGCCGGTGGACAGCTCCACCGGGGTCAGGTCGGCATAGTCCTCCAGCCCTACCAGCCGGACAAAATCCCGCGCCTTTTCGTAGCGCTCCTCCGGCGTCTTGCCTACGCCGCAGGCCATGGCCACGTTGCGCTGCACGTTCGTCCAAGAGATCACATAGGGCTCCGGACTGAGCATGGCGCTGTGCCAGCCCTCCGGCATCGCGATCTCTCCCGCGTCCGGCTGCTCCTTCCCCGCCAGCAACTTCAGCAGCGTGCTTTTTCCGCAGCCGCTGCGCCCCACGATCACCGTCAGCTGTCCCACCGGAAAGGACAGTGACAGATCCTTCAGCACCTGCCGCGTGCGGCTCTCGCGTGTCTGTCCGGTCAACACCACCTCCGTGCTGTAGGAGGTATAGGATTTATCCACATGCTTCAGCGTTACTGCATCCATATCATTGCCTCATTTTCTCAAATTCGGTTGCTATTGTACCAAATCCCCGCCGAAAATACAAGCCCGGCCGCAGAAGCGAAAAACGCCTGTCCCCCTTGCATCCAGAAAAAAATTTTTTTGCAAAAAACGTGCACATTTCTTCCCCGCTTTTCATTGTTAAAAAAAACACATTCTCTACTTTTTGGAACTTTTGCACAATTTTATTCATCTTCATCTATCTAAATCGCCGAAGAAAAAGGTTGACAATTGCCAAATTCTGCGGTACATTATTGCAATATTTTACAAAGGAGGTCCCTACGCATGATCGTACATTACAACCTTTTGAAGCTGACAAGAAACGCGGATGTGACCGAAATTTATTTCCGCTGCCGCAAGATCTACGCAGAGCTGGAGCTGGCGCTCCCCTTCCTGCACAACGCAGAAGTATACCGCTGCGAGACAGCACGAGATTCCAATGCGGATATCATGATGGCCGTCCATCTGGACGGACCGGAATATTTGAACGACTTTCTCCATCACCCAAAGTATCTGGCGCTGGTGGACGATATCAAGGACTATGTGATGGACTCTATGGCCTTCGACGGAAAAGAAGCCTGCTGAAACAGCATAATGGCAAAAAAGTACCCAGATGTGATCCGGGTACTTTTTTATCGGTTCAGCCGTGGCCCTCGGCGGCGAGCACTGTCGAGGTATAGCGCATGAGCTTTCCCTTATCATATCGACGAAGCCATTCACTGTCAAGAATGATTCGACAAGGCCCTTGCGAAATCCGGCAATATCCCACAAGCCATTTGCAGCACGACACAGGAAATATGATTTTGGCGCTGCTGCTTTTGTCTTGGAGCCGCTTTTTATTATCGCGCAAAAGGAGGATAATTGGTCAAATTTTCTCTCTTTTCTCTTACTTTTTCCTCAAAATTTTGTCACTTTTGTTTCGCTTTACACTTGCATTTTTCCCCGTCTTGTGATATGTTACAGTCATGAAATTGGTGGACTTAAACCACCCGTAAATCGAAAAATCAGGAGGTAATTTACAATGAAAAAACTTGCTATGTTTGCCGCCGGCGTGCTGTTCGGCACCGCCGGTATCAAGCTGCTCAGCAGCAAGGACGCCAAGAAGGCCTATACCCACACCACCGCCGCCGTGCTGCGGGCCAAGGACAGCGTGATGAAGACCGTCACCACTGCCCGTGAGAACGTGGAGGACATCTACTCCGACGCCAAGGCCATCAACGAGCAGCGCGCCGAGGACGAGGCCGCCGCCGTTGTGGAGGACACTTCCGAGGAAGAAGCCACCGCTGAATAACCATGAAATGCACAATTCTCCATGAATCCGCCGGGCGTCTGCGGGTGCATATGCAGTGCGCCCGGATGACGCTGCATCAGGCGGACGTACTGGAATACTATCTGCGCAATGTGCCCGGCGTAACGGAGGTCAAGGTCTATGACCGGACGCAGGACGCCGTGGTGCTTTATTCCGCGCAGCGCGGCGCAGTCATCGCCGCGCTGGCCGCTTTCTCCTTTCCCAAGGCCGAGACTATGGATCTGGTGCCGGAGCACACCTCCCGCGCTTTGAACCGGGAGTTTGAGGACAAGCTGGCCATGACCGTCATGCGGCGGTGCATCTCCAAGCTGTTCCTGCCGGTGCCCATCACCACGGCGCTGTCTATTCTCCGCTCGGTGAAGTACATCAAGGAGGGACTGAAAGCGCTGTGGCACGGCAAGCTGTCCGTGGCAGTGCTGGATGCTACCGCCGTGACGGTGTCCATCGCACGGGGTGACTTCTCCACCGCCGGGTCGGTCATGTTCATGCTGCGGCTGGGCGAGATACTGGAGGAGTGGACTCACAAGAAATCCGTGGCCGATCTGGCCGGAGCCATGAGCCTGAACGTGGATCATGTATGGCTTCAGGTGGGCGATACCGAGGTACTGACCCCCATCTCCGACATCAAGGCGGGCGACTGCGTGATCGTCCGTACCGGTAGCCTGATCCCGCTGGACGGCAAGGTGGTATCCGGCGAGGCTATGGTGAATCAGGCCTCCATGACCGGCGAATCCATGCCTGTTCCCAAGCGGCCCGGCAGCTATGTCTATGCCGGAACCGTGGCCGAGGAGGGCGAATGCGTTATCTGCGTGGACAAGGCGTCCGGCGGCGGCCGGTACGACCGCATCGTTCACATGATCGAGGAGTCGGAAAAGCTGAAATCCACCGCTGAGGACAAGGCCGCCCGTCTGGCCGACCGTCTGGTGCCCTATACGCTGGGCGGCACGGCGCTGACCTATCTGCTGACCCGCAACATCACCAAGACGCTGGCGGTGCTGATGGTGGACTTCTCCTGCGCGCTGAAGCTGGCCATCCCCATCGCGGTGCTGTCCGCCATGCGGGAGAGCACCAGCCACCACATCTCCGTCAAGGGCGGATGTTTTCTGGAGGCCGTGTCAAAGGCCGACACCATCGTGTTCGACAAGACCGGCACCCTCACCTACGCCACCCCCAAGGTGGCCCAGATCATCACCTTCGGCGACTATAAGGAGCCGGATATGCTGCGGCTGGCCGCCTGCCTTGAGGAGCACTATCCCCACTCCATGGCCAATGCCGTGGTGGAGGAAGCCAAGCTGCGTGGTCTTTCCCACGAGGAGTACCATTCTCAGGTGCAGTACGTGGTGGCCCACGGCATTTCCAGCATGGTCGAGGGCAAATCGGTGCTGATCGGCAGCGCCCACTTCGTATTTGAGGACGAGGGCTGCCATATCCCGGAGGGTGATCAGGAGAAATTCGACAACCTGCCGGAAGCCTATTCCCACCTGTACCTGTGCATCGCCGGAGAGTTGGCCGCCGTGATCTGCGTCTACGATCCGCTGCGGAAGGAAGCCCGCGCCGCCGTAAAGGCGCTGCATGACTGCGGCATCTCCAAGGTAGTGATGATGACCGGCGACAACCGCAAGACCGCCGAGGCCGTGGCCCGGCAAGTAGGCGTAGACGCCGTGTTCGCGGAGGTTCTTCCGGAGGACAAGGCCGCCTTTATCCGCGAGGAAAAGGCAAAGGGTCGCACCGTCATCATGGTGGGCGACGGCGTGAACGACTCCCCTGCCCTGTCGGAAGCCGACGCGGGTATCGCCATTTCCACCGGCGCCGCCATCGCCCGTGAGATCGCCGACATCACCATCGCGTCGGAGGATCTGTTCGAGTTGGTGACGCTGCGGAAGCTCAGCGAGGCGCTGATGGTCCGTATCCACCGGAATTACCGGTTCATCGTGAGCTTCAACTTCTCGCTGATCGTGCTGGGTGTGGCGGGTATTCTGCCGCCTACCACCTCTGCCCTGCTGCACAATATGTCCACGCTGGGCATCAGCCTGAAGAGCATGACCAATCTGCTGCCCGACGGCGAAAAAAAGTAAGTACATACGAAAAAAGACCTTCGGCACTGCCGAAGGTCTTTTTTTCATGTCATACGGTTTTCTTTTTATAGCCGCAGTCGCAGTACGGCCCGCCGGATGCCAGCGTGTACTGCCGTACGAAATTCGTCACGCCGCCCGCCTCGCTCATGGTGTAGTCCAGATGGCACATGGCCGGGGTCAGATCGTACAGGCCCAGCTTTTTCAGCAGCGTACAGATGCCGCACTGGGTGAACCGGCCCTCGTAGCCGCCGTCAGCGCCGAACCAAATGGTGTCTCCGGTAAAGAGATACTTGTCATTGATGAGATACACCATATGTCCCCAGGTATGGCCGGGGACAAGGAAGCACTCAATTTTAATGCCGTCGATATCCATGATCTGACCGTCCCGCAGCAGCACCTTTTCATTGTTGATGATCACCTGCGGCAGCTTGTACAGATGATAGATGACCTTGCGGCGGGTTTCGCCGGTCAGATACTTGTTCTCTGTCTCGCCTATGTACAGCGTGGCGTCCCGGAACAGACCGGGACTGTCGGCCTCCACCGCACCCACGTGGTCGGTGTCCTGATGGGTAATGAGAATGTGGCGGATGGACTTGGGGTCGATGCCCAGCCAGCCCATTTTCTCCGCCAGCCGGTCATAGTTGTACCCGGCATCGATCATGATGGTGGCATCGCCCTTCCGGTAAAAGAAGATGTTGGCCACCCACTCCCGCACACAGGCCACATTCTGGTCGATCCAGCCGGTATTCAGCGGCTTGAAGATCTCCTTGCCGCGATACATCCGGCTCATTTCCTTTCGCTGGAACTCTGTCGCTTTCTTTGACATGGCGTCACCCTCCTGTCTATGTTTCCGGCGATTAGCGCCGTCTAACTCTTAGTCGAAAAGAAGCGGTTAGCGCTATCTAACCACTGGTGCTATTGTAATGCCCGCGGCGAAAAATGTCAAGGCAGCCACGGCATGCAGCAGGCAAAACTATGTTCAAACGTGCCGGAATGGTGAAAAACTAGGCAATTCCCCCTCAAGTGAACAAAAACTGTTCATCGGGTGTTTTCTGTCCATTGAAAAAACACAGTCATCGATGTATGCTTTCCTCATCAAGAAGAAAACATAAAGCAATGAACTTACAGGAGGTTTTACTATGTATTATTCCAGTGGTAATTATGAAGCGTTTGCCCGCCCCAAGAAGCCGGAGGGCGTGGATCAGAAATCCGCCTATATCGTGGGCAGCGGCCTTGCGGCCCTGACCGCCGCCTGCTATCTGGTGCGGGACGGCCAGATGAAAGGTGAGCACGTCCACATTCTGGAGAAGGGCAACCTGCCCGGCGGCGCCTGCGACGGCTATAAGTTCGAGAATCTGGGCTACGTCATGCGGGGCGGCCGGGAAATGGACAACCATTTCGAGGTCATGTGGGATCTGTTCCGCTCCATCCCCTCCATCGAGACGGAGGGCGTCAGCGTGCTGGACGAGTACTATTGGCTCAACAAGGAGGATCCCAACTACTCCCTGTGCCGCGCCACCGTCAACCGCGGGCAGGATGCCCACACCGACGGCAAGTTCAATATCTCCGACAAGGGCGCTATGGAGATCATGAAGCTGTTCTTCACCCCCAACGAGGACTTGCAGGACAAGAAGATCACCGACTTCTTCGATGACGAGGTGCTGAACTCCAACTTCTGGCTGTACTGGCGCACCATGTTCGCCTTTGAGAACTGGCACAGTGCGCTGGAGATGAAGCTCTATATCCAGCGGTATATCCACCACATCGGCGGACTACCCGACTTCACCGCCCTGCGCTTCACCAAGTACAACCAGTATGAGTCCATGATCCTGCCCATGGTGAAGTATCTGGAGAGCCACAATGTCCAGTTCCACTACGGCGTGCAGGTCACCAACGTGGAGTTCGACTGCTCTGACCCGAAGCACAAGCTGGCCAAGCGCATCGACATCATCGAGAACGGTGAGGCCGGCGGCATCGACCTGACAGAGAACGATCTGGTGTTCATTACCAACGGCGGCTGCGTGGAGAACTCCTCCATGGGCAGCCAGGACAAGCCCGCCGCCTACAACACCGAGCTGAAGGAGGGCGGCGGCTGGGATATGTGGCGCAAGATCGCCGCCCAGGATCCCTCCTTCGGCCATCCCGACAAGTTCTGCCATGATCCCGAGCAGACCAACTGGATGAGCGCCACCGTGGAGACGCTGGACCAAAAGATCATCCCCTATATCAAGAACATCTGCAAGCGGGATCCCTTCACCGGCCATGTGGTCACCGGCGGCATCGTCACCGTGAAGGACTCCAGCTGGCTCATGAGCTGGACCATCAACCGCCAGCCGCAGTTCCGCACTCAGCCCAAGGACCACTGCCTCGTCTGGGTCTACTCCCTCTTCACCGACAAGCCGGGCGATTATATCAAAAAGCCCATGCGCGAGTGCACCGGCAAGGAGATCTGCATGGAGTGGCTGTACCACATCGGCGTGCCGGAGGATCAGATCGCCGATCTGGCGGAGAACAGCGCCAACACCGTGCCGGTCATGATGCCGTATATCGACGCGTTCTTCATGCCCCGCGCTTACGGCGACCGGCCTAACGTGGTGCCTGACGGCAGCGTGAACTTCGCCTTCCTGGGCCAGTTTGCCGAGACGCCCCGCGACACCATCTTTACCACTGAGTATTCCATGCGCACCGGTATGGAGGCCGTGTACACCCTGCTGAACGTGGATCGCGGCGTGCCGGAGGTCTGGGGCAGCGTGTATGATGTCCGCGACCTGCTGAACGCCACCGTGAAGCTCCGCGACGGCAAGAAGGCCACCGACATGGAGATGGGTCTGGTGGAGAAGCTGGCCGTGAAGAAGGCGCTGGACAAGCTGGAGGGCACCGACATTGAGAAGCTGCTGAAGGAATATCACGTGATCTAAGCTCATTTACGCGAAAAAACGGTACGCAAAGCGTACCGTTTTTTTGCGCTTACAGCGCCTTGGTATAGCGCCGGATGGCAAAGATCGTATAGACCGCCGTCAGCAGCTCCGTGACCGGCATGGCGAACCACAGGGAATCCGGGCCGGTCAGCACCGGCAGCAGCAGGATCAAAATGCCGCTGATGACCAGTCCCCGCGCCACTGAGACTATCAGCGCCGCCCGTGGCTGCATGATGGACTGGAAGTAGTAGGTAGAGAAGATATTGAGGGGCAGCAGCAGGAAGGACAGTGCGTAGACCCGGATGATGGCCGGGGCGATCGCCAGTATCTCCGGCGTAGGGCTCATGAATACCCGGATATAAAGGTTGGGTGCGGCAAAACTCAGCGCCGTCCAGAATAACGCGAAGGCCGCCGTGGTGTACAGGGCCAGCCGCAGCGTCTCACGGATGCGGCTTCCCTTCCCCGCGCCGTAGTTGGTGGAGATGATGGGCTGCACCGCCTGTCCCACGCTGTAGGCGCAGCACTGGACAAAGGTGCTGACATTGATGATGGGGCCGTACACCGCCAGCGCATCGCTGCCCAGATAGCGCATGATCTGGCGGTTGAACAGCACCGTCAGGATACCCATAGCCACATCAATGAAGAACGAGGAAAAGCCCGACACCGTGATCTCCCACAGCTTGCGGGGCAGCCGCTCCACCCGCACCAGCCGCAGCGTGTTCCGGCGGCGCAGAAAATGGGTCATCAGCACCAGAAAGGAAATAACAGAGCCGATGGCCGTGGCCAATCCCGCGCCGTAGATGCCCATATCGCAGGGGAACACGAAGAAGTAGTCGCCGAACACGTTGAAAATACCGCCGGACAGCACGCCCAGTGTGGCAAGGCCCGGATCGTCGTCGTTCCGCAGGAACGCCGCCAGCATCTGGTTAAACAGGAAGAAGGGGAACACATACTTGATGGGGACAAGATACCGCTGAGCCAGCGCCAGCAGCGATTCGTCCGCACCGAAGAAGGTCAGCAGCGGTCTTTCAAAAAACAGCAGTCCCAGCCATGCCAGCACCGCCAGCAGCACGGAGCCGATCACGGCGGCGGTGAAATACTGGTTCTCTCCGCCGTCGCCGCAGGTACTGCTGCCCCGCCAGGCGCTGAAGATGACGCTGCCGCCGATACCGGTCAGCAGGCCGAGGCTGTAGATCACGTTCCACACCGGCGCCACCACCGCCAGAGCCGCCGTGCCATCCGGCCCCTGATACTGGCCCACCATGGCCATATCCACCATGCCGTAAATGCTGGAGATCAACGCACTGCCAAAGGCGGCGGACAAGTATTTGAAGTACAAAGGCTTGATCTTACCGTTGAGAAGATCCATACTCGTTCACTCTCCTTTTCCATGAATACGCAAAAAAGCCGGACAAGGACAGGCATCTCAGCCTGCGCCTTATCCGGCTGCCGTTTCTCTGAACGACTCGCCCTCCGAGCGATCAAGCGGTATGGTAGCATATGCCCCGGGAAATGTCAAGAGGCAGTTTCTTGGCAGAATGCATCCCACGCGCACTTCTTTACAGATTCTTAACTCGACTGACCGGTGGTTTTCTGGTATACTATTCTCAATTTACAACAAAGGAGGAGTCGCGTTTATATGGATACTGACGGCGGTGACTATCCGGGTAATCATCTGAACTGCCATCTGTTTTTGCCAGCATATCTGCGCTGCGTCTCGTGGGGCAGACGTGCTTTTTTGCGCTTATAGCGACATTTTCATCTACTAACACAAGACAAACAGACGACAGAAAAGGAGTTACTTATATTGTCAACCACAACTTGTATCGTTATCATGGCGGTATGTCTGGCGCTTTCCGCCTATTGTTCGGCCACGGAAACGGCCTTTTCCTCCGCCAACACCACCCGACTGCGGACGCTGGCGGAAAAGGGCAGCGGCAACGCGGCGCTTGCGCTGAAGCTGCTGGAGCAGTATGACCGGCTGCTGTCCACCATTCTCATCGGCAACAACATCGTCAACATCGCCACCGCCTCTATCGGCACGGTGCTGTTCGTCCGACACTACGGCGACGCGGGCGCTACCATCTCCACCGTGGTGGTGACGGTGGTGGTGCTGATCTTCGGCGAGATATCCCCCAAGAGCATTGCCAAGGACTGCGCGGAAAAATGCGCCATGTTGTCGGCTCCCATTCTGCGGGTGCTGATTTGGGTGCTGATGCCCCTGAACCTGCTGTTCTCCCTGTGGAAGAAGCTGCTGGCCAAGGTGTTCCGCCTGAACACCGACAGCAAAATGTCCCAGGAGGAACTGCTGATGCTGGTGGACGAGGTGCAGCAGGACGGCAGCATCGACCGGGACGAGGGCGAGCTGCTGAAAAACGCCATCGGCTTTTCCGAGCAGGAGGCGCAGGACATCCTCATTCACCGGGTGGATCTGGCGGCGCTGCCCGTCACCGCCAGCAAGGAGGAGGTGGCGGCGCTGTTCACCCAGACCAAGTATTCCCGGCTGCTGATCTATCAGGATTCCATCGACCATATTCTGGGCACGGTACATCAGAAGGACTTCTATGTAGGCTGCGGTGTAACGGATCAACCGCTGTCGGATATTATCTCTCCGCCGGTGTTCGCGCTGGAGAATGAGCCCATCCGGGCGCTGCTGAAGAAGCTCCAGCAGGCCAAGACCCACGTGGCGGTGGTGGTGGACGAATACGGCGGCACCTGCGGCATCGTTACCATGGAGGACATTCTGGAGGAGCTGGTGGGCGAGATCTGGGACGAGCACGACGAGGAGGAGGTGTTCCTCCGGAAGATCGCGCCGGACACATGGCTGGTAGACGCGGGCATGGACTTTGACGACTTTGCCGAGTTCTTCCAGCTGAAAACCGATTCCGAGATGGTGTCCGTCAGCGGCTGGGTGATGGAGCAGTTCGGCCGTGTGCCGGAGGCAGGCGATTCCTTCGTCTTTGAAAGCCTGACCGTCCGGGTCACAAGGGTGGAAAACCACCGCATTGAGGAGATTCAGGTGACGCGGGAGGAGTCCGCCGAACCGGATAAAGATAATTAACGTACAGGGCCTGTATGCGTCCGCATACAGGCCTTTTTTGTCGCCTTTTGCTATCAGTATCACTGATAAGCATTATTATATTCTATAGCTTTACTTTTCTTGTTAAAAGTTCTACGATATAGTCACAAAA
>ERZ791830.1795-NODE-1795-length-12006-cov-2.319555_pt1 | contig 12006 bp, 5 predicted proteins | sample MGYA00509945_ERZ791830 | MGnify/ENA primary metagenome ERZ791830 (study PRJEB30046, sample SAMN00792021) | human gut metagenome | study: EMG produced TPA metagenomics assembly of the A metagenome-wide association study of gut microbiota in type 2... | reverse complement strand
AACGCCATAGAACCAGCGATCTTGAACGCCATTTCGGAGGAGTCGACCTCGTGATAAGATCCATCGTAAAGAGTGACCTTGACGTCAACAACGTTGAAGCCTGCAAGAACGCCCGACTGCATTGCACCCTTGATACCGGCCTCTGCAGGTCCGATATATTCCTTCGGGATAGCGCCGCCGACGACCTCGTTGACGAACTCATAACCCTTCTCGGGGTTGGGCTCGATGCGGATCTTGACGTGACCGTACTGTCCGCGGCCGCCCGACTGACGCGAATACTTGGTATCGCTCTCTGCGGGTTTGGTGATGGTCTCGCGGTATGCGACCTGGGGTTTACCGACATTAGCCTCGACCTTGAACTCACGAAGAAGTCTGTCAACGATTATCTCAAGGTGAAGCTCGCCCATGCCGGCGATGATGGTCTGACCCGTCTCTTCATCAGTGTAGCACTTGAAGGTCGGATCCTCTTCGGCGAGCTTTGCAAGCGCGATAGCCATCTTCTCCTGGCCTGCCTTGGTCTTGGGCTCGATAGCGACCCTGATAACGGGATCGGGGAACTCCATGGACTCAAGGATTATAGGAGCCTTGGCGTCGCAGAGCGTGTCGCCGGTAGTGGTGTTCTTAAGACCGATAGTCGCAGCGATATCTCCGGCGTAAACGCAGTCGATATCCTTTCTGTGGTTGGAGTGCATCTGCAGGATTCTTCCCAGACGCTCGTTGCAGTCCTTGGTAGCATTGTAAACAGTGCTGCCGGTGGTGACTGTGCCCGAATAAACTCTGAAGAAGCATAGCTTACCGACGAAGGGGTCGGTCGCGATCTTGAAAGCAAGAGCTGAGAACGGCTCGGAATCCGAAGAATGACGGAACTCCTCTTCACCGGTCTCGGGGTTCGTGCCCTTTATCGACGGGACATCCGTCGGAGCGGGCATGTAATCAACAATAGCGTCAAGCAGCTGCTGAACACCCTTGTTGCGGTAAGAAGTACCGCAACATACGGGAACCATCTTATTGGCGATAGTAGACTTGCGGATGCAGGTCTTTATCTCATCAATGGTGAGCTCCTCGCCGCCGAGATACTTCTCGAGCAGCTCGTCGTCCTGTTCGGCGACGTGCTCAACGAGCTCATCATGATACTTCTGTGCAAGTTCCTTCATGTTCTCGGGAATATCCTCAACTCTGACGTCGAGACCCTTGTCATCATAGTAGACATCAGCCTGCATCTGAACAAGGTCGATGATTCCCTTGAAGTCAGCTTCCGCGCCTATGGGGAGCTGAATCGGAACTGCGTTACACTTCAGGCGCTCCTTCATCATGTCTATAACATTATAGAAGTTAGCTCCCATAATGTCCATCTTGTTAACATAGACCATTCTCGGAACCTGGTACTTGTCCGCCTGTCTCCAGACGGTTTCGGACTGGGGCTCAACGCCGCCCTTTGCGCAAAGAACGGTAACAGAACCGTCCAGAACACGCAGAGAACGCTCAACCTCAACGGTGAAGTCCACGTGGCCGGGAGTGTCGATGATGTTGATTCGGTGGTTCTTCCAGAAGCAAGTGGTTGCAGCGGAGGTAATGGTTATACCTCTCTCCTGCTCCTGCTCCATCCAGTCCATTGTCGCAGCACCATCATGCACTTCGCCGAGTTTGTGGGTCTTTCCTGTGTAGAACAGGATACGCTCCGTTGTGGTGGTTTTGCCTGCGTCAATATGCGCCATGATTCCGATATTCCTGGTCTTTTCCAGTGAAACCTCTCTCGGCATAAAAACCTCCGTATCTCGCCTTTGTGCGAATAGCAAAATATATAGGTGAAATTACCACCTGAAATGTGCAAATGCCTTGTTGGCCTCTGCCATCTTGTGAGTATCCTCACGCTTCTTGAATGCCGAACCGGTCGAATTGACGGCATCCATGATCTCGTTAGCAAGTCTCTCCTTCATCGTTCTCTCGGAACGCTGACGGGAATAAAGGGTTATCCAGCGCAGACCGAGGGTCTGTCTTCTCTCCGGACGAACCTCCATGGGAACCTGATAGGTTGCACCGCCGACTCGACGAGCTTTGACTTCGAGAACGGGCATGACATTCTCCATAGCAGCCTCAAAAACCTCAAGCGGTTCCTTGCCGGTCTTCTCACGGATAATGTCGAAAGCCTCGTAAACGATTTTCTGAGCGACGCCCTTCTTACCGTCGATCATGACGTTGTTGATAAGGCGTGTTACGAGCTTTGAGTTGTAAAGCGGATCGGGCAAAACGTCACGTTTTGCTATCTTGCCTCTTCTTGGCACTTCGCTTCCCTCCTTCATAGTAATGATATCATAGGTACTCGAGTGACAAAACTCTCGTGGTGTCAATGGGAGGCATGTATTTCAATGCACTCTCGCATTGGAGTAATCACCTGCAAGAAGATTCTGTCTCTTAAGCTTTCCGCATCATGCGGAATTACTTTTTGGCAGCCTTCGGACGCTTAGCACCGTACTTGGAACGGGCCTGCATTCTGCCGTTGACGCCCTGTGTATCGAGCGTTCCGCGGATGATGTGGTAACGCACACCGGGAAGGTCCTTAACACGGCCGCCGCGGATGAGAACAACCGAGTGCTCCTGAAGGTTATGACCGACGCCCGGGATATAAGCCGAAACCTCGATGCCGTTGGAAAGACGAACTCTGGCGATCTTTCTAAGAGCCGAGTTGGGCTTCTTGGGGGTGGTGGTCTTAACCGCTGTGCAAACACCGCGCTTCTGCGGAGAAGCAGTGTCGGTCATGACATTTTTCTTGGAGTTGAGACCCTTCAAAAGCGCGGGGGCTTTGGGTTTCTTCTCAAGAGTTTCTCTTCCGTTTCTCACAAGCTGATTAAACGTTGGCAAGCAGTACATCTCCTTTCTAAGATTTATATATGAAATCCGCGCTTCGGGCATAATTATCCCAAAACACAAGACATCACAATTTAAAATTATACCGCTGAAGGTTCTGTTTGTCAACCTTTTCGGTTCGTCAAATGACAAAATATTCGGCGTTTATCGGGGCATTATATATGATTTTTGTCCAATAAACGCATCTCTTTATAGTCACCGCTGCCGGAGTCCCCCGCAAAAGCGGCAGACTCCGGCTCGATGGTTGTTTATTATTCTGCTTCTTCCTGGTTCTCCGCCTCTTCGAGCTTCTCGGCAAGGTCGCTGAAGATGCCCGTAGTGGGAAGCACCTGAACATCGCTGTAGCACTTCATGCCGGTACCCGACGGCAGGAGCTTGCCGATGATGACATTCTCCTTGAGACCGAGCAGCGGATCGCTCTTGCCCTTAATGGCGGCGTCGGTGAGGACTCTTGTCGTCTCCTGGAAGGATGCGGCCGAGAGGAAGGACTCGGTTGCAAGAGAAGCCTTTGTGATACCCATGAGCACGGGCATGCACTGAGCCTCTGCGAGCTCCTCGCCTGTCTCCTGAGCCTTGGCGGCGACGCGTGCGTTCTCCGCCTTGAACTCGAGCTTGTCAACAACAGCGCCGGGCAGGAAAGTCGTGTCGCCGGGATCGGTGATCTTGACCTTCTTCATCATCTGACGGACGATGACCTCGATGTGCTTATCGTTGACGTCAACACCCTGCATACGGTAGGTTCTCTGAACCTCGCGGATGAGGTAATCGTGAACAGCCTCGACGCCGAGGACTGCGAGAATATCGTGCGGGTTGAGAGCACCTTCGGTGATGGTGTCGCCCTTGTTGATGTGATCGCCGGGCTCAACCTTGACGCGCATACCGTAGTGGATGGGATACGCCTTCTCCTCGAGGGTCTCGGGATCGGTGACGATGATGTTTCTGACCTTCTTGATCTCGCGCTCGGAAACCGTACCGGAGATCTCACTGATAAGAGCGAGGCTCTTGGGCTTTCTCGCTTCGAACAGCTCCTCGACTCTGGGAAGACCTTCCGTGATATCGGACTGATCTTTCGCACCGCCGGTGTGGAATGTTCTCATCGTCAGCTGTGTACCGGGCTCGCCTATCGACTGAGCCGCGATGATACCGACTGCTTCACCGACCGTAACAGGCTCGCCGGTTGCAAGGTTCGCGCCGTAGCACTTGATGCAGACGCCGTGCTCGGACTGGCAGGTAAGCAACGAACGAATCTTTATCTTTGCAAGGCTGCCCTCGGGCTCTTCGCCCGCGGCGACCTTTCTGTCGTGGTACTCGTATACCTTGTCGGCGACGCGCTTTGCGTCGTCCTCGCTCATCATCTTATCCTTGCTCATGATAAGCTCGCCGGTATCCTCGTCGACAAAGTCGTTGAGCAGATAGCGGCCGGTAAGACGCTCAGTGAGGCTGACTATGCGGCGCTTTCCGTCGAAGATATCGTAGACATCCGAGCCCTCTGTGCAACCGCAGTCCTCCTCGCGAATGATAACATCCTGCGAGACATCGACAAGACGTCTGGTAAGGTAACCCGAGTCCGCGGTACGAAGTGCGGTATCGGCAAGGCCTTTACGCGCACCACGCGACGAAATGAAGTATTCGAGTATATTAAGACCTTCACGGTAGTTGGCTCTGATGGGGATTTCAATCGTCTTACCTGCTGTATTCGCGATAAGTCCGCGCATACCTGCAAGCTGACGTAGCTGGCTGTCGTTGCCTCGCGCACCGGAGTCAAGCATCATGTTGATCGGGTTGTAGGGATCGAAGTTCGCCTTGAGTTCTGCGGCAACTCTCTTTGTGCAGTCTTCCCAGGTCTCAATGACCATGTTCGTGCGCTCCTCGTCGGAGAGAAGACCGTTCTCATAGTTGTCCATGATCTCGGCGATGTCCTTCTCGGCATCGGCAATGAGTTCGCCCTTGCGTGGCGGTATGGTAGCGTCGCAGACAGCGACGGTGATACCGCTTCGGGTCGAGTACTTGTAGCCCTGAGCCTTGATCTTATCAAGCATCTCGGCCGCTATCGAGGTGCCGTGAATCTTGATGCATCTGTCGATAATTTCGCCGAGTTTCTTTTTATTGACGAGGAAATCGACCTCAAGCTTGAAGTCGTTCTCCGGATCGCTTCTGTCAACAAAGCCGAGATCCTGCGGGATAGGTCCGTTGAAGATAACGCGTCCCATGGTGGTGGAGACGAGCTTTCTGACGGGCTTGCCGTCAATCTCCTTAGTCATGCGGATCTTAATTCTCGCATGGAGTCCGATGGTGCCGTCGTCGTAAGCCATGGTGGCCTCATCGACATCTCTGAACACCTTGCCCTCGCCGGGCTCGCCGGGCTTTTCAAGGGTGAGGTAATATGAGCCGAGGACCATGTCCTGCGTGGGAACGGTGACCGGGCGTCCATCGGAGGGCTTGAGGAGGTTGTTGGCGGCGAGCATAAGGAAGCGCGCCTCAGCCTGAGCCTCCGCAGAAAGCGGAACGTGAACTGCCATCTGGTCGCCGTCGAAGTCGGCGTTGAATGCGGTACAAACGAGGGGATGAAGCTTGATAGCTCTGCCCTCGACAAGGATGGGCTCGAAAGCCTGGATACCGAGTCTGTGAAGTGTGGGAGCGCGGTTGAGGAGCACGGGGTGATCCTTGATAACCACTTCGAGAGCATCCCAGACAACGGGATTCTGACGCTCGACCATCTTTCTTGCGGACTTGACGTTGTTCGCCTTGCCGGTCTGGACAAGTCTCTTCATAACGAAGGGCTTGAACAGCTCAAGAGCCATCTCGGTCGGCAGACCGCACTGATAAATCTTCAGCTCGGGACCGACGACGATAACCGAACGTCCGGAATAGTCAACACGCTTACCGAGCAGGTTCTGTCTGAAACGTCCCTGCTTACCTTTAAGCATATCGGAGAGCGACTTGAGCGCTCTGTTGTTCGGACCGGTTACGGGTCTGCCGCGGCGGCCGTTGTCGATAAGAGCATCGACAGCTTCCTGAAGCATACGCTTCTCGTTGCGGACTATTATCTCGGGTGCGCCGAGCTCAAGGAGCTTGCGCAGACGGTTGTTTCTGTTGATAACGCGGCGGTAAAGATCATTGAGGTCGCTCGTTGCAAAGCGTCCGCCCTCGAGCTGAACCATGGGACGAAGCTCCGGCGGGATAACCGGAAGCACGTCGAGGATCATCCACTCGGGTCTGTTGCCGCTCTGTCTGAACGCCTCGACAACCTCAAGGCGTTTGAGAGCCTTGGCCTTCTTCTGACCGCTTGCGTTCTCTATCTCCTCGCGCAGCTGCGCGGAGAGCTGGTCGAGGTCGATTTCGGCAAGAAGCTCCTTGATAGCCTCGGCGCCCATGCCTGCCCTGAAATCGTCCTCATACATCAGGCGGTACTCGTCGTAATCCTTCTCGTCGAGAACCTGATACTTTTTAAGATCCGTTGTACCGGGATCGATAACGATATGCATCGCAAAGTAGAGAACTTTCTCAAGGTTGCGCGGCGATATATCGAGGATAAGACCCATTCTTGAGGGTATTCCCTTGAAATACCAGATGTGGGAAACGGGAGCTGCGAGCTCGATGTGACCCATTCTCTCGCGGCGAACCTTGGAGCGGGTTATCTCAACGCCGCAGCGTTCGCATATCTTGCCCTTGTAGCGGATTCTTTTATATTTGCCGCAGTGACACTCCCAGTCCTTCTGGGGTCCGAATATCCTTTCACAGAACAGTCCGTCCTTTTCGGGCTTGAGTGTGCGGTAATTGATGGTTTCGGGCTTCTTGACCTCGCCGTAAGACCAGCTTCTGATCTTATCGGGAGACGCAAGACCTATTTTTATGGATTCAAAGGTATTGTTTTCCATCCGTTGACTGCCCCTTTTTAAAATATATTTTTAAGGTGACTGTTCTCAGTCGTCGTAGTCGTCAAGCTCGCCTTCGCTGTCGGAGAAGATGTCGCCGTCATAGTAGTCATCTTCGCCCTCGGCATCGTCTGCGAAATCGGCGCTGTCATCGTCGTCCTCGTCGGAGCCGACATTGAAGATATCGCCCTCTTCGTTTTCCGTGCCGTAGCCGCCTGCAGTGCCGGCGTCGTTGACGGAGGAGAATGCCTTATCGTCTGAAGGTGCAAATCCGAGTTCCTCGTCGGTCTGCTTGAGGTCAATCTCCTCGCCGTCCGCGTCAAGAACGCTGACATCAAGGCAGAGGGACTGAAGCTCTTTGACGAGAACCTTGAACGACTCGGGAATGCCGGGCTTGGGAACGTTGTTGCCCTTGACTATCGCCTCATAGGTCTTGACACGGCCGACAACGTCGTCGGACTTGACTGTCAGTATCTCCTGGAGGGTGTAGGCAGCGCCGTAAGCCTCGAGAGCCCAGACTTCCATCTCACCGAAACGCTGGCCGCCGAACTGGGCTTTACCGCCGAGGGGCTGCTGCGTAACGAGCGAGTACGGGCCGGTGGAACGTGCGTGAATCTTATCGTCAACAAGGTGGAACAGCTTGAGGTAATACATGACGCCGACGGTGACGGGGTTATCGAACTGTCTGCCGGTACGTCCGTCGTAGAGTATCGTCTTGCCGTCCTCTCTGAGTCCTGCCTGCTTGAGCGCTTCGCGGATATCATCCTCGTGCGCGCCGTCGAAGACGGGAGTCTCGACCTTGTAGCCCAGATGCTTCGCGGCAAAGCCGAGATGCACTTCGAGCACCTGACCGATATTCATTCGGGAGGGAACGCCCAGGGGGTTGAGCACGATATCGAGCGGCGTGCCGTCCGGAAGGAAGGGCATATCCTCCTGAGAAAGTATTCTTGAAACAACACCCTTGTTACCGTGGCGGCCTGCCATCTTATCGCCGACGGAAAGCTTACGCTTCTGGGCGATATAGCAGCGGACGACCTTGTTTACGCCGGGTGCGAGCTCATCGCTGTTCTCGCGGGTGAACTCTTCGACCTTGACGACGATGCCGTATTCGCCGTGGGAGACTTTGAGGGAGGTGTCTCTGACCTCTTTCGCCTTCTCGCCGAATATGGCGCGGAGCAGTCTCTCCTCTGCGGTCAGCTCGGTCTCGCCCTTGGGCGTTACCTTACCGACAAGGATGTCGCCGGAGTGAACTTCGGCGCCGACGCGGATTATGCCGCGCTCGTCAAGGTTGCTCAGAAGATCGTCGGAGACGTTCGGGATGTCCCTTGTGATCTCCTCGGGTCCGAGCTTTGTATCTCTCGCTTCGATCTCGTGTTTCTCGATATGAATCGAGGTGTAGACATCGTTGCGAACCATCTTTTCGTTGATGAGAACCGCGTCCTCGTAGTTGTAGCCTTCCCAAGTCATGAAGCCGACAAGGGCGTTCTTGCCGAGGGATATCTCGCCGTGATCCGTTGCGGGACCGTCGGCTATGACGTCGCCCTTTTCAACGCGCTGGTTGAGGGTGACTATCGGGCGCTGGTTGACGCATGTGCCCTGGTTGGAACGCATGAACTTGATTATATCGTAATGGTCGAGAATGTTCTCGTCGCTGAGAATCTCAATCTGCTCGGCGTCGACCTTTGTGACGCGGCCGGAGTGCTTTGCAAGCACGACAACGCCGGAGTCGACAGCCGCTTTATATTCCATACCGGTGCCGACTATAGGGCTCTCGGTCTTGAGCAGCGGAACCGCCTGCTTCTGCATGTTCGATCCCATGAGGGCTCGGTTTGCGTCGTCGTTCTCGAGAAACGGAATCATCGAAGTTGCGACGGAGACGACCATCTTCGGAGAGACGTCCATATAGTCGACCTTCATGCGGTCGATCTCAAGGAAGCCGTCCCTGTGTCTTGCGTTGACTCTCTCATGGACGAACATTCCGTTCTCGTCGAGCGGCTCGTTCGCCTGGGCGACAATGTAGTCGTCCTCGACATCGGCTGTCATATACTCAACTTCGTCGGTGACGCGTCCGGTGGTCTTGTCGACCTTTCTGAACGGAGCCTCGATGAAGCCGTATTCATTTATGCGCGCGAAAGTTGCAAGGTAAGAGATAAGTCCGACGTTGGAACCTTCGGGAGTCTCGATGGGGCACATTCTGCCGTAATGCGAGTAGTGAACGTCTCGGACTTCGAATCCTGCACGGTCTCTTGAAAGACCGCCGGGACCGAGGGCGGAAAGACGGCGCTTATGAGTCAGCTCTGCAAGGGGGTTGATCTGATCCATGAACTGCGACAGCGGGGAAGAACCGAAGAACTCCTTTATCGCCATCATGACAGGACGGATGTTGATAAGAGCCTGAGGAGTGATGTTCTCCTCCTTCTCCTGAGCCTGAAGAGTCATTCTCTCGCGGACAACTCTCTCCATTCTCGACAGACCGATTCTGAACTGATTCTGGAGCAGCTCGCCCACGCAGCGGATACGTCTGTTGCCGAGGTGGTCGATGTCGTCCGTTGTGCCTATCTTGTTCGCAAGGCAGTTGATATAGTTTATCGAAGAGAAGATATCGTCGATTATGATGTGGTTCGGGATAAGGTCGTCGTGGCGGAGTCTGAGCTGTTCGAGAAGAGCCTCTTTGTCGTCGCCGCACTCGTCGACTATCTCGGTGATTATCTGGAAGCGAACCTTTTCGTTGATGCCGGCTTCAAGAAGCTCTTCCTTGGTCACGCACTCGGGCACATAGTCCATTGGATCGACCATGCCGTTGGAGATGATCTTGACCTTCTTGCCCTCGACATCGGCGACGGCGACCATAACGCCTGCGCGCTCGATCTCCTTAGCCTTCGCCTTGGTAACAACCTCGCCTGCCTCGGCAAGGATCTCGCCGGTCAGCGGAGCGATAACGGGCTCGGCAAGCTTGCAGCCTGCAAGGCGGGCGGCAATGGCGAGCTTCTTATTATATTTGTATCTGCCGACGCGCGAGATATCGTATCTGCGCGGATCGAAGAAGAGATTGTCGAGCAGCTGCTGGGCGGACTCAAGGGTCACGGGCTCGCCGGGACGCAGACGCTTGAAGACTTCCATGAGCGCTTCGCCCTGGTTCTTCGTCTCGTCTCTCTCGATGGTGGCTTCGATTCTCTCATCGTTGCCGAAGAACTCGCGGATCTCATCGTCCGTACCGAGTCCGAGTGCTCTGATGAAAGTGGTGATGAATATCTTTCTGTTCTTGTCTATTCTTACATAATAGACGTCGTTTATGTCCGTCTCATACTCAAGCCATGCGCCGCGGTTGGGGTTGATTGTGCTTGAGAACAGCTCGATACCGGTCTTGTCGTGGGTCATATCGAAATATACGCCCGGCGAACGGACGAGCTGGGAGACGATGACTCTCTCTGCGCCGTTGATAACAAAGGTGCCGCTGTCGGTCATGATGGGGAACTCACCCATAAAGACCTCGGACTCCTTTATTGCACCCGTCTCCTTGTTGAGCAGACGCACAGTGACGCGCATGGGGGCTGCATAGGTAGCGTCGCGCTCCTTGCACTCCTGCACGGTGTGTTTAGTCTTCTCGTCAATGCGATAGTCTATAAAGGTCAGCACCCAGTTGCCGGTGTAGTCGGTGATTTCCGCTATGTCGCGGAACACCTCCTTGAGTCCGGTGTCGAGAAACCATTTGTACGAGTTCTTCTGAACCTCGATGAGATTGGGCATCTCCATGACTTCTTCGATCTTGCCGAAGCTCATGCGCGTGGTCGTTCCTTTTTTGACGGGCTTAACATTCAGCATAGGCCAATTCACTCCGTTCTTTTTTCATCCGTTTCGTGTTATCACCATCAATTGACAGAAGCAGATATCCCATTTTTTTTCGGGGCTATACACTTTTGTCAATTGACGGCTCGCGCAAGCTCTTTTGAAGAGCGTTGAAATGCAATAATGAAGCGGTTTTCCGCGTTTCGGGAAAGCTGTAACAAGCCCTTAGCCGAAAAGGCCGGGCACACAACGCTCCATTATAATTGTGCAGTTTTACATTTTACACTGCTAACCACATTTTGTCAAGAGGAGATACGGCTTTTTTCAGAGCAAATTCAAACTTTTTACAATATCCGTCACAATCCCGCTCTCTTGGCTCTTATCGGCGCGGAATTTCTGCAATTTTGACCGCCCGCAGGCTAAGTATAAGGTATTATATAAGCAAAAATCGGCGGGGCTGAATATTACAAATTAAAATACCGATAATATTCCATGATTTCGCATATCGTTTTTGACTTAAAAGCCGATGTGTGATATAATATCTGCAATTTTCAGTTTGTCGGAGGAAGAGCATGACCGGTATTGTTGATGTCGGCGGCGGAATGCGCGGAGTTTTTTCCGCAGGCATTTATGACCGTTTTATTGAAGAGGGAATAAATTTTGACCTGTGCATAGGCGTTTCGGCGGGCAGCGCGAATCTCATCTCTTATGCCGCCGGACACCATGACCGAGTCAAGCGTTTTTATGTGAACTACGCTCAGCGCAAGCAGTATATGAGCTTCGATAATTTCATACACAGCGGCTCATATATCGGGCTTGATTATATTTACTCCACCATCTCAAACTCCGACGGCGAAGATCCGCTGAACTATGATGCTTTTACAGCGAACCACACGGATTTCATAACCGTAGTCACCGACGGCGAGACGGGAGAGCCGATATACTTCCCTAAAAACAGCATAAAGCGCGACGACCTGACGGTCATAAAAGCCTCATGCTGCCTGCCTGCGGTGTGCAAGCCGATAGTTATCGACGGCAAAGACTGCTTCGACGGCGGGATCTCCGACCCTATCCCCTTTCAGAAGGCGTTTGACATGGGCTGCGACAAAGTTATAGTTGTCATCTCAAAGCCCATTGATTACCGCAAATCGCCGCAGAAGCATATGCCGATAATCAAAGCCGCGCTGAAAAAATATCCGAAAGTCTTTGACCGCCTCGCCGTAAGGCACGAGGTATACAACCGCCAGCTCGAAGAGGCAATAAAGCTTCAGGAGCAGGGCAAAGTGATTATCTTAGCTCCGCAGGACTGCTACGGCGTGAACACGCTGACCCGCGAGCCCGCCGCCCTCGAAAAGCTCTACGAAGAGGGTCGCCGCTGCGCGGACGAGCACCTCAGCGAGATAAAATCTCCCGGCGAAAAAACCGCATAATAAATTCTGCCGCATTTAGCGCAGACCAAAGAGCAAAAGATAAAAAGGTC
>ERZ791830.1792-NODE-1792-length-12010-cov-2.116186_pt1 | contig 12010 bp, 10 predicted proteins | sample MGYA00509945_ERZ791830 | MGnify/ENA primary metagenome ERZ791830 (study PRJEB30046, sample SAMN00792021) | human gut metagenome | study: EMG produced TPA metagenomics assembly of the A metagenome-wide association study of gut microbiota in type 2... | reverse complement strand
CCGCGCGGCGGTCTCTCCAGCGCACCATGCACACGAGAGTGAACGAAAGATTGATTATCATAAATATAGATAACGCGGCACACGCGACCTTCCAGCCCGTGCCCTGCATACGCGCGAACACCTTTTTGAGCTTCGGCACGACCATATAGGCGAAGATAACGCCCGCAAGTCCCCAGAGCAGCGTCATTTTCAGGCAGATTAGACCTTTGTAGTTCATGAAGCTCTTTGAGTAGTCCCACGCTTTCATGCCCATGCCGTATTCGAGCAGCAGCCCGCAGGCGAGCTCAAAGACCGTGGCGACTATCGCGATAGAGCAGAACCGGGCGACAACTCCCTTGTAACCGGTGCTCCGTATTTTTTCGCCGCTTATGTAGAACATCACTGCGCCTACGCCGTATATCAAAGAGAACGGTCCCCAGATGGTTGCGACATGCGTCTCCCAGTGGCCGAAAATCAGCCTGCACCATGTACCCTCGAGCAGAACGCCAAGCACATTGCCGAACATGAACAGCCAGAACATATTGCAGTAGGTCACGCCGTCCTTCTTCATCTCGGCAAGACCCTCATGCCTGTTTTTCACGGTATCGCCTCCTGTCCTTTGCTTTCTATATAATATAACAGAAGATTCGACTTTTTTACTTCAGATATGAGCATATTTTCAAATGTTTATTTTTTATTTAATTTTTACGGCTCCGCAAGCGCCGCTTGACAAATGCAAACGCCGCTTTCTTGCGGACAGCAGGCTTCTCTGATATAATTGAACCACAAAAGGGAGGAGAAAAGCTATGACGATCGGATCACGGATACAGGCTCTGCGAAAAGAGCGCGGTATGTCCCAGGAGGAGCTTGCAAATAAACTTTCGGTCAGCCGCCAGACGGTCAGCCAGTGGGAGACCGGGCAGACTGCGCCGAGCATCGACAACATATATACATTAAAAGATATCTTCGGCGTGTCGTTCGACGCGCTCATGTCGGAGCAGCAGACGGAGAGTCCGCAAAAAGCACCCGCGGCGGTAATCCCGCATAAGCACGGCGAAATAACATACAACCCGGAAGACATAAAATCCGCAACGCGCATTGTATTCATGCCGCGTATTCTAAGAACGCTGTTCGTCGCGGTGCTTTTTATCATAGTTCTTTCTGCGTCCGCCATCGGCGACGACAGAATCGACATTCCGGGCTTTTGCATTGCCGCGCTGATTTTCACTATAGCCGTCCTTATCAAACAGATAATCGGAGCCGCCTCTTACAAAAAGAGTGCCTTGCAAAAAAGTGCAGACAGAAAATACGAATACGATCTCTATGCGGACAGAATGGTAATAACCGTCATGCGCCGTGGCGAGCTTTCGAGCCGATTTGTCGTGCGCTACGGAGATGTGTCAAAGATTCTCGAAAATCAGACGCATGCAGTGTTTGTCCACGGGGGAAATTTATTCATCCTGCGCAAATCGGAGCCGCTGTGCGATGCGGTCAGGCCGTATATAGGCGCGGGAAAAAACACAGTCGCAGCGTCCGGCAAGGGGAAAGTGATATCGATTTTGCTGATAATCCTCTCCATACTCTGCCCGTTTTTCGCGCTTACCGCCCTTGAAGCCGCAGTTCCGGATGTTCCGTCAAGCTTTGCTCTGGGCGAAGCCGTGAACAGAATGTGGATTTTCTATCTCTTCCTGCCGATACCGACAGCGTCAATAATCTTCGGCTTTTATCAAAACAAAAAGGGCATACGCAACGTCAGAAATATAGTCGTCGGGCTGATTCTCGCGGTCATCCTCGCAGTCTACGGCTCGTTTACGCCGATTTTCAAAGATTCGTACATATCCGACAATCTTGCCGCCGAAAAATATGCCGCGGAGATAAATATCGAGCTTCCGAAGAGCGAAAAATGCGTAATCAACAAGCTGTTCGAGGATGAGGTACGCTCATCGGTGCTCTGCGAAAAGACGAGCTTCGACGCATTTTTTCAAAATGCCAAAAGCGACGACCGCTGGAAAGAAGAGCTGCCGACCGAGCTTCAGGGCTGCGCCCCGGCTTTTACGCTCGGCGAATACGACCTCTGTCTTATCTATAATGCCGACACCGGTGAGTTCAACACCCTCCCCGAGAAAAGCGGCGAATATCACTTTATCTTTATCGCCGCCAAAAAATCCGACCGCACGCTTGAGATAGCGGACTACACACGCAAGTTCACTGCGTCGGGGCAGTCTCTCCCTGGCGCTGCCTGATCTTTCTCCAGTTGATGAAGCCGTAGCAGTCATTGATAAAGAACACCGAGAAACAGACTATCATCGGCAGATACGACGGGTCGTCGACAGTCGCCATTATCCACATAATAATTAATACAATATCATTTGCGGCGTAGCCGAGCCCATAGAGCGGCGATAAAGCTCGTTGCGACGGAGACAGTCAACCACTATAAACAGCACCGACCCCCGATATATCCCGGAGGTCGGTGTTTTACTATACAATTTATTATACAATATAATCTTTGTATCTTTCGAGGAGCTTTGCGTCTGCGGTGACGGTCATCAGCAGTCCGTCCGGGCGGTATTCCTCGCGGTCGAGCGCGCCTTTTTCGCGCAGGAGCGCGGCATCCGACCCCATGGAATAGGGGAGCAGGAGCGTGACCTTTTTGCGCGTGGGCGGCAGTGCCCTGACCATCTCGTTTAAAAGCCTGTCCAGTCCCTCTCCCGTGAGCGCGGATATCTTGACGCTGTGCAGTCCCGCCGAGAGCCACGAGAGATCCGGCGCGGCGTCGCACTTGTTGAACACGGCGATTATAGGCTTGCCCTTGCATCCGAGCTCTTCGAGAAGCCTGTTCGTGACCTCAAGGTGCTCGGCGCAGTCCGGCGACGAAGCGTCGCAGACATTGAGTATCAGCGTTGCGCTCGCCGCTTCTTCGAGAGTCGATTTGAACGCCTCGACAAGTCCGTGCGGCAGGCGGCGGATGAATCCGACCGTGTCTATGAGCATAACTCTTCTGCCGTCCGGCAGAGTCAGCGCGCGGGAGGTGGGGTCGAGCGTTGCGAAGAGCTTATCCTCCGCAAGCACGCCCGCCTGGGTCAGCGCGTTCATCAGCGTTGATTTTCCGGCGTTTGTGTAGCCGACTATGGCGACCGTCTCGACTTCGTCCTTTTCGCGGCGTTCGCGCGCGAGCTTCCTGCGACGCGAGAGCGCCTCAAGCCCGTCCTCAAGATTTTTTATCCTGCGGCGGATGTGGCGGCGGTCGGATTCGAGCTTTGTTTCGCCCGGTCCGCGCGTGCCGATTCCTCCGCCGAGACGCGACATGCTCGTTCCCTTGCCGCCGAGGCGCGGGAGCAGATATTTCAGCTGAGCCAGCTCGACCTGCAATTTGCCCTCGCCGCTTCTTGCGCGCGCGGCGAAGATATCGAGTATCAGCTGCGTGCGGTCAACGACGCGCACGTCGGTTATGTCTTCAATATTCCTCTGCTGTGAGGGAGTCAGCTCGCTGTCGAAGATAAGCAGATCGACGTCGTTATCGGCGCAGAAGTTTTTTATCTCCTTGAGCCTGCCCGAGCCGATTAAGGTCGCGGAGTCGGGAGTCTCGCGCCGCTGAGTCACGCGCGCTTCGACCTCGGCGCCGGCTGTCTTTGCCAGCTCCTCAAGCTCGTCGAGCGACGCCTCGCAGTCATATTCGCCCAGATCCACGCCGACAAGCACGGCGGTCTCGGGCTTTTGTATATTTTCAAAAAGTTCCGTCAAACCGGTTCCTTTCCGAACAGCTTATTCCAGACCGTTGGGGTTCTGCGACTGCCAGCGCCACGAGTCGGCGCACATATCGTCGATATCATACTGCGCCTGCCAGCCGAGCACTTCCTTTGCCTTTGTCGCGTCCGCATAGCAGCAGGCGACATCACCCGCGCGGCGGGGAGCTATTCTGTAGTTGATTTTGATTCCCGACGCCTTTTCAAAAGCCTTGACAACGTCGAGCACGCTGTAGCCCTTGCCGGTGCCGAGGTTATAGACCTCGCAGCCCTTTACTTTGAGCAGTCTGTCGAGGGCTTTTATGTGGCCGAGCGCCAGGTCGACAACATGGATATAGTCGCGCACGCCCGTGCCGTCCGGGGTCTGATAGTCGTTGCCGCAGACGTTGAGGCACTCGAGCTTGCCGATGGCGACCTGAGTGATATAGGGCATGAGGTTGCCGGGGATTCCGTTGGGATCCTCGCCGATGCGCCCGCTCTTGTGCGCGCCGATGGGATTGAAGTAGCGGAGGATGGACACGCCCCACTCGCTGTCGGAAATGCACAGATCCTGAAGTATCTGCTCGATGAAATACTTCGTCGTGCCGTAGGGGTTCGTGGTGCCGCCGGTCGGCATATCCTCTCTGAGCGGAGAGGGGTTCTTGCTGCCGTAAACAGTGGCGGACGAGCTGAAGACGAGCTTCTTGCATCCCGCCTTATCCATCACGCGGCACAGGCAGACCGTGCCCGCTATGTTGTTGTCATAGTAGTTGAGCGGCTCTTTGACGCTCTGCGGAACGCTCTTGAGACCCGCGAAGTGAATAACCGCGTCGATCTTGTTCTCGGCGAAAACTTTGGTCATCGCCTCTTCGTCGCGGATATCCGCCTGATAGAATTTGAAATCCTTGCCCGTAAGTTCTTTTATTCTTTTAAGGCTTTCGGGCTTGCTGTTGACAAAATTATCGAGTATAATGATATCATATCCTGCGTTGAGCAGCTCTACGCTCGTGTGCGAGCCGATGAAGCCAGCGCCGCCGGTTACTAATACAGTGGACATTGAAATTACCTCCAGACTCTTTATTGGTTATATTATACTCATAAAGTAGGCAAAAGAAAAGATAGACAACAGGTTTTTTACAAATTTTTTACGCTGTAAAGCGAAAAAAGAGGTGCAAAAAATGGAACTTTACGATAAAATTCATGAAAACGAAGAGCTCAAGACTTATATCCTCGCAGGCAACCGCGTTCTCGGCGAGCTGGGCTTCACCGAGCACGGACTCGCCCATGCGGGCACGGTATCAAAAATGTCGCGCGAGATACTGGAAATACTTAACTACAGCGACCACGAATGCGAGCTCGCGGCGGTCGCGGGATACATGCACGATATCGGCAACATGATAAACCGATGCGACCACGCGCAGAGCGGCGGCATACTCGCGTTCAACATTCTGCGCAGCCTCGATGTGAACCCGAAAGACATCGCGCTGATAGTCGGCGATAGGACACCACGACGAAAAGACGGCGGCGCCCGTCAGCCCGATCGCCGCGGCGCTCATCCTCGCGGACAAGAGCGACGTGCGCAGAAGCCGCGTCAGAAACAGCAAAACAGTCAGCACGGACATTCACGACAGGGTCAACTACGCGGTCGTGGACTCGGAGCTTGAGGTTGACGGCGAGGACAGAGTAATAATCCTGCGCCTGAAGATCGACACGGACATCTGCCCGGTAATGGAATACTTCGAGATTTTCCTCGAGCGCATGGTGCTTTGCAAAAAATCCGCCGCCAGACTCGATTGCAGCTTCGAGCTGATAATCAACGACACAAGGTTGCTGTGAGTGTGCGGACGATTTGTCGCACCCTACAAGTTGAGAATCAATAAAAATGTGCAATTTTCGCGGGCGGATGATATCCGCCCCTATAAGATTGTGCTGATTTGCAATATTGATTGTTTGCCTATCGGCGACATTTACAGTTGTACGCTACAATTTATTGCTTTGCTTCGCCCGCTCTTTTATTACCCGTTCTGTCTCTCTGCGAGGCATTCACAAAATACTTTTAGCAAATTTCTCAACCAAACCACACGGAGATATGATATGTTCAGAAAAATGAGGCGCGCTGAGCGCGAACTGCCTGAGGGGCAGGCAAAAGAAATACTCGAAAACGGCTCTTACGGTGTGCTCGCCCTCGCGGGCGACGGTGGTTATCCTTATGCCGTGCCGCTCAACTATGTCTATGACGGCGAGAGAATATATTTTCACTGCGCCGCCGAGGGTCATAAAATCGACGCCATAACGCGGGACAATAAATGCTCGTTCTGCGTCGTCGAAAACGGCGGAGTGATCGAAGACCGCTTCACCACAAAATACCGGAGCGTTATCGCTTTCGGGAAAATATACGAAGAGACCGATGAGAAATGCAGAGAAAATGCTTTTCGCCTGATGATGCGGTCGCTGACTTCGTCGGTAACAAATGAAAAGCGCGAGGAAATGTCGCACTGCCAAAAAGCGCGTATTCTCGCAATGGATATAGAATATTTGAGCGGCAAGGGTGCGAATCAGTAAAATACAATCTGCCGTCAATGAGGGGTTAAATCAATGAAAAAGAAAAATATAATTTGGCTGTGCGCCAATATAGCGGTGTTTGCGCTGTTCGCGTTCTTCCACAGCGTGAAATTCGTCGCGGCGGCAGCGGTCGTCTATTCCGCGGCGAGCATAGGACTTTTGACATTCGATATGTGCCGAGGACGCACGGAGAGCATCTGGTGCGCGCCGATGGTGCCGGTGGCGCTCATGATTTTCGAGACCGAGATAAACAACGCCATCGATTCGTTCGGTCCGATGCTCTGCGTGAGCATTATTATCGCGATGGTGCTGACTATAGTTGCCTATATGATATGCAAGAAGAAGTTTGCGGGCTTTTCCGTCGGCGGAGTGAAACAGGCGCTGTTTATTCTGCTCGCCGCGCTTTCTATAATGGGCTGCGCCATGACGCTCAACAACACGTTCACACGCGGCGTACATAATGTCAACACGGTCGTTATCGAGACGGACGACGATATCCGAACCGCGTTTTACGACGGTCCGCACAGAATCCGCGTAACCCCGTGGAAAGGCGCGGGAGTCGACGCGTGGATCGACCTGCCAAAGGAGCGCTGCGGCAAAGTCGAAGTCGGCGATTCAATTGAGGTCAAGGTCGAAACAGGACTTTTCGGCGTGCGCATCTGCTCGCTGACCGAATAACAAGGAGATAATATGCAGGATCTTTCAAATATTAACACTATAAAAGAAATACTCTCGGCTCACGGATTCACTTTTTCGAAGTCGCTCGGTCAGAACTTTCTGATAAATCCGACCGTCTGCCCGCGCATGGCGGAGGCCTGCGGCGCGGACGAGAACACCGGCGTTATCGAGATAGGCGCGGGAATCGGCGTGCTGACCGCGGAGCTTGCAAAGAGGGCGAAAAAAGTCGTCTCGCTTGAGCTCGACACGCGCCTCATACCCGTTCTCGCGGGGACGCTCGAAGATTTCGACAATGTCGAAGTGCTCAACGCAGATGTGCTAAAGACCGATCTGCACGAGCTCATCGCAAGCCGTTTTAACGGAATGCGCGTCGTAGTCTGCGCGAATTTGCCGTATTACATCACGTCGCCGGTTATCATGTACCTGCTCGAGAGCCGCATTCCGATAGATGCGGTGACAGTCATGGTGCAGAAAGAGGCGGCGGCGAGACTCTGCGCCCCGGTCGGCAACAGGGACGCGGGCGCCGTAACAGTAGCGGTCAACTACTATGCCGACGCAAAGAAGCTCTTCGACGTTTCGGCGGGCTCGTTCATGCCCGCTCCCAAAGTGGACAGCAGCGTTATCAGGCTCGATATCAGACCCGACCCGCCCGTTGAAATATCGGACGAGAAATTCTTCTTCCGCGTAGTCAAGGCGGCGTTCGGCCAGCGCAGAAAGACCGCATCGAACTCGCTGAGCGCGGGACTCGGCATCCCGAAAGACAAGATAAACGCGGCTATAGAAGCGGCGGGACTGCCCGCGAGCGTCAGGGCGGAGAGCCTCGGCATGGAAAATTTGGCGCGCCTGAGCGAATGCATCGCGGCTCAGTGCAGATAAGCGGGGGATTTTTATGCTATTGCTCTTAGTAAAATACACGGCGAAGCCCGGCGGCGGAGAAAAATTCGTCAGAGAAATAACAGCCTCCGGGATTCTCAATACCGTCCGCGCCGAAGACGGCTGCGAGGGCTACGACTACTACTTCTTGGCGGAAAGCCCGGACACGGTACTGCTCGTTGAAAAATGGGCTTCGGCAAAACAGCAGGAAGCGCATCTTCAGACAGCGCACATGGCAGAGCTGATGAAGATAAAAGAGAAATATATCTCGGTCACTTCGGTAGAAAAAACAGTTTTATAAAATATCAAGGCATCTGCTCATGACGGATGCCTTTGTTTGTTGGTGGAGAGTGCAGGGCTTCTGCAAATTGGGAGTTGTCTATTGCTCAAGCCACAACAAAGAAAAAAGTAAGTGACCCAGCTAATTTTTATAATCAGGCTTTCAATAGCCACGCCGCAGTGTTTGAAGTATATCTGGTAAGAGCAAAGACACGACTCGTTTGTTTTTTTGCAGATATTGAAAAGAAAACGCGGGTAGTATAAAAGTTTGATTATGGTATGGCGCAAAGGTAGAGTATAAATCCTACAAATTAACATCGTGCCGCTGTCGCGGCATCGGTGCGTCGAGGTCGCCGCACCCTACAAGTCATATATCAATAAAATTGTGCAAAATCTGTGGGTGGATAATATTCTGCCATACCATACACATCTTTCCACTCCAAACAAAGCAAAAATCCGCCGCATCAAAAAATCAACACGGCGGATTTTTATTTCATCTCTCTGTATATTTCCCTCGCGCGGGTCGTCAGGGCTTCCTGCGTATTTTTTGTCACCCCGTCTATCACTTCGTCGAGTAATTGGGCGAGCACCGCGCCGAGCTTTCTGCCCTGCGGGATGCCGATATCCATGAGCGTGCGCCCGTTTATCTGGAGCTCGCGCAGCGACAGGCACGGCTTTTGCGCCGCCAGATTCTTCGCGATTTCTTCGGCATCGGCTATTTGGTCGAGCCGGTATCTGTATTCCGGCGACTGCGCGAGCACATCGGCGCGCATGACCTTGAGCAGTTTAAGCACGCCGTCGAGACCGAATTTTGAGAGATAGCGCGGCATTTTTTCCGTGTTTTCATATAGCTCCCAGCGGTCGTGATTGCTGACGAGAAAGAGAATTTCATCCCTGAATTTGTTCGATACTTTGAGCCGCGCGAGTATCTGCGCCGAAATCTCCGCGCTGATTCGCTGATGCCCGTAAAAATGCGCAACACCGTTTTCGTCAAATTTTTTGACGGCGGGCTTGCCGCAGTCGTGCAGGAGCATTGCAAAGCGCAGCGTCGGCTCGGGGTCGATGCTCTCGACGGCTATCAGCGTGTGTTCGTATATATCATAGCAGTGGTGCGGGTTGTCGTGGCTGTTTTTATACATCGGCTGAAGCTCCGGCAGGATTTCAAACAGCACCGGGGCAAAGTCCGTTAGAATTCGCTTTGCTCCCTTTCCGCAGACGAGCTTTAACAGCTCTTTTGCTATGCGCTCTTCTGAAATATTGCCGAGCAGAGCGCAGTTTTTCAAAAGGCTCTGCGCGGTTTTCTCTTCAATCTCAAAATCGAGCGCGGACGCAAAGCGCAGGGCGCGCAGAATTCGCAGGGCATCCTCGTTAAAACGCCTGTCTGGGTCGCCGACACAGCGGATTATTCCATTTTTGAGGTCATTCTGACCGCCGAAGAGATCGACTGTCCCGGTCATTTTGCTGTAAGCCATGGCGTTGACCGTGAAATCCCGCCTGCCGAGATCCGCGCCGAGGTCAGAAGTAAAAGTCACGCTTTTCGGGTGCCTGTTGTCCTCATATTCGCCGTCGAGGCGGAAAGTCGTTATTTCAAGCGGCTCGCCGTCGATAACTACCGTCACCGTGCCGTGCTTTATGCCCGTGTCGATGCAGTGAAAGTCTGCAAACACGGATTTCATATCCTCCGGCTTCGCCGATGTCGTTATGTCCCAGTCGTTCGGAGTCTTGCCGAGCAGGCTGTCGCGCACGCATCCGCCGACGGCATATGCCTCGAAACCCGCCGACTGAAGCAGGTTTATCGCGGTGTCAACATTTTTCGGCATATCCATCGTCAAGCGGTTCAACTCCTTTACAACAAAGATATTTTATCATATAATTGTCACCGGATACAAGAGAAAAAGGAGCAAGAACATGAACATACAGATATTCGGAAAATCAAAATGCTTCGACACGAAAAAGGCGGAGCGCTGGTTCAAGGAGCGCAGGATAAAATATCAGCTCATCGATGTTGCAAAATACGGCATGAGCCGCGGCGAATACGCCTCGGTCAAGAAAGCCGTCGGAGGCATGGACAAATTATTCGACGAGAAGAGCAAGGCATACGAACAGCAGTTCATAAAATACCTCGCGCACGACGAGGACAAAGAGGAGAAGCTGTTCGAGCACCCCGAACTCTTCAAAACCCCGATAGTCCGAAACGGCAAGCAGGCAACGGTCGGCTACTGCCCGGAGATATGGAAAGATTGGGAATAATTTCGTTCGCTCTCAAAGCATAAATTTCTCATTTTCACGAAAGGAGACCCGATATGCCAAACAGAATCTGGCTCTGCGGCGACACGCATATGCATTCTTCAATCAGCGACGGAAAATACACGCCCGACGAGCTCATTGAAAAATGTCAAGCCAAGGGTCTCGACTGGATAATAATCACCGACCACAACAAAAACGCGGTCGGCGACAAAAGCTATTATTCAGAAAATCTGCTCGTCATTCCCGGCGCCGAATACACCGGGCGAAACGGGCACATGAATATATACGGGAGCGGGCTGCCCGAATTTGACGGCACACGCCCGGAGAAATACGAACAGTATCTTTCAATGTCCGCTCTCGCTCATTCAAACGGATGCACGGTGTCAATAAACCACCCGTTTTGCAGCCGCTTCGGCTGGAGGATGCCGCTTGAAGATTTTCCGGCGGACTGCGTTGAAATCTGGAACATGTTCATGCATCAGAGCAACATGACCTGCATCGGCTGGTGGGAGCGGCAGATTCTCGGCGGCAGGCGAATCGCGGCAGTTGGCGGCAGCGACTATCACCGCGACTACGGCACATCGGATATGCTCGCTTCGCCGACAACATTCGTCTTTGCCGAATCGAACAGCGAAAAAGATATTCTATCAGCCTTGCGCCGCGGCAACTCGTTTATCACGAACTCGCCCGACGCGTCAAGGCTCGTTTTGTCATATAGAGACTGCGTTCAGGGCGATGAAATTAAATTTGTCCCGGGGATGAAAGTTCATCTGCACGCCGAAAGGCTCAGAAAAAATATGACCCTGCGCGTGTTCAACAACGAAAAAATCATATATGAACACAGAATCGACGGCGAATCGGAACTCGACGAAGATATCTCTATAACAGAAAAAGGCTTCGTCCGCGCGCAGATAACATACCGTCTGCGCGGATTCAGAAAGGCATTTTTCAACATCAAAATGGCTCTATGGAGACCGAAAGAGAAAAATATTCCGTATGATACCGCCGTGTGGTGCATGACTAACCCGATGTGGATAGTGTAGTATTGAACTGAACGATTTTTCATTAGCTGCACCGATAGCGGCAACGATGCATGAGATGCCACACTCAACAAGCTTTAAATATTTTATAACACAAAAAGGAACTGCGCACGGCAGTTCCTTTTTATTATTCAGATTTTTACTATATATTCGTCCTTGCGCGGGGGACGCGCAGTGGGTTCGGCGTCAGAATAGCCGAGGGCTATCGAGCCGACTCCGCGCAGGGTTTCGGGCAGATTCCACTCGCGCAGTAATTTTTTGCCCTCTTCGCTGTCGAATATCTCGCGCTCTCTATGAACCCAGACCGAGCCCAAATCGCAGGCGTGAGCGGCGAGCATCAGATTTTCGAGCACGCAGCTGCCGTCCTCAACAAATGTGTTTGCGCTCGGATCCGCGAGCACGAGAACAACGGTCGGCGCGCCGTAATACGGGTCTTTGTCGACGCCCATTATCGCGGCGTTGAGCTTCGAGAGCTTTTCGCGGTACTTTTTATCGGACACTGCGATTATAACAGGCGACTGGCGGTTCATGCCCGTCGGCGCATAAGTGCCTGCTTCGAGGACTGCGTCGAGCAGATCTTCCGGTACAGAATCAGGCTTGAAGCTGCGCGTGCTGCGGCGGGTTTTTATC
>ERZ791830.1784-NODE-1784-length-12092-cov-1.995431_pt1 | contig 12092 bp, 9 predicted proteins | sample MGYA00509945_ERZ791830 | MGnify/ENA primary metagenome ERZ791830 (study PRJEB30046, sample SAMN00792021) | human gut metagenome | study: EMG produced TPA metagenomics assembly of the A metagenome-wide association study of gut microbiota in type 2... | reverse complement strand
TTTCATTTTACTCCGGAAGTGTGTATAATATAAGCTGATTTATTATGTGAAGAGTGAAGCTCTCGATGGAACGGAGATATATTGATGAATTATAAGGTCAACCCGGACTCTCTTTCGGCGGTGTTTATGGTGCCGTCGCAGATAGTCGATCAGCATATCAAGCTTGCCGGCGGTCAGCAGCTGAAGGTCCTGCTCTGGACTCTCCGTCATGCGGGCGAGGGCTTTGATATGGAAAAAATGTGCAGGGACTTGAATTTTTCAGTCCCCGATGCGCAGGATTATCTTCAATATTGGGTCGAGACCGGGATACTTGTATCAGACGGAAATACCAAAGCGGTATCTGCTTTTGCGCCCACCAAACCGGAGAAAAAAGAAGAGCCTGTGGCGCCCAAAAAAGAGCTGCCGGATATCGTCCCGTCAAGACCGACCGCCGCCGAGATAGCTCAGCGTGCAGAGGAATCGGCGGATATAAAATTCCTGCTTCTCGAAACGCAGAACAAGCTCGGAAGAACCATAGGCTATGACGGACAGTGTACTCTTCTGATGATGCACGATACATACGGAATACCGGTCGAAGTCATACTCATGATAATTGAATACGCCGTTTCGATCGGCAAATCAAGCTTTCATTATATAGCCTCGATCGGAAAAGACTGGGGCGAGCGCGAAATAGATACTATCGAAAAAGCGGACGAGCAGATAAGCAGGCTCAATTCAGTCAACCGCGTCTGGGCATCGTTTGCCGCGATGGCAGGGCTTTCAAACTCGCGTCCGACTCAGACGCAGACAAAATATATTGTCACATGGAACCGCGAATGGGGTTTCTCTCCAGAGATGATTTTTTTGGCATATGAGCAGATGGCGGAACACTGTCAGAAAATGAGCTTCCCGTATATGAACAAGGTGCTTGAGTCGTGGCACACGAACGGAATAAAAACACCGTCGGATGTCGAAAAGGCGAACAAGCCTGTATCTTCACCGAATTTGCCGCAGAATAAGAGTAAAGCCAATGCGGGACACGCTTCTTCATACGACCTCAACGAATTCAACCGCAATGCAATGCAGAAACCGATAGTTTATAAGAAGAAAAACAAGGATTGAGAGGGGAAAGACAAATGAGCTACAGCCGCAAGGTATATGTGAAAGCCGCATCGGCGCTTGAACGCCGCCGCAGCAAAGCCGAGCGCACTCAGAGCATGCACCGCGAAGAGGCGTATGCAAAGATACCCGAGCTTATATCAATAGACCGCGAAATATCCTCGGCAGGTGCGGAAGTAATCCGCGCCATCGGCATGGGCGAGAATGCTCAGCGCTTTATCGAAGAGCTCTCGAAGAAAAATCTTGCCGCCCAGCAGCGCCGCAAGGATATCCTCAAAGAAAACGGTTATCCCGAGAATTATCTTGACGCGGACTATACCTGCAAAAAATGCCGCGACACAGGATTTGTCAGCGGCGTGATGTGCGACTGCTACAAAGAACTTCTGCGCGACACTGCTCTCGCGGAGCTCAATGAGCTTTCGCCGAGCACACGCTCAACTTTTGAGAGCTTCAATGTCAATTATTATCCCGATACCTCAGATCCTGTTACGGAACCCGCGGAGCAGAATGAAAGAAATACTCGACTTCTGCAAGGATTACGCCGCCGATTTCGGAACGGATTCGCCGAGCCTTCTGCTCTACGGCGCAACAGGACTCGGAAAGACCCATCTCTCGCTCGCGATAGCATCCGAGGCTATCAGAAAGGGTTACGGAGTTATATACGGCTCGGCGCAGAATCTTATGTCGCGTCTTGAAAAGGAACATTTTTCAAGCGGACGGGATAACGAATACGATGGCAGCGAGCAGGCTATACTCGAATGCGATCTTCTTGTTATTGATGACCTCGGCGCGGAATTTTCAACCCAGTTCACCGTTGCGGAGCTCTATAATATAATCAATACCCGCATTATGAGTCGCCTGCCTGTCATAATCAGCACGAATCTCACTCCCGATGGGCTCGAGCAGAAATATACACAGAGAATAACTTCAAGAATAATAGGCAATTATATCTCGCTCTATTTCTGCGGAAAAGATATAAGACAGATAAAAACTATGGAACAGGAGTAATATGCCCTTATGGACATTATAAACAGCTTGACAAAAATGTTCGGTCTCCAGCGCTGGCAGGTCGAAAACACAGTGAAACTTATCGACGAGGGCAACACGATACCTTTTATTGCCAGATACAGAAAAGAAGCGCACGGCACACTTGACGATCAGGTACTGCGTGAACTCTCCGAGAAGCTCGAATATCTGCGCAACCTCGACAAGCGCAGGGAAGAGATCAGTGCATCAATAACCGCGCAGGAGAAGATGACTCCGGAAATCGAAGCCGCTCTCGAAAAGGCTTCGACTCTCGCGGAAATCGAGGATATTTACCGCCCGTTCAGACCCAAGCGCAGAACACGCGCTTCGATAGCCAAAGAAAAGGGGCTTGAGCCGCTCGCCGATGCGATTTTTGCTCAGACTGCCGATTCCGCTTCGCCGACAGAGCTTGCGGCGGACTATATAGATGCCGAAAAGGGCGTTGAAACCGTCGAAGACGCGATAAACGGAGCGATGGATATTATCGCGGAAAACATATCGGACGACGCAGATATCCGCCGCCGTCTGCGCTCGCTGTTCACCGTTGCCGGTGTGCTCCAGTCGCGCGCCGCAGACAGCGAAAAAGAGAGCGTCTATACGATGTATTATGAATATGACGAGCCGGTCAATAAAATTGCCGGTCACCGCGTGCTTGCCGTCAACAGAGGCGAGAACGAAGGCTTCCTCAAAGTCGGTATAGATGTTGACCGCATAAAGGCTCTGAATATAATCAACGCAAATGTCCTGAGTGACAACGGCTCAGCCTGCACCGATATTGTGCGTGACGCTGCCGCCGACGCATATGACCGACTTATATTCCCGTCGGTCGAGCGCGAAATACGCAATATGATAACCGACAGCGCGGTTGAATCGGCACTCAAGGTGTTCTATGTGAACCTGCGAGAACTTCTGCTCCAGCCGCCCGTCAAGGGCAAGCGTGCCCTCGGACTCGACCCCGGTTACAGAACGGGATGCAAAGTCGCCGTTGTTGACGAAACCGGAAAAGTTCTCGATACCGGCGTTATATATGTTACTCATTCCGAGGAGCAGAAGCTCAAGGCAAAGCAGACGGTGAAACGCCTCATAGAAAAGCACGGCGTCGAAGTAATAGCCATAGGCAACGGCACGGCTTCAAAGGAGACGGAGATATTTGCCGCCGATCTTATAAAAGAACTCGACCGCAAGGTGTCATATATGATGGTCAGCGAGGCGGGCGCTTCGGTTTATTCCGCTTCAAAGCTTGCGGCGGATGAGTTCCCGCAGTTCGATGTTTCGCTCAGAAGCGCGGTCTCGATAGCCCGCAGACTTCAGGACCCGCTCGCCGAGCTTGTCAAAATCGACCCCAAAGCACTCGGTGTCGGTCAGTATCAGCACGATATGCCTAAAAAAGAGCTCAGCGAAACGCTTGACGGCGCGGTTGAATACTGCGTCAACTCCGTCGGCGCGGATGTCAACACCGCTTCTCCGTCGCTGCTCTCGCATATAGCCGGAATCAACTCGGGCGTTGCAAAAAATATAGTTGCTTACAGAGAAGAAAACGGCGCGTTTACTTCCCGCGCTCAGCTCAAGAAAGTGCCGAAGCTCGGTGCAAAAGCCTATGAGCAGTGCGCCGGATTCATCAGAGTCCCGGAGAGCAAGAATGTCCTTGATAACACGGGCGTTCACCCTGAGAGCTACGATGCCGCAAAAGCGCTGCTTGAGCTCTGCGGACTTACAGTAAAAGATGCCGCAAAGGGGAATACCGGTGCTCTTAAAGCGACCGTCGAGCTGCTCGGAGGCGAGAAAAAGGTTGCGGAAAAATTAGAGATAGGTCTGCCCACTCTTCAGGATATAATCAAAGAGCTCCAGAAGCCCGGACGCGATCCGCGTGATGAGCTTCCTCCTCCGCTTCTGCGCACCGATGTCATGGATATCAACGACCTCAAGCCCGGCATGGAGCTGAAGGGAACGGTTCGCAATGTTATTGATTTCGGCGCATTCGTCGATATCGGAGTGCATCAGGACGGACTCGTTCACATTTCGCAGATAACTAATAAATATATCAAGCACCCATCTGAGGTGCTGAAAGTCGGCGATATCGTCACGGTGTGGGTGCTGGCGGTTGATGTCAAAAAGAACCGCATATCGCTGACCATGAAAAAAGATAACGTTCAGAAACCTAAGGAGTAAATAGTTTTGTCAGAAAAATTCAGAAAAGATCTCACGCAGGGGAGCGTCACAAAACAGTTGCTCAAATTTTCCGTGCCTTTCCTGCTTTCAAACCTTTTGCAGGCACTTTATTCGGTCGCCGATATGGTGATTGTCGGCCAGTTTTGCGGAAAAGCCGGAATAACCGGAGTTTCGATAGGCGGTCAGATAAATATTCTCGTTACCGGTGCAGCTCTCGGTCTCGCCATCGGCGGAACGGTGCTCATAGCTCAATACGGCGGAGCTAAAAAATACGATGATCAAAAGAGCACGATAGGCACAATGACTACGCTCTATATTATTCTCAGCGCAGTGCTCACCGTCGTTATGGTTCTGCTCACAAAGCCGATACTGCGCCTGCTCAAAACGCCGGACAACGCATTTGAAGAAGCGGTCAGATATCTGACTATCTGCATGCTCGGCACGGTGTTCATGTTCCTGTACAACGCCATAAGCGCGATACTGCGCGGCATGGGCGATTCGAAGCGTCCGCTCTATTTCGTGGCGATAGCCGCCGCGGTAAATGTTGTCGGAGATATAGTTCTTGTCGGTCCGCTGAAAATGGGCGCGGCCGGAGCGGCAATAGCCACTATCAGCTCTCAGGGGATAAGCGTTATTCTCTCGCTCATCTATCTCTTCAACAGCGGATTCTTCTCCGGCTACAAAATAAAAGATTTCAGAATAGACAGGCAGAAAGCTTTGAGCATAATAAAAATAGGTTTGCCGTCGTCCGTTCAGCAGGTTATAGTCTCGTTTTCGTTTTTGACGCTGACGGCGCTCGTCAATTCTCTGCCGAATGCGGCTGCTGCGTCTGCCTGTCAGGGAATCGTCGGTAAGATAAATTCGTTTGCCATTCTGCCCGGACTCGCGATGAGCAGCGCCATATCTTCAATGGCGGGTCAGAATATCGGTGCAGGCGAATTCAAGCGCGCCAAGAAGACAATGACGACAGGACTCGCGATAGCGATGGGCATTTCGGTGCTCGTGTTCGTTATAGTCGAGATATTCCCGCGAGAGCTGCTGTCGCTGTTTACAAGCGAAACGGATGTTATCGAAACGGGCATAACATTTTTGAGACTTGCCGCAGTTGATTATATTATAGTCACTCCCGTGTTCTGCATGAACGGTCTCGCGATTGGTGCGGGATATACAAATATCGCTCTGCTCAACGCGGTTTTCAGCTCGATAGTTATAAGAGTCCCGCTCGCTTATCTGCTTGTGCGCGTGCTTGATCTCGGCTTCAACGGTATCGGAATCGCCATGGGCTTTGCTTCTGTCGCGTCGATAGTTGTAGGATTTATATTCATACAAAGCGGCAAGTGGAAGAAAGCAAAAATAAAGCTTTAAACAGGATTTTGTAAGGCGAAGAAAGGCACGCCTTATGCAATACATATCCGTTTTAATCGGATAATCATTTGATATGGAGGACAAAAACATGAAGATTCTCGTTACGGGAGGCGCCGGTTTTATCGGCAGCAACTTTATCTATCATATGCTCCGCGAGCATCCGGATTATGATATCGTCTGCCTCGACCTTCTGACTTATGCCGGCAATCTCAAGACCCTCGACGAGGCGATGAAAAACGAGCATTTCAAGTTCGTAAAGGGCGATATCGCAGACCGCGAGTTTGTTGACAAGCTGTTCGAGGATGAGAAGTTCGATATAGTCGTCAACTTCGCGGCGGAAAGCCATGTTGACCGCTCGATAGAGAACCCCGAAGTGTTCCTCAGAACGAACATTATGGGCACTGCGGCTCTCATGGACGCCGCGAGAAAAACGGGCGTAAAGCGCTATCATCAGGTGTCGACTGACGAGGTTTACGGAGACCTTCCGCTCGATAGAACCGATCTGTTCTTCACGGAGGAGACGCCTATACACACTTCGAGCCCGTATTCCGCGTCAAAGGCTTCCGCAGATTTGCTTGTGCTTGCTTATTACAGAACCTATGGACTGCCTGTAACTATTTCGAGGTGCTCAAACAACTATGGCCCTTATCATTTCCCGGAGAAGCTTATACCTCTGATGATATCAAGAGCCTATAACAACGAGAGTCTGCCGGTCTACGGCGAGGGACTCAATGTCCGCGACTGGCTCTATGTTGAGGATCACTGCCGCGCTATTGATCTCATTATTCATAACGGCAGGGTAGGCGAGGTCTACAATGTCGGCGGTCATAACGAGAAGCGCAATATAGATGTTGTCAAAACGATTCTGCGCATCATGGGCAAGCCCGAGTCGCTTATCACCCATGTCAAGGACAGAGCCGGTCATGATCTGCGATATGCCATTGACCCGACAAAGATACACAACGAGCTCGGCTGGAGCCCGGAGACCACCTTTGATGAGGGCATAAAGAAGACCGTTGACTGGTATATGAACAATAAGCAGTGGTGGGAAGACATCATCAACGGCGAATATCAAAATTATTACGAAAAAATGTATTCCAACAGATAAATATTTTTGTCTTTTTCTACTTTTTCTATTTGAGTGTCCTATAATTTATTTTTGAACTCAAGTACAAAAAAGTATTTACAACGCATTTTTTTCGTGCTATAATACAGAAAAAGGCGTATAGCCTTTGGTTAGGAGTTCCCAATGTCGGAAAAGAAAGAGAAGAAAGAAAAAGAACAGAATAACACCGCGGAGACGGAGCCCTCCAGGCGTTCGAGAAAAAAGCAGAACACTCACAAAGCTATTCTGCATCAGGCAAAGGTACTCTTTGAAAAAGAGGGTATCGGAAATGTCACAATTGAGCAGATAAGCGAGAGTGCCGATGTTTCGCGTTCCACATTCTTTTCGCACTTTGCTTCCGTTGACGATCTTCTCAAGGAGATTTCGGACGAGGAGATAAACGACGTCTTTGAAGCGGCAAGAAAGGGCGACGGCGAGCTTACCGTCAGTGCACTTTTGAAGCAGCTCAACGATGACACTTATCCTTATCCGTATCTTTCCGCAGAGGTTCTCATGCGCGGCATTCTCTCAAAAGGCGAGTCGAATTTCGCGCAGGTCGACCGTTTTCTCCGCAAGGAGATAGTGACCGACAAGAGTTATGCGAACACCCTTGAGGAGTTTTCGTCAAAAGAGCTTTCCGCTCTCATTCTCGGAGCCTTCTTCGGTCTTATCTTCCAGAAGATGATAAACGACGAGAGCTTCACAAACCCCGATGAAACAAGCGTGACTATCCAGAAATTCATAAAATATCTGAAAAATCAGGAGGAATTATCATGAGCAACGGATATGGAATCAGCAAATGGGAAGACGCAAAGACCATTTACAATGAGCTTCACGAGCTCACTTCTAAGCCGATCTATTGCGTTTCCGAAGAGGCACTTAAAGATGTTCTCGATTATTTCGAGACCAAGTGCGCAAAGTCGAAGGCGATCACCACCGAGGCAAAGCAGTATATCCCCGGCGGCGTTCAGCACAACCTCGCTTTCAACTATCCCTTCCCGATTTGCGTGACCAAGGCTGAAGGCGCGTTCCTTTATGACCTTGACGGCAACAAGTACTATGACTTCCTGCAGGCAGGCGGCCCGACAATCCTCGGCAGCAACTATGCTCCCGTGAGAGAGAAGGTCATTGAGCTTCTTAATGACTGCGGCCCTGTAACCGGTCTGTTCCACGAGGGTGAGCTCCTGCTCGCTAAGGAGATCAACAAACATATGCCCAACGTCGAGATGTTCCGTATGCTCGGTTCGGGCACTGAGTCCGTTATGGCTGCTATCCGTGTTGCACGCTGTGCCACAAAGGCAAAGCGCATCATCAAGGTCGGCGGCGCATATCACGGCTGGTCCGATCAGATGGTTTACGGTCTGAAGATTCCGGGCTCCAGATTCTTCCTTGAGTCCCACGGTATTCCGCACAGCTGCTACGGCACTACCGACGAGGTCAGACCCAACGATCTTGACATGCTCGAGAAGATGCTCAAGCTCAATAAGATGCGCGGCGGCACAGCTGCTGTTATCGTTGAGCCTGTCGGTCCCGAGAGCGGCACAAGACCTGTTGATTTCAACTACAACAAGGAAGTCAGAAAGCTCTGCGACAAGTACGGCTGCCTGTTCATCTTCGATGAGGTGGTTACCGGCTTCCGTGTCGGCCTCGGCGGTGCTCAGGGTTACTTCGATGTCGTACCCGATCTGACCATCTTCGGCAAGATCGTTGCCGGCGGTTATCCGTCAGCAGGCGGCGTCGGCGGTAAGAAGGAGTTCGTCAGCGGCATGGCCGCAGGTGTCGGTACCATGATGAAGCGCGCTTATGTCGGCGGTACTCTCGCGGCTAACCCGCTTTCGTCCTATGCAGGCTACTGCGCTATCCAGGAGATCGCAAGAACCAACGCTTGCGAAGTCGCAGGCAGAGCCGGTGACAGACTTGCTGCAGGTCTTAAAGATCTTGTTAACAAGTACGGTCTTCCTTATGTTGTTTACAACCAGGGCTCTATCGTCCACCTCGAGTGCACCGGTGCAATGAGCTACGACTTCAGCTCGATGAATATCCTCAAGTCGGCTCTCCCGATGCTCAAGACAAAGCCCGAGATGCTCCGCAGAAAGTCCGCTATGGAAGAGATGGGCGCAGCTTACATGGCAAACGGTATCGTTACCCTTGCCGGCAGCCGTCTTTACACTTCGATGGCAGATACCGACGAGATCATCGACGGTGCTCTTGAGAGATTTGACGATGTCTTCAAGAACGTCAAGGTTTGCCCCGCAGACCGCGTTTTCGCAAAGAAATAATCAAAAACTGATAAATGAGATGCCCTCCTTCGGGAGGGCATCTTTTTTCGGCATAACAGCCTTGAGTTTTTCAAAAAGTAATTGAATACCTTTTATAAATGTGCTAATATTAATAAGATAAACATTTGTTCATGGCTAGAAAAGAGGCGGTAATCATGCATGAGGATCACAGAAAAAGAGTAAAGGAACGCTTTCTGAAAGACGGGATAGAGAATATGCCCGATCATGAGGTGCTTGAACTGCTTCTGTTCTTTTCAATACCGCGCAAAGACACCAACGCTCTGGCGCACGAATTAATAGAACATTTCGGCTCTCTCAACTGTGTGCTCGAAGCATCCGCCGATGATCTTATGCAGGTAAACGGAATAGGGGAAACCTCTGCGACACTTATAACACTCGCTTTTCAGCTGACGAAAAAGTATCTGAAAAACGCATCGGACAAAAAGCTTAAAAAATACGACGGACCCGAGTCGGTCAAAGAGCTTCTGATGTCAAAATATCTCGGTGCGCGGGAAGAGATGGTCTATATGCTGTCTCTCGACTTTGACGACAATATTCTCGCAATAAACAAGATATCGCACGGCACATTTTCTGTCGCAAATATAGACAAGCGTTTTGTGCTTGAAACTGCATTCCGTAACAAGGCGCGTTCGGTCGTGCTCGTTCACAATCATGTCAACGGAATACCTGTCCCGTCGCGCGACGATTTAAACACCACAAAGGCGGTCGGCGATTTCTTTCAGGGCGTAAATGTTCATCTGCTCGACCATCTCATATATACCGACGAAGACATCTTTTCAATGGCGCAGGTTAAGAAATTTGCACCGCTGTTTATATAAAGGATATCAATATGGATAAATTTATTCTTCATTCCCAATACAAACCCATGGGCGATCAGCCGCAGGCGATAGCCGAACTGACCGACGGAGTCAACAGAGGATTCACCGAACAGACTCTGCTCGGCGTTACGGGCTCCGGTAAAACATTCACAATGGCGAATGTCATTGCCAATCTAAATCGCCCGACGCTCATTCTCGCCCATAATAAAACGCTCGCGGCTCAGCTCTGTTCCGAGTTCCGCGAGTTTTTCCCTGAAAACGCAGTCGAGTATTTTGTTTCGTACTACGACTACTATCAGCCGGAGGCTTATATCCCGTCAACGGACACTTATATTGAAAAAGATTCCGCTATAAATGACGAGATAGACAAACTCCGCCATTCCGCAACCTCTGCGCTCTCCGAACGGCGCGATGTTATAATCGTCGCCAGTGTGTCGTGCATATACAGCTTAGGCGACCCTATTGACTACCGCAGCATGGTCATCTCGCTCCGCCCCGGAATGGAAAAAAGCCGCGACGAAGTTATAAACAAGCTCGTTGAAATACAGTATGAGCGCAATGATATAAATTTCATCAGAAACAAGTTCCGAGTCCGCGGAGACGTGCTTGAGATATTCCCGGCGCAGTCGAGTGAAAACGCAATCAGAGTTGAATTTTTCGGCGACGAAGTTGACCGCATATCTGAGATAAACGCCCTGACAGGTGAGGTCAAGGGCGTACTGTCCCATGTCGCAATATATCCCGCGTCCCACTATGTCGTTTCGCAGGAAAAGATGGAGCGCTCGATCAAAGAGATATATGATGAGATGACCGAGCGCGTCGCTCAGTTTGAGAGTCAGGGCAAACTGCTCGAAGCGCAGCGCATAAAGCAGCGCACGGAATATGATATCGAAATGCTTCGCGAAACCGGCTTCTGCAAGGGAATCGAGAACTATTCGAGAGTCATGTCCGGGCGCGAACCCGGTTCTCCGCCGTTTACACTGCTCGACTATTTCCCGAAGGATTTTCTGCTGTTTGTCGACGAATCCCATGTAACGCTTCCGCAGGTGCGCGGAATGTACGGCGGCGACCGCTCAAGAAAAGATACGCTCGTTGAATTCGGCTTCCGTTTGCCGTCCGCATATGACAACAGACCGCTGACTTTCGATGAGTTCTACGAGAGAGTCGGTCAAAAAATATTCGTCAGCGCAACGCCCGGCGAGTTCGAACGCGAGACAAGTTCGCAGATTGCCGAACAGCTTATCCGTCCCACGGGTCTCGTCGATCCCTCGATTTCAGTCAGACCCACCGAGGGCCAGATAGACGATATTATATCCGAGATAAATATAAGAGTCGAGCGCAAAGAGCGCGTTCTTCTGACTACGCTCACAAAGAAGATGGCGGAAGATCTGACGGATTATCTCGAAGACCTCGGCATAAAAGTGCGCTATATGCACCACGATGTTGATACGATAGAACGAATGGAAATTATCCGCGATCTGCGCCTCGGCGAGTTTGATGTGCTCGTAGGCATAAACCTGCTGCGCGAGGGATTGGATATTCCTGAGGTTTCGCTCGTCATAATTCTTGATGCCGACAAGGAGGGCTTCCTGCGCTCCGAAACATCGTTGATACAGACGATAGGACGCGCGGCGCGAAACGCGAACGGCGAAGTTATCATGTATGCCGACTCCGTTACCCCGTCGATGGAGAGCGCAATAGTTGAGACCGAACGCAGACGTCAGAAGCAGATGGCATATAACGAAGAGCACGGAATTGTGCCCAAGACAATAATCAAGGGCGTTCGCGATGTTATCGAGATAACCAGCAAAAAGGACAAGGGCGAAAAGCCGATAAAGAAGATGAGCCGCAAGGAGCGCGAAGAGATGATAGTTCGCCTGACTGCGGAAATGAAGGCGGCGGCGAAAATACTTGAATTTGAGCACGCGGCATATCTTCGCGATAAGATAAACAAACTAAGAGAAGGAAAGTAATCGGAGGCGATATTTTTGCCGCAGAAAAATATAATTGTAAAAGGCGCAAGGGAGCACAATTTGAAAAATGTCGATGTTGAAATACCGCGCGACAAGCTCGTGGTGTTCACAGGGCTTTCGGGTTCGGGAAAATCATCGTTGGCATTTGACACTATATACGCCGAGGGGCAGAGAAGATATGTCGAGTCCCTTTCGTCATACGCAAGACAGTTCCTCGGTCAGATGGAAAAGCCTCAGG
>ERZ791830.1748-NODE-1748-length-12326-cov-4.976204_pt1 | contig 12326 bp, 9 predicted proteins | sample MGYA00509945_ERZ791830 | MGnify/ENA primary metagenome ERZ791830 (study PRJEB30046, sample SAMN00792021) | human gut metagenome | study: EMG produced TPA metagenomics assembly of the A metagenome-wide association study of gut microbiota in type 2... | reverse complement strand
ATATAGTCCAAATGATGGTTTTATGACAGTATTATGATAGTTGAAAACGGCAACTATCATAGAGTAATATTCTGATTATTTGCACATTACACAAAAATATGATAGTATGACAGTACATTTGATGAAACATTCAAACCAGACAGAACCCTGATACAACAAATCAGCAAAGCACTCCGATGATTCGGGACTTTGCTGATTCAATATCATGTGAATAGATTACAATCCGTTTATCTCTTCAACAGACAGGCCGGTGCACTGAGCAATTGTCTCAATATTAACTCCCTGATTTTTAAAATTGGCAGCAATTTGACGTTGTCCTTCGGCTATCCCTTCAGCTATCCCTTCAAGCTTGCCTTTTTTCAGTCCTTTCACCTCTGCTTCCTCTACCGCATATTCCAGCGTATTGCGCCAGTCACGGTAAATCTTCAGGTTCTCATCGTAAACAGCCCGTTCGTGAGGAGTCATTGCATTCAGGTTTGCTACGTCGAGCAGGCGTTTGAAAGCATCGTTTTTCTCCTTAAACGGAGACATATCAAATAAATTCATATTCTTCAATATATAAACCATATTTTCAAGAGGCGTTTTGCATTCCTCTTCTCTTAGATTGAACAGATCGAACGACAGATAAATCTGTTTCAGTTTGACCTCGCCAAAAGTTTTACCTGTCGCCTCATTGGCCAGCACCACATCGGTGCGCCAACTCTGAAATTCAGGCAGACTAAAGTTCAACAGGTAGATGCCATATACCGGAAGCAAGCTATACTTCCAGTCAGCTCCGCTCTCTCCCTGACGGGAGATCATTCGACAAATGTAATAAAATCCGCGGTTAAAGAAATAATGTTGGGGACAATTCTGCATTTCAAGCACAAATTTACTCCCGTCCGCATCTTCACAAAGGAGATCGAAAATCACCGTGCGTTGCTCTATTACTTCGGGTTGGATTTCTTTATCGAGATAGGTCAGGTCTTTCACCTGGCGTTCGCCCTCGAGCGTGGCGTTGATAAAGTCGATTGCTACTTGCTTTTCACCGAATACGGTTTTAAAAGCCTTGTCGAGCATGATGTTCACATACTTTTCCATAAGTCAATAGTTTTAGTTGTTTATCACCTGAAACAGGTAACGGGACAAATGTAAGCAATATTTTATTTAATCCAACTGGAGAAAAAGATTATTTGAGTCATATGTAGAAATAATTGAGCTATCAGTTTATAGCGACGGGAGTAACCAATTCCCCTCTTGAGAGGGGAGACAGGTACAACCAGTCACTATAAATAGCTCAATTCTGATAAATACTGAAACAAAAATCAACAAACAAATATATGGAATTCTCTATTCGTATCACAGCCGTGATACAAAAGAAACTCAATTGTGAAACAAAAGGAATCCATCTGTGAAACAAAAGGAATGCAACTGTGATATGCATTACTTTGTATCCCAATATAAACCCTCCTTTCTTTGTAATACTTTATACTGAACGTATCTTTTTCACATTTTTCAGTTGTAAGTTGTAACCAAATTGCCGAACTTGCGTCCATAAAGTAGGATGGAGTTGTATAGCGACGCATATTACATAGAAAGAGTACAAGCGGGAGATACAGGATGCTTTGCCTGTCTGCTCGATAGATACAGTCGTCCGGTTCATTCGTTAATCCTTAGAATGGTACATAGCAAGGAAGATGCGGAAGAACTGGCACAAGATGTATTTATGAAGGTCTTTCGTAAGTTGTCGTCTTTCAAGGGCGATTGTAGTTTCTCCACCTGGATTTACCGGATTGCCTATAACACGGCTATTTCGGAATTGCGCAGGAAAAGACAAGAGTTTGTCGCCATTGAGGAATCGCAGATCAGCAATGTGTCGGAAGAAGAGGTCAGCGAGATGTTGGGACGTACATCGGCGACCGAACAACTCGATAAGCTGGAAGCAGCCCTCGAACTGCTTCCGCCGGATGAGAGGGCGCTGATCCTGCTCTTTTACATGAAAGAGAAAACGGTGGAGGAACTGACCGTGATAACCGGTCTCGGAACATCGAACATCAAAGTGAAATTACACCGTATACGGAAAAAGTTATTTGTATTAATTAAAGGAATGGAGGAAAATTAAATATGGACAGCAACCAAAAACAACCTGATATACTGGAAAACTTGTTCAGGCAAATGCCGGAAGAAGAGTTGCCTGCATCCTTCCGTCTGAATGTGATGCAGCAGATTGCTAAAGAAACCGTCAAGGTTAAAAAACGGAACGAGTGGTTCGGGCTGGCTGCTGTCATTGCAGCTTCGCTGGGAATGCTGGGAATGGCTGTCGCTTTCCTCTTCTACATGGATTTCCCGCAAATAATCTGGCCCAACAAAATAGAATGGCCCCAAATAGATCTTCCTATCTTCAGCTTTTATTTTTATATCGGAATACTAACGTTGATCCTCCTGTTCCTTGATTATAAACTGAGGAAGGTATTTCACAAGGATGAGTAAAGATGAAGCGGGCGCCATTCTCATAGGTGGGGTCAATGGAGAGAGCCCCGCCCAAACGGTCCGCGATCAGTGTACAGATAGATAGTCCCAGGCCCGCCCCCGACTTATAATCATCCAGCTTTTCAAAACGGCGGAACACAGCCGCCTGCTTTTCTTTCGGGATGCCGCAACCGGTATCGGTCACAGCGATATGCACCTGTTTGCCATCTTCATCGACTTTGTAGGACAGGTTGATCTCTCCCTCCTGTGTAAACTTGCCCGAGTTTGTAAGCAGATTAGTCAGGATTTGTTGCAGGCGCAATTTATCGGTATGAAGCATAACCGGGATACTATCCGGGGTAAAGGTCAGTTCCACTCCCTCCGGGATCCTGTGGCAAACACTATCCAGGGCGCTCTGGCAACATTCGATCAATGAGTAATCGGCAAATTTAAAGTTCAGGTCGCCAGTCTCCATACGGGACAGGTCGAGCACGTCGTTGACCAGGTTCAACAGTTGCTCGGTGTTATTATGGATAACAACAGCATACTCTTCACGCTCCTCCTGATCAGTCGAGTCGTCGACCAACAGATCGGAAAAACCGACAATTGCATTCAAGGGCGTACGTATCTCATGGCTCATATTGGCAATAAAGGTACTTTTCATACGGCTGGCTTCCTCTGCTTTCACCTTTTCAGATTTCAGACTGTTTTCAGACTCCAACAGTGAATGTTTCTCCAACAGCAGTTCGTTCTTCAGCCGGCGGGCACGCTGATAATAGCAAAACAACACATATGAGAGGTATAACAGGACGAGAAAAACGGCGGATAAGAAAATAATCAGATGTTGTTTCTCTGCCATACGTTCATTATTTAATTGCATCTCATGTTCCTGCGCTTCTTTATTCCTCAGTTCATGCAAGGCACGGAGCTGGTTAACCTGGCGAAAGAAAGTTTCCTTATTTTGCTGTAAACTTATGTCATTCAATTCGTCGTACAAAACCAGAGCTTCAGCCAACCGCCCCTGCTCTTCCAGTATGTCCGCTTTAAACTGCAGATCGCCAGGAATACGTTCCGTTTTAAATATTTCATCCATCAGTTGCAGAGCCCGGGTAGTATTCCCCGTTTTCCTGTAATAATGAGCCAGAGTTGCCAGATAAGTATTTTCGGCATAATCGCCTTCAACCACGATATTTCCGGCATATTTCCCGGCTTTCGCCAGCATCCGCCTTGCTTCTGCCAGCATATTCTCACGGATATACAAGTCTGCAAATAAAGAATAAAGTAACCAATATTCCCTCTTGACATTGACAAAGGTTTCCATCCGGCTCGTCATTGCAGCCATGGAGTCGACAGCTGCTTCATAACGTTCAAATATGCCTATGGCCCGTTCAAAAGGAATCTCCCTGGAAGCACATTCTGCCTGGTACGCTGTCATTCGCATACGGGTTTCCGTTCTCTTTGCTTCAGTGCAATCCATATTCTCCAGCATCTCGAGACCTTCCTGAAAAACATCCACCGCATCATTACAACGATTCATTCGCCTGTAGATCAACCCCAGACTCTCGGTACACCTGACCAGACCATAGAGATGTTTAATGTCACTTGCCAGACGATACTCGTTTAAAGCTTCATTCAAAGCCTGTTCATATTCGCCGCTCCAAAGCAGGTCCTGGCAGGAATAACTTTTCACATCGAACAGGGCGTTAGGATATTCGTTCCGGCTTTTACTGATCGAATCGACCTTCCTTCCCCAATACAAGATACTATCCCGTTGCCCGTATTCATTATAATAATGGCGCGACAGATTGAGCAGGGCGAAATAAACGGCGGGGATCGAATCGATCCGGCAAGCCTCTTCGTAACACCGTTCAAGCCATCCGATCTCGGCAGGTGTCTGGTTAGTCAGATCCGCCAGGCTGGTCAACAACGGTATCGTTACATGAGGGTCGACCGATGCGGCCACAAGCGACTTCAGGCTATCGATCTTATGCGATATCAGCAGAGAATCAGGTTGTGCCGGCAAAGAATAGTGTGAGATTACACACAGCAGGAATGTAACCAGGAAGCATTTGTTCATATATATATTCCGGACTCTCATACTTTTAATCGGATTAATCTTTACTATTTTCTAAACCGCAAGGATGGACAAAAACAAAACAAGCCCCTTTCGACATCTCCGGATAAGAAGTATCCAGGTATAACGAACCGCCAAAACGTCCGGCGATATTCCGGCAAATGGTCAGCCCCAATCCCGTGCCTTCCTTAAAGTCATCCAGTTTTTCAAAACGTTCGAATATCTTATCAGCCATTTCCAGCGGAATGCCGCAGCCGGTATCAGCCACGATAAAACGGACTGTGTTATTCTCCCGGTCTGTTTCAAATATCAGATTTACTTCTCCCTCAAGGGTAAATTTCAGTGCATTCGAAAGCAAATGTCCTAACAATTGCAGTAAACGGAACCTGTCGGTGTTCAAAAGAAAAGATTCCACTGCAGAAACACAATTCAACTTTACGCCCGGCATAGCTTTATCTTCCAGAGACGCTGCGATCTCACGGCAAAGCGCAACAGCATCCCATTCTTTGATCGTAAAATTATAATTACCGGATTCAAGCCGGGACAGGTCGAGTACATCGTTTATCAGGCTCATCAATAACTCTGAACTACGCTTGATCGTTGCAGCAAAAGTGATCTTCTCCTCTTCCGGGAAAGAATTGTCGACCAGCAACTCGGAAAAACCGACAATAGCATTTAAAGGAGTGCGCACTTCATGGCTGATATTCGAGATAAAAACAGTTTTCAACCGGTTTGCTTCTACTGCCTTCTCTTTGATTACCCGCAGTTGCTTTTCCGATTCAACCAATGAATCTTTCTCATTCAATAATTCATTCTTTAAACGCCGGGTACGACGGTACAACCGGTATAGCAGGGAGACCAGCATCAACAACAGCCCGATCGTTGCCAGAATATGGATCAGCAGGCGCTGCCTGGAGGCGATCTGTGCATCCTGATGTTCCAGTTCACGGGTTCGTTTCTCGCCATCGTTCAAATCGTTCAGGACACGAAGTTGGGCCATCTGACGGTCGAAGGCATTATTGTTAACAGCCGTATTCATTTCCAGTATCTTTTTATATACTTGGATCGCTTCTTTCAATTGTCCGCTACGGCGCAGAACCTGCATTTTCAGCGTCATCATATCCAGATTGCCACCCAAAGCCAGCGCATTATCGATCGCAGACAGTGCCAGGCGGTTATCTCCGGTCTTTATATAATAGAGAGCTTCGGATTGATAAAAGGTGAATTTTACAAAGACGCCCAATGAGTCACTCATATAAGCCGCAGCTTTTTTCAAATAGTCATGTGCTTTCCTCATTTTTCCGTTCCGGGTATAAAGTTCGGAAAATTCGGAGTTCAGCAGGCAACGATGATAACGGACCTGAAAGATATAGCCTTTTGTTTCATAATCCTGCTCCATCATATCGAGCAGTTTCCCATAACGCATTAACAGCTTTTCCGATTCATCAAACAGATCGAGGCGAAGCGTCGAAATCACCATATCCGAAAGATATTGCAACTCCAACACGGGCCAATCCGGATTCTTATCCAACCAGACCAAGCCTTTACGAAAAATATCTACGGCATTACTATCTTGTCCGACAACCTGATAGATCAAGGCCAGATTATAGTTGCCTCTTGCCTGTCCGTATTCCTGATGTTCCCTATTCGCCAGATTAACCTGCCGGATAGCTTCGTTCATCGCTTGCTCATAATCTTCGCCCCACAAATAATTCTGGCAGACCAGGCTTCCGGCCGTGAACAAAGCATCGGGACATTCCTTACGCCGACGGGAAATCGTATCGATCATAGAGTACCAATACAAAATGCTGTCACGCATATCCAGATTGTAATAATAACGGCCCAACTCGGCCATGGTGTTATAAACGAGCGGAAAGGAATCGAGCTGCATCGCTATATCCATAATTTCCTTGCCTAAAGAGACTTCTACTTTTTGCTGCCGGTTGATCGTAACCAACTCTTTCAAAACAGTAAGTTTCTCTTCAGGTGTCTTTGCTTTTTGCAGAACATTACGCAGACTATCTGTTCGTATCCTCCCTATCTCATTTTGGGAAAAGACTGAAACAGAGCAAAGTAAAAGAACTACAATACATACAAATTTTATACCCCTTTTAAACAGACTTTTCGTCTTCATGCATATTTTACTTACAGCGATTGGCAAACTTACGAATAAATATTTATACCGGACGGAATTATTTAATATATTTTCCATAGTCATTATGAATTTCAATTCCTCCCGCTACCCGATACTTTCTGCTGTAAAAATTCCCTGTTTCAACAAGGATGAGTGAAGATAAATCTGGCCCCCTGGGTATAGCCCGAATCCAGCCGGATTGTACCTCCCAAAGCTCCGGCAATAACCTGACAGATTGAAAGTCCGATCCCGGTTCCTTGCTTATATTCGTCTATTTTCTCAAAATGTTTGAATATTAATGCTACCTTATCGGCAGGTATTCCGCAGCCGGTATCTGTAACGATCAGGTCGACGGCATTTGCCCCCTGATCAGAATGAAAGGACAGATTTATCTCTCCCTTCTCCGTGAACTTGGCGGCATTGATCAAAAGATTTACCAATAATTGTTGCAAGCGCAAGGGGTCGGTGTTTAATAGCAGGGAAGGATCATCCGGTGTAAATGTCAAAGAAACACCCTCCACAACCCGGTGGCGGATCGTATCTATCGAATTCCGGCAACAGTCGGCAAGGTTGACCGGGCGGATGGAAAAATTCAGGTTTCCGGCTTCTATCTGCGAAAGACACAGGACATCGTTGACCAGGTTCAGCAGCAATTCGGTATTATTACTGATAATGGAAGAGAATTCTTCTTTTTCTTCCTGTGTACAAGAGGAATCGGACAGCAGGCTGGCAAAACCGACAATTGCATTCAAGGGAGTACGTACCTCATGGCTGATATTGGCGATAAAGGTTGTTTTTGCCTGGTTTGCCTCTTCAGCCTTGTCTTTGGCGACACGGAGGTTCTTCTCTGATTCAATCAACGCTTCCCTTTCTTTCAGCAAGGCATCTTTCAACCGGCGGGTACGGCGGAATGAAAAATATAGGATGTATAATATCAGCAACAGGATAACGGAAACCGACATGGACAAGACGAGCTGGTGTTCTTTTATATCCACATTCATCCGGCTGATTTCCAACTCTTTTTCTTGCATTTCCTTGTCATTCAGATCATACAGTGTACGGAGCTGGTTGATCTGACGGGTAAAAGCCTCGTTGTTGATCTTGGAAGTCTCTGATATTACGTCTTTGTAAGCCTGGATAGCATTCTTGAAATCTCCTGCTTCGGATAAAATATCGGCTTTTAATTGCAGGCAATCGGGAGTCTTCCAGCTTTCCAGCAGTTCGTCGATATATTTATGCGCTGCCGTATAGTTGCCAACCTCCTTATTATAGCGGGCTTGTATATAAAGGTAAGCAAATACGGCAAAATCATTACTTATGGTTTCCTTTCCTACGAACCTTTCTGCGTTGTCCAGCGACTTGCGCGCATTTGCAAAATCTTTTCTTTTCAGGTAGTACTCCGCATAAAAAGAATGCATAATCCAACGATAACGATCTACAGGATAGACCGTACCGGTATTTTTATTTACTTTTTCCTGTTCGTCCAGCAGTTTCTTATATTTAACCAACAAAACCTCGGCACTATCCAGCTTATTAATACGCAAGAGTGATTCCAGTTGATAGGAAACCAGACGGATACTGAACGTTAACTTCTTACCCACTTCTTCCTGTTTATCCAATGCCGCCTGGAAAACCACGACAGCATCGCTGTCACGGCGGATCGCCTGATAAATATGCCCCAGATTCTCACCACAACGAATCTGACCGTATATATGATTCCTGCTACACGCCAGGTTATAGAGACGGATAGCCTCATTCATTGCCAGTTCATAATTTTCCATCCACAGATGGTCCAGGCAAACATAGCTGTAAGCCTCAAACAAACCATCCGAAAGCTCCTGCCGGCTTTTGCCGATAGAATCTATATATTTGGCCCAGTAAACAACACTGTCCGATTTATTGTCATCATAATAATAACGGGAAAGGTTTGCTGCGGCTGCATATACGGCCTGCACAGAATCCACTTGAATACCGAGATTCAGTAATCGATGCAGATAACCTGCCTCTTCCGGTTTTTGCCTGTAAAGGTCGGATAGTTCTTTTAATGTTTTTATAGCGACATCCGGCGACGGATTCTCAGACAAGATGGCTTTCAGGCTATCCAGGCGTATTGTGCGGTTTGTTGCAGTAGCCTTTATACATATAAATATACAAAGAATACAATATAGACAGAGAGAGCCCTGTTTTAGATGCTGGCGGAAACTACCTTTATACATAATGTAGAAGAATAAGGTGCAAAGATAATATTATTTTGACGAAACATATTAATATTCAACACATCTTATATAACACAAAAACAAAAAGGCAATCCAACGGACAAAAACAGATACAAGTGATCCCTACCCTGAAAAAGCAAGAGATATAAAGCATAATTTCCAGAGCAAAACTATTGTATATCAGAAAAAAGCATTACCTTTGCCCCGATTTTTGAGAGATGACAACATAATGTCTAACTTACTAATTAAAACAAACTTAAGTATTAACAATTAGAGAATGGAAAATTTAAAGAACATTCAGCCGGTTGAAGATTTCAACTGGGACTCCTATGAAAAGGGAGAAACTTACGGTGACGTAAGCAAGGACGACCTTGTAAAAACGTATGACGAAACCCTGAACACTGTAAAGGATAAGGAAGTCGTTATGGGAACCGTTACTGCAATGAACAAACGTGAAGTTGTAGTGAACATCGGTTTCAAATCAGACGGTGTTGTATCAATGGCGGAATTCCGTTACAATCCGGATCTGAAAATTGGTGACGAAGTAGAAGTTTACATCGAAAACCAGGAAGACAAAAAAGGACAGTTGATCCTTTCTCACAAGAAAGCTCGCGCTACACGTTCTTGGGATCGTGTTAACGAAGCTCTTGAAAAAGACGAAATTATCAAAGGTTACATCAAATGTCGTACGAAGGGCGGTATGATTGTCGACGTATTCGGCATCGAAGCGTTCTTGCCGGGTTCTCAGATCGATGTGAAGCCGATCCGCGACTACGATGTATTTGTAGGTAAGACTATGGAATTCAAGATTGTTAAGATCAATCAAGAATTCAAGAATGTTGTTGTATCTCATAAGGCTCTTATCGAGGCAGAGTTGGAACAACAGAAGAAAGATATCATCTCCAAATTGGAGAAAGGACAGGTATTGGAAGGAACTGTCAAGAACATCACTTCTTACGGTGTATTCATCGACTTGGGTGGCGTAGACGGTTTGATCCACATCACAGACCTTTCTTGGGGACGTGTTTCTCATCCGGAAGAAATCGTTCAGCTTGATCAGAAAATCAATGTTGTTATCCTTGACTTCGATGACGAAAAGAAACGTATCGCTCTTGGCTTGAAACAGCTGACTCCGCATCCTTGGGATGCTTTGGATCCGGACTTGAAAGTAGGTGACAAAGTGAAAGGTAAAGTGGTTGTTATGGCTGACTACGGCGCATTCATCGAAATCGCTGCCGGCGTAGAAGGTTTGATCCACGTATCAGAAATGAGCTGGACTCAGCACCTGCGCAGTGCTCAGGACTTCATGAAGGTTGGTGACGAAATCGAAGCAGTTATCCTGACTTTGGATCGTGACGAACGTAAGATGTCTCTGGGTATCAAACAGCTGAAAGCTGACCCATGGGAAGATATCGAATCTCGCTTCCCGGTTGGTTCACGCCACACAGCTAAAGTTCGTAACTTCACTAACTTCGGTGTATTCGTAGAAATCGAAGAAGGCGTTGACGGCTTAATCCACATCTCTGACCTTTCTTGGACTAAGAAGATCAAACACCCGAGCGAATTCACTCAGATCGGTGCAGAAATCGAAGTTCAGGTACTGGAAATCGACAAGGAAAACCGTCGTTTGAGCTTAGGCCACAAACAACTGGAAGAAAATCCCTGGGATGTATTTGAAACTATCTTCACAGTAGGTTCAATCCACGAAGGTACAATCATCGAAGTACTTGACAAGGGCGCTGTCGTATCCTTGCCTTATGGTGTAGAAGGTTTCGCAACTCCGAAACACCTGGTAAAAGAAGACGGTTCTCAGGCTGCTGTAGACGAAAAACTACAGTTCAAGGTAATCGAATTCAACAAAGAAGCAAAACGTATCATCCTTTCTCACAGCCGCATCTTCGAAGATGAACAGAAGGGCGCTAAGAAAGATGCTCCTGCTGGTGACAAAAAACCGTCAGCAAGACGCAACAACAAGAACGAAGAATCTTCTGCAATGGTAACTGGTCCGGTTGAAAAGACTACACTGGGTGACATTGAAGAACTGGCTGCTTTGAAAGAAAAACTTTCAGGTAAATAATCAGTATCACTGATAACCGATATAAAGGAGTTGTTTTTTCAAAAACAACTCCTTTTTCTTTATTTCCTCCCCCTATTCACTCACTCAATAATGAAAGGCTATATATTTGTTGACTTTCATCTATTTTTACTCCTGATAAGTTTGCGTATTTTAAATTAATTACAGAACTTTGTTGAAGTTACTTGAATATTATGATCATGGACGAAAACATAACAAACAAAGGCATCACTATCCTCATCGCAGAAGATGAAGAAAGTAATTTCTTATTATTAAAAACAATTCTGAAAAAGCATTGTAACATACTTCATGCTAAAACGGGAGTAGAGTTATTGGAGATCTATAAGGAGCAACATGCAGATCTGATCCTTCTGGATATTAAAATGCCGGAAATGAACGGGATTGATGCATTAAAGGAAATCCGGAAATTTGATCAGGACATACCTATCATCATGCAATCGGCTTATGCCTTTGAGAATGACATGGAAGCTGCCCGCCAAGCCGGAAGCAACGGGTTTGTAACGAAACCTATCAACATCAAGGAGCTCAAAAGCGTTCTTTCCAGTTTCTTGCCGCAGTTGACATGGTAATTTCTTCGAAAATACAAAATAAAAAAGGAGATGCTTATTACAAGTATCTCCTTCTTATTTCAAATAAACGTTTACCTACTCATTAGCAGCTTCTGCTTTTTCGCATTCAGCTGCCTGTTCTTGTGCACCATAATAAGCACAATCTTCACCAATACCGATAAGCTGATTGATTGCATGTCTCTTATCCAGATCAGTGAAATAAGTTTCAACGACTTTATAAATATCGAAACCTCCCGTCGATCCGGCTGCCAGATTCAATGACTCTACCATTTTCTTAGCTGCATTGTGAATTTCTTTTTTGTCAATAAGATGCAACTCATTGCTGTGAATTAGATTCTTTCCCATGATGTTTGACTTTAAAGTTATACTCGCTTTTATTAATAACTACAGAATAAACAAGTTACTTCTACTTGCTGTTTCTTTACAGCTTTAAATATACAAACATCTTCTTATTTTCATACAATTTCATCCCTTTAATTTCATAGAATCTTCAAATTATTCAAAAGTACATGCTTTTTCAACGTTCCACCATCCCAAATAATGGTTTGGTCGGGTGTGATAAAATGATGGTGACGTTCAAGAGAAACAACAACATTTTTTATGAAGTAACAAATGAACAATTCACCATAAACAATGGTTCTTACAAATCATCAGGGCATTGTCTGTAAAAAAAATGTCAATAAGCGTTCCATATTTCTTCATTGTCACACCATATTTCCACTGTCTGAATATCATAACAATACTTCGGTAAATTTTTACCGAAAAATTAAAAGTTAAACAATAGAACCGG
>ERZ791830.1738-NODE-1738-length-12401-cov-6.921594_pt1 | contig 12401 bp, 10 predicted proteins | sample MGYA00509945_ERZ791830 | MGnify/ENA primary metagenome ERZ791830 (study PRJEB30046, sample SAMN00792021) | human gut metagenome | study: EMG produced TPA metagenomics assembly of the A metagenome-wide association study of gut microbiota in type 2... | reverse complement strand
GCGACAGAGCCGTCCGGCAGCGGCCGCGGCACATAGGAAAGCTCGTAGGCATCGTGGGTCGTATAGCAGTCACCGTTGTTGCGGATGGGATTGACGATGAGCTTTTCCGCAATGCGTTCATCATTGTAGAAGCCGTAGAGTGCTGCGGCATAGTCCTCTGGGCTGTTATGCTTCAGCTTGGACAGACTAAAGCTGATGAAATTCCGAATAGTACCGTTGAAAGCGCGAATGTCGTGAAGATATGTTTCATAACGGCGGATGTACTTTTTGTAATCACGCCATGCGTCCTTGGTAGGACCGATGGCACGAAGCATTTCGTAATAAAAGGCATCGCCTTTTTCTAAAGCTGCTTCGCTCGGATGGAACAGGTCAAGCGGAACATCCTTGACCGTTTCACTGCGCGCGGAGATTTCATTCGCCACGCGCTCAAGTCGTTTCCGTTGTATCTCTTCTGACGGCTCATGCTCCTCTTTCGGAAACAAATCGAACTGCCCCGTGACCTCCCGTATGACAGAGAAGAAAGCGTCCTCGCTCTCGTCCAGCAGCAGGCGGAACACCTGATACCGGCGCAGTACCCCACAGAGTGCTGTCAGTTCCTCGTTCAGCTTCCACCAAAGCTCTATGCTCCCGCTCTGCTCATATTCTTCCGCAAGGCCGGTGACCTGCTTCATGCGTTTGCTCATGGGTCGATATTCGTCCGGCGACAGATTCAGCAGATCGGCGGTCAGCATACCGGCAGTGAACTGCTGGCCGTTCAGCTCCAAGGTGCTGCCATAGGTGTAGAAAATGATGCTGCCCTCCATGTGTAACCCTCCCCACTGAAATCTGTCCTACCTGACTTTTAATCTGTCCATGCTTTTTCTCATCATAGCATGAATTCCTCCACAATACAAGCAGAGGAAGAAACCACGCGCCGTCCCGTGGTAACGCCCCTCTGCTTTTTCGCTCTCATCGTTCCGATGGGAGCAATATTTTTAAGGAGGATTCGAAATTGAAAAAAGAAAACCGATTGCTGACCATCGACGGAGAAACGCTGATGAGTCAGCCGCTCACACCGCTGAACTTCGTGGTGGATACGCTGCTCTCTCAGGGCCTGCACATCCTCGCAGGCTCTCCCAAGGTGGGAAAGTCCTGGCTGGCGCTGTGGCTGGCCGTCACGGTGGCGAAGGGCGAATCCGTCTGGGGCATGGGCGTGAAGCAGGGCACCACGCTCTACCTCTGCTTGGAGGACTCCACCCTCCGCATCCAGAACCGCCTGTTCGAGATCACGGAGGACGCCCCCGCCAGCGTCCACTTCTCCACCAACAGCGACACCCTTGGCAAGGGTCTGGAGGAACAGCTCCGCGCGTTCCTCTCGGAGCACCCCGACACGGTACTGGTCATCATCGACACGCTGCAAATGATCCGCGGCACCGGTTATGACAACACCTACGCAAATGACTACCGCGACCTCTCCGTGCTGAAGCACATCGCGGATGCCCACGGCATTGCCATCCTGCTGATCCACCATCTGCGGAAAGAGCTTGCCGACGATGTGTTCAGCCGCATCTCCGGTACGACTGCCATCAGCGGCGCGGTGGATTCCAGCTTCACGCTGGTGGAGGACAAGCGCGGCAGCGGCAAGGCGACGCTCTCCTGCATCGGGCGCGACATCGAGTACCGGGAACTGACGCTGGAGCGCAATGCGGAAAATGTGTGGGAGCTGGTGTCGGACAGCCGGACGCAGCCGGAGCTGCTGGGCGGCCAAATCGTCATTCTTCTCTCTGAGCTGATGCGTGACCGCGCGGAATTTATCGGCACTCCTACGGAGTTGTCCGCGCAGATCGACCCTGCGGGCAGCGAGGGCATCACGCCGAAGAAGGTGTCTCGCCTGATCCTACAAAGCGTTGCCGCACTAAGCAAAATCGGCATTTCCGCCGTGGTGCGCCGCAGCAACGGCAAGCGGCTCATTGAACTGCGCCGTGCCGAAAGTGACGATACACAGGATACCCGAACCGTTGACCCTATCGACCCTGGCGCTGTCTCAGGCAGTGAAAATGCCCCGTGTTTCGGCGTGTGAGCCGCTGTGTGCGCGGTTAGAGGATGGGATGGCGTGTGTGCCCGCCGAGAGCTGTTTACCGCACACGGCGCGGGACGCGGGAATCGTCGCCCACTCAGGTGACGGCGACGGCAAGCAGAGCGTCCGTCCGACAAAGTCGGACGGACGGCGGAAGTTTTGCGGGGCGCTGCCCCGCACCCGGTAAAAGGAGGATACTATGAAACAGAAAAAAGATATCAGGATCACTCTGCGGCTAACGCAGGAACAGTACCAGAGCATTTCGGAAAAGGCGGATGCCGCGCAGATGACTATAGGGGCTTATGTCCGCGCCGCCGCTCTGCGGCACAAGGTCGTGACAGTGGACGGACTAAGGGAATATACCCACGAACTTAAAGGCGTTGGACGCAGCCTCAATCAGCTGGCCATTCTGGCCCACGAGGGCCGCATCTTGACGGTCAACCTGGACAGCACCTGTGCCGCACTGGAGAAGAACTATATTGGCCTGTGTACACTTGCGGGCCGGGAGCAGCGCTGATGGCAACGGTGACATTTATTAAATACGCAAAGCAATCTGCCGGTGCGCTGGGCGGTGTTGCCGCATATGTTGCACAGACAAATAAGACGATGCAGGAGAACGGACGACAGCTGGTCAGCGGGCAGAACTGTACCCCGCCGCTTGCTATGCGGGAATTTCTCACCACCCGCGCCATGCACCGCAAAGAAAGTCCTGTCTGGTTTTATCACTATGTGCAGTCCTTCGCTCCAAGCGAACGGGTCACCGGTGAGCTGGCACACGAGATTGCAAAGTTGTTCGCGGCGAGAGCCTGGCCGGAGAGCGAGGTGCTCATCGCCACCCACATAGACCGCGAGCACATCCACTCGCATTTTATTGTCAATAGCGTCTGCTACGGTAGCGGCAAAATGCTTCGACAGGGGCCGGGGACGCTGGCAAGGCTGCGCCCTATCTCAGATGAGCTTTGCGCGGCGCATGGATTGTCTGTCCTTCCAAGACAGGAAACAAAGACGCAAGGGCTCGGGGCAAGAGAGTACCGCTCCGCCACCAAAGGTGAGAGCTGGAAGTTCCGGCTCATGAACACCATCGACGAGTGCATGAAATACGCCGCCGACAAAGATGCTTTCGTTTCCCTGATGGCGTCCGAGGGCTACGCCGTCCGCTGGGAGAGCGGGCGCAAATACATCACCTACACCACGCCGGACGGCATGAAGTGCCGCGACAACAAACTACACGAGGAAAAGTATTGCAAGGAGGCCATGGAGCATGAATTCAGAATACGGGCAGAGATTGTCTCTGCAAGAACTCAAGCAGCGCAACACCCAGCAGGCAGTACTTCCGACGCTGACAACGCCTCACGAAGCGTGTCCCTCAAAAACAGACTGGGAGCGAATGATGAAATACATGGATGCACTGTGGCACCATGCGGATCGGCAGACAGATCTGTTGGAGAGCGTCAGCAGGCAGATGTCGCAGCTTCCCACGCGGACGCAGCTGGACGATCTTCTGAAGACGGTGCGGCATCTGGAGCAGATGACCGAACAGGCTGGGAAGCCGAAAGAGAATTCTTTTTCTCTGCACAGAATCAGACTTCCCAGACTGCATCTGCCACACGTCAGTATTCCGGCATTGATCTCTCTGCTGATGGCGGCGGCAGCACTGCTTCTGCTCTGGTGGGGCTTGGGCACCGTCTGGAGCAGCTCCAGCCTGCTGCCCCTGTGATGCTCGTACAGCACCACACCGACAGAAAGGTACTGCAAAAAGAACGGGAAAAGAAAATCGCCCTCGGTCACAAGGCGGATGACCACGAGGACGAGGTGAGCTATGACTGGCAGCAGACCATGTGAGGTCTGCTATTTTTATTGCCCGAATTGACTTCGGGAGAAAGGAACGCTATGGGTAGAAAGAGAAAAGAATCCAATATTGCAAGCGTCATGTACTCCTATGTGGGTACGGACGATCAGTTTGATGATTTTCTGAAAATGATGATCCACGACTATCTGTCTGTGGATCATCCATATACAAATCGAACCGCCGATTTTGTTGTTAAAGTAGAAACAGAAGTCGCCTGACTTGTTTTGATAGCTATTCAAAAAATTGTGTGCTATGGTGTGTCGTGCATGATCGGCACACCATAGCGGAAAGGAACGGTTATGAAAGTCTGGCTCTATTATCGGCTGTCCAGAGATGAGGATGAAGAACTGAATTCTCTGAATAACCAGCGGAAAATCATATACAACTTTGCCGTCAGCAACGGCCACGAGGTGGTGGGCGAATCCTTCGATGATAATGTCAGCGGTATGCACTTCAACCGTGAGGGCATCGACAAAATCTATGAGGTGGTCGAAGCGGGCAAGATCGAAGCGATTATCGTCAAAGACCTGTCCCGCCTTGGCCGTCACCGCACGCAGACCGCACTGTTCATCGACTATCTCCGTGAACATGATGTGCGGGTCCTGTCCGCAACGGAAAATATCGACACCTTCAATGAGAACGATGATCTCATCATCGGATTCAAGGGTCTGGTCAACGACTTCTATGCCCGTGACGGCAGCCGCCGGGTCCGCACCGGATATCGACAGAAGCAAAAGGAAGGTATTGTGACCATCCCTCCCTTCGGTTATTTCAAGGATAAGAACACAAAAAAGGTCGTTGTCGTAGAAGAATCCGCCGAAACGGTCCGGCTGATTTTCTCCGCCTATGTCGGCGGCAGCGGCATGAAAGCCATCGCCCGCACACTGAATAAACAGAGGAGGAAAACGCCTGCGCTTATGCAGATGGAACTGCTAAATAAGCGCCTGCCCAACACCCAGGATGGCATCCTCAAAAAATATTTGTGGGACGCAACGATGGTGGCGCGAATCTTGAGAGATGAAAGCTACATCGGTACTCTTATCTGCCACAAGAGCGAGCGTAATAAAATCAATAAGACCTTCCGTTTCACAGACCCGGAGGAGCAGTTTCGACATGAGAATTATCTCCCAATGATCGTAACCCGTGAGATATGGGAGCAGGCGCAGGCGCTCCTTGCAGAGCGCAAAGAGAAAAATGTCCGTGCGGGCACCAACCGGGGCATCCTCCGGTACGGGGGATTACTCCGCTGCAAGGATTGTGGCCGAACCTTTATCGGGAAACGAATCAAGCTGAAAAGCGGGGAACGGGTCGCCTATGTCTGCGACACCTACCATCGGTATGGCAAGGAACACTGCTCATCTCACATGGTGGATGAGGAAACATTGGACAGATTGATCGGCGCGGAGATCCTGCGAACAAAGAAAATGTATGAGGAAAACTGGTCGCGGATGGAATGGCTCATTGAGAGATGGACGCCGAAGGCTTCCACGGCCAGTGCCAAAATAAGTAAACTGCAAGAACACATTCTCGTACTGGAGGAGGAAGTGGAGGTGATCCTGATGGAACGCATTCGGGATAAGGCCAACGCGGAACGCTACGACCGCATGATCGCCAAGCGCGAGGAGCAGATTGCGGAGGCCAAGAAACAAATCGAAGAAATGCAGAATATTTCGGAAATGCTCCGCAGCCGACAGGCCAAGCTGAAGCGGGACATCAGCCTGATCGACGATATCCTGCGAGAGGGCAAAATGTCAGAAGCACATCTGAGAATGCTGGTAGAGAAGATACTCGTTCATGAGGAGGACGGCAGGCTGGATTTGGAGATCCGGCTGAAAGCGCCCTTCCGTGACCATCTGGACGTCTTCGAAAACGGAGCGCAGACAGATTGCTTCCCCACCGCAGATTTTGACTATGACAGGCTGGGTGCGGCGATCTACGGCGATTATTATGCGGGGTAGGTGATAACAGGTGCGGGTATGGCTCTATGCGCGGCTTTCTAACGATGATGACCGTGAGATGAACTCCCTGCGGAATCAGCGGGAGATCTGTCAGGCGTTTGCCGAGCAGCACGGGTACGCCATCGTAGGACAGTCCTTCGATGACAACATAAGCGGCATGAGTTTTGACCGCCGTGGGCTGGACGAGCTCGCGGCAGCTGTGGACGCTGATAAAATTGACGCTGTCATCGTGAAAGATTTATCCCGGCTTGGCCGCCATAGGACCCAGACCGCATTGTTCATTGACTACCTGCGGGAACACCAGGTGCGAGTGATCTCTGCCACGGAGGGCGTTGATACATTCCGCGACGAAGACGACTTAATCATCGGTGTCCGCGGCCTGATGAACGATTACTATGCGAAGGATATTGGCAAAAAGATCCGGGTCGGATACCGGCAGAAGCAGAAAGACGGCATCGTGATCACGCCGCCCTTCGGCTACTGGAAAGACAAAAACACGGTGCAGATCAGGATAGACGCAGAGGCGGCGGTCACGGTGCAGCTCATCTATTCTCTGTACTTGCAGGGGTGTGGGCAGAAAGAGATCGCCCGGCGGCTTAATGCTGCGGGGCGAAAGACACCGGCGCAGCTCCGGGCCGAACGGTGCGGCAGAGAAGTCCGGCATACGCACAAAACCCGTGATGGGCAGTTTCTCTGGACTTATGCCAGCGTGAAAAACATTCTGACGGAAGAAGCGTACACCGGTGTGCTGAACAACCACCGCAGGGAGTATAACAACGGTAAGGTCAAGCGTATTGACGAAACCGACTGGTATCGTCATGAGGGATTCTTTCCTGTGATCATAGAAAAACAGGAATGGGAGCAGGTACAGCGCTTACTCAAACAGCAGGCCCGCCCTGCAAACGGCAATCAGGCCAAGCACCGTTACGCGGGGCTACTAACCTGCCGAGGATGTGGGAATGCGTTCATTCCTATGATCCGTTGCTGGAATGGCAAGAGTCGTGTGGAATATGTGTGCCGTGGGTATCATCGGAATGGAAAAACCTATTGCGCCTCCCACCGTATTCATGAGGAGGTACTGGATGCTGCGGTGCAGGAGTATACCGAAACTGTGCGAGAGCAGTGTGCCGTGGAACTAAAGAAGCTGGAACAGCTGCAAAAAATGTGGGCGTTGAGGAAACCAATCCTCGACGCCCACATTTTGTCGTTAAAGGAGAGAGTGCTGGAGTTGGAAGAAGAGATAGATGAGATCGTGATGGAAAGAATAACTACTTCGCATCAATATCAGTAGCGTTGTCATCGTTTTCGGTCAAACAAATTGAACGCTTACTAACATAGCCAGTATAGCAATTTTCCGAAGGCTCATCATTTATCATAACTTCATAGTAATACGGCACTTCCCCTATGATAATGACATTCTGGTTCCTCTCCATGTGGTATATGACCTGTGAAGAGGGGCATGGATCTTCGTACACTTTAGCAGGTGACAAGGCTTGTCCGACTGCAGAATACACAATATTGGCTGCGACGCTAATCAAAATGGCAAAAAAGATTTTCTCAAGCACCCACGCAATTACGGGGTGTGTTAGAGAGAATTTTTTAATCCGTTCAGCAAAACATTATTCCCAGTTTTTCCCCGAAAGCAGAATCTCTTCCACTTCATCTGCCACAATTCTTTGTTCATCTTCAGAAAGAACTCTGGATTCTTCTGAAATGTCTGTGGCGGTATACTCCTCTGCCAACGATGACAAGCGGGTTAGTTCGGCTATCCGCGTCTCAGTCAATGGCTCGATTCGATATGTAGCCTTGGACATGATACGAGACCATTCCTGAAGCCGCTCGTTGAGTTGTATCTGTAAATCTGTTGGAGCAATAGTGTCCATGACAGTTTGGTACTGCCGAAGAGCAGCAGCTATTCCGGAAGTATCCATTTTGGCCACTATCTCTTGGGTGCGATATATAGCGGCCATTGACTGACTATCAAAAACTCTGCTTATTCTGTTAAGGTCGCGGATTGCAGGCGAATCTAACGCGGCGGCAACTGTTTTTGTCAATGCGGCATAATCTGTCTGGAATTCCCCAAGAGGCCGCGTCAGTGAATCCATCTGCCGCTGAAGTTGATTCATTTTTTCAACCCAAGGGGGGAGTTCATAAAACGCCGCCACAGTCTTAGCCATATTTTTCAGTACTCCTTGGAAGTATATTCTATAATAATCATATACAAAATATGAATTTTTTCAAGGGAATATATCGAATAATGTTTGCATGAGAAGACTCGATGCGGCTGTACATAGCTATGGGGAGTTTTAGTGAGAACGGTAGTCATGGGGTTGAAAGAACTGGTGAAAATACAAAGATATGGGCTTTAAGGAAATCAATCCACAATGCCCACATTTTGTTGTTATAGATATTAGTGTATTAGAACGGAAAATTGATGAGAGTGTAAGAAGTGGCTAAGAACAAAAAATTAATGGTTTAATGTGAAATGTCTTGAATTGAGCCAAAGAGTTTAATGTAGTCCACTGTGTTGATTTGGTTATTAGATGGCTTTTTGTATTCATTAAGAAGATTTGCATATCCGGTATCATAATAGGGTGGCGGGAAAAGGCTTTGTACGGACAAAAGCCCAGTTTGCCCAATCCATTTTAGCCCATCCTTAACACGTATTTTTGCGATACCAATAATCCTATCTGTGTAGTCCATGAAATCTTCATATTTGCTGCTGCGTTTTCTAAGCATGAGTGCATGTTGCGCATGTGGGCGCAAAAAGAATGAAGGCACGGCTTTTCGCAAATCTACCATAATGGTTGAAGTGCTTTTATATACCCCTGCTTGATACGGATTGTTATCTTGTGCATCGCAACCAATGAGCAAAACATATCCATACTCATCGTCATCATTTTCAAACATATGTATATACTCGCGGCCATCAGCAATGGTAGAAGATGTTTTGTGAAGTGCAAACCATAATGCAACCCAAATATTGTCTACAATATCTATCCAATGTGTTTTAATTCCATAATGCTGCAGTAAAGGTTCAATGATATCTTTGTTCCAACCCGTAAAATGTTGCGTGCCGTTCAAGCTTTCGTTAATCTGATGTTTATATTCGGAAAAGCGATGGTTGATGTTGATGTTTGAAAACTTAACCGTATTGCTGGTTGCTGCTTCAGCTTTTTCTTTGACAAGTTGGTTTTCGCCCGATATTATTTTTCTCCGCAACAGAGAAGGAGATAGGCATCCATTATATAGTGAAGTTTGTCCTCGTAAATAGACATTACCCCACTGGTTATTGATATATTTTCCGTACCCGATAAATTGAGTTAACGAATGGTAGCTTTTTATTGAATAAACAGGGATAACACCTGAAATTGTAGATATGTATTCAACTTCGACCTCATCAGATGTTCTTCCTTCGAAATCAGTAATTTGTTTCATTTCCGCCCTACCTTTATATAGATTTGTCGAATTGTCTCATTATAAAAAATTATACTACGCAGTACTAAAGATATCAATGGATAGGTAGATTGGCAAAGAAAAAACGGGTGCGATATTAATCCTTAGATAAATATCGCACCCATTCTGGTACGGGTAGTGGGACTCGAACCCACACGCCAATTGGCAGAGGAACCTAAATCCTCCGAGTCTACCAATTCCACCATACCCGCAAATATGAGCGGCAGGGTCACCTGCCGCTATTTTATTCTCTTCTGATTTTTACACGGCGAGGAACCGAGGCGGAGCATAACGCTTGATCCGCATCTATAAAAACAGGATGAACCTGCTTTTACCAAAGAATGAGCACGGCGAATAAAGGGGCGAAAAACCTACACTGAGGTGACATCACCTAAATCTCGCATGTCTACCAATTCCATCATGCCCGCAGATATGAGCGGCAGGGTCACCTGTCGCTATTTTATTCTCCTCTGATTTTTACACGGCGAGGAACCGAGGCGGAGCATAACGCTTGACCCGCATCTATAAAAACAGGATGAACCTGCTTTTACCAAAGAAAGAGCACGGCGAATGATAGGGTGATAAAACCCTTCACTGAGGTGACATCACCTAAATCTCGCATGTCTACCAATTCCATCATACCCGCATATTACCATGTTATTATACCACATTCTCCGCCCCGGCACAAGAAAAAAATCATGAAGCCCATCTGGTATTACCCGTCTTGCACGAACTGGTCATATAGTGATATCCAAAAGCTGGTATAATAAAATGAATGCACAAAAAGAAATGAGGAACGTTTCATGAAACGTATTGCCAGCATACAGGACGTGTCCTGTCTGGGCCGCTGCTCCCAGACGGTGGCGCTGCCGGTGGTCTCCACCATGGGGGTGGAGTGCGCCATACTGCCCACCGCCGTACTCAGCACGCACACCAGCTTTCCGGATTTCCGCTGTCTGGATCTGACGGATCAGTTGCTGCCGGTGGCCCGCCACTGGAAGGCGCAGGGCGTGAGGTTCGACGCGCTGTATACCGGCTATCTGGCCTCTGACCGGCAGGTAGCGGTGGTGCTGGAGCTGCTGGAGCTGCTGCGGGAGGAGGGTACGCTGCTGTTCGTCGATCCCGCCATGGCCGACCACGGCAAGCTGTACGCCGGTTTCGGCCCGGAGTTCCCGGCGCTGATGGCGCAGGTGGTGTCCAAGGCGCAGATCACCGTGCCCAACATCACCGAGGCCAGCCTGATGACCGGCCTGCCCTACCGGGAGGACTATGACGAGGCGTACGTAAAGGCTCTGCTGCGGGGCGTGGCGGCGCTGGGCGCGGAAAAGGTGGTGCTGACCGGCGTTTCGCTGGAAAAGGACACCATCGGCTTCATGTCCTACGACAGCGCCACCGGCCAATTCGACCGCTACTTCAACCGCCGGGAGCCTCACGCCTACCACGGCACGGGGGATATTTTCTCTGCCACGGCGGTGGGCGGCATCATGCGGGGCATGAGCCTGAAGGACGCATTCCGTCTGGCGGTGGATTTCACCCTGCGGTGCATCGAAGTGACCCGCACCGACCCCCAGGCGGCGTGGTACGGCGTAGAGTTCGAGCGGGCGCTGCCCATGCTGACAGAGCGTGCGAAGGCGCTGGAGCCGTCAACACCCTGAGAACGAAAAACGTATACGTATAAAAGGAAAATGAAAGAGGAGGAGCATCATGTCTTTTGAACTGCCCGTGTACCACCATCCCGATTTTGCCCAGCCCTGCTTTACCGCCGCGCCGGACGCCCGGTGGCAGGCGGCGGAGCGGGACGGCATAGCCCCCGAGGATTTCCACAGCACCTCCATGTACCCGGAGTACTGCAAGATCGACGGCCAGTGGCGTCTGGCGGAGGAAAGCCGCATGGACGCCTGCATCGTTCTGCGGCCGGATGGCCGTCTGGACACGGTGGAGGCCCGGAATCTCAAGCAAGGCGACCGGGTGCTGCTGGGCCGCACCGAGCGGTGCGAGGAGGGCATCTACCTGCACTGCAATGGCTTCGCGGCGGAGGAGGAAGCGAAAAATGACGACCAGTTCGTGTTCCGTCAGGGACGCAGCCGCGAAACGTCCTACGCCAAGGATTACGACCAGCTGGCGGCGCTGCTGCGCCACGAGCGTGACCATGGCCGCATCATCTGGGTCATGGGGCCCGCCTTCGCCTTTGACGCCGGGGCACGGGCCGCCATGGAGGCCATGATCGAAAACGGCTACTGCCACGGCCTGCTGGCGGGCAACGCCCTGGGCACCCACGATCTGGAGGCCGCCTGTCTCCATACGGCGCTGGGACAGGACATCTACACCCAGCGCAGCCAGCCCAACGGCCACTACCACCATCTGGACGTGCTGAACAGGGTGCGCCGCAGCGGCTCGATCCCCCAGTTTATTCAGGACTACCATATCGACAACGGCATTATGTACGGCTGCGTGAAGCACAATATTCCCTTTGTGCTGACCGGCTCCATCCGGGACGACGGTCCGCTGCCGGAGGTGTACGCCGACGCCTATCAGGGCGCTTACGCCATGCGTTCGCTGGTGCGGGGCGCCACCACGGTGATCTGCCTTGCCACCATGCTGCATACCATCGCCGCCGGTAATATGACGCCCTCCTTCCGGGTGCTGCCGGACGGCACGGTGCGGCCCGTGTACCTGTACGCCGTGGATGCCGACGAGTTCGTGGTCAACAAGCTGCGGGACCGGGGCAGTCTCTGCGCCACCACCATGGTCACCAACGTGCAGGACTTTATCACCAAGGTGGCCCGTGATCTGGGCGTCTATCCGAAATAATGGGCGAGATACAGAAAAGGGAGGAATGGGTATGGATATCCACGGACTGCAAAAGCTGACGCTGCTGGACTTTCCCGGTCGCGTGGCCTGCACGGTGTTTTTGCAGGGGTGCGACCTCCGCTGCCCCTTCTGCCACAACGGCGGTCTGGTGCTGGGCGGCATGGAGCCGGTCACAGACGACGCGGGATTGCTGGACTTCCTGAAAAAGCGGCGGGGTCTGCTGGACGGCGTGGCCATCACCGGCGGCGAGCCGCTGCTGCGGCGGGAGCTT
>ERZ791830.1737-NODE-1737-length-12408-cov-2.113657_pt1 | contig 12408 bp, 8 predicted proteins | sample MGYA00509945_ERZ791830 | MGnify/ENA primary metagenome ERZ791830 (study PRJEB30046, sample SAMN00792021) | human gut metagenome | study: EMG produced TPA metagenomics assembly of the A metagenome-wide association study of gut microbiota in type 2... | reverse complement strand
TCTAAGCATATTTGTTTCCTCCATTTCATAAAAAATGTACTCTCGTTATCTTCTCAAAACGAGTCATTTCGGCTGCATAAAAATGATCAATGCATTTACTCCCTACTGATCACACCACTGACTATACTGTGGGCAGACAGAACAATTTCTGTTTCTTTTCCGGAAATCCGTATATGAACCGGTACTGCTTCTTCTCCACGGTTTAACAGGATCAATACAATTCTTCCATCCGGATTTTCCCATGCAGTGACATCTATCCCATCGGTATATCTGCTAAAGCCAAGACGCACTGCACCAGGTTGGATAAAATGCGCAAAATGCCAGTAGTAATCCGCACTCATCCTCTGCAGCAATTCCTTGCGTTCCTCATCAAACAAGAACGGTGCATCACAATAGTTTCCCACATGATTTGGTCCCCCCTCTTTATTTAAGAGGATGTTCCAGTCATAAAATGCATTCAGACCATGATTCAAATTTCCAATCATATCATGAGCGAGTCGACCGGCATTGACCGATTCTGCAGCAGAATCAAACTTGTTGTATTCCAGGCAGCTTTCAGACAAAATAAGCTTTTTATCCGGGAACTGCTGTCGTACCAGATCCAATGCCTCAAAATGATCCCCACTGTACCAATGAAATGCCGTTCCGGCAATCATGCCATCTGTTGTCGCATCGATCAGATCGCAGGCTCTTTCAAAAACACGTTCCTTGTTGTGATCCCATATAAAGATCTCTACATGCTCCAGACCGGCCTGCTTCATCGCCGGGTATAAATGATCCGTAAGAAATTCTTTTTCCTGCTCTGCAGAATACACGCAGGAGTCCCAGAGCTGGACAGCCTTTGGTTCATTTTGTATTGATATACGCTCCACCTCATAGCCACGTTTTTCAAACTCTGTGATATAACGGCAGATACATTTTGCCCATAACGGATAATATTCCTTTTTTAAGCTTCCACCATTTTTTCGCGAATCATTTGTCTTCATAAATTCAGGCGGTGACCATGGAGACAACATGATCTTTAATGGTTTTTGTGCCATCTTCTGCGCGGCAGCAAGAAGCGGAAGAATATATTTCTCTGTGTCCGAAAAATCGAATGATTCCAGATCCTGATCCAGCGGATCGCTTATGGCAGAATACAAATGTGTTGAAAAATCACAGCTGTCCATATGGATCCTCACCTTCCGGTAATTCATATGGTCCGGATGAAAATACATCGTAAGAAGTCTTTCTTGCTGCTCCGGATCCAACTGTTGAAACACATAACCTGCCGCATCCGTAATAGCTCCGCCAAATCCTTCAAAGCTCTGGTATTTCACCTGCGGATAAACATTTATCACCTGATCCTCCACACCGTCATCATCAACAAATTCTACTGTTTTTTCATATTGTTCAAGCTTTTTTACTCCAACACTTTCTACATAAGTCAGCTTCATTCTTTTCCTCCTTCTTTCTCCCGCAAAATCATAACGCCCCAGTCTTTCAACGGCAGACTCTGCTCCTTTTTATAACACTGTCCGGTAAGAATATCTTCCACCATTTCAAAAGGACATGGAATCTCTTTCTCATCTTCGCTGTAGTGAAGAATATAGTGGATCTTCTCATGTTTATCATTGATCCCACTGCGAACGATCACCGGCCACATAATATTATCCTTAAAATAATTGTCAATGTGGGCACATGCTATGGCATCCTTCAATATTTCTTTCAGCTTGTCCTTTGTTACGTAACAACCGATATAATATCCATATCCCTGACCAAAAGAATTCTTTGTAACCGCCGCATATTTTCCCCAGTATTTATGCTCATATTGTTCCATTACTTGAGCACTGTCCGGTTTTAGCAATTCTGCAAAATATAAAACCTGTTCTCCGGCAACCTTGATCCGACCCGGCTCAGTAAACTGATTATAGCTCATACCGAAGCACTCGATCATACCATGAGGCTGCGCATCCGGATACACGCTTAAATGACGATCTGCCACAAAGGACTTAAAGGAGCTGACAAGCACACCCCCTGACTGTACATATTTCTTTAGTTTCTGTATAAAGGTATCTGAAACACTGTATAACGCAGGAGTAACGATCATCTGATATGGCTTATCCTTCTGCTCAAAGCGTTCTTCCATCTGATGAATATCTATCACATCACACGGAATATTCATTTCATACAGGCAGTCATACATCCGGCGTACCACATCGTTATAGCTTAAATCCTTGTCAATTGGAAACCACCGGAAACTTGTTAATGATTGATTATCTACTACCAATGCCACCGGGCTTTTTCTTGAAATGCACAGGACATCCTTTCCGATTCCTGCTATCTCTCTTCCAAACATTCCGGCTTCTTCATAAGTAGGATTTACAGCAAGATCATGGCTTAAAACGCCTTTCCAGTATGTCTCATATCCGTTATGAATGGAGTGCCAGTTCCAGTACATGATCCCTTCGGCACCACTTGCCAGATGGCTGTATCCCTGCAGTCGCAGCTGCCCCGGATACGGCGTCCAGTATTTAAATGCCTGTGCCTGGCATTCCAACACCAAATAGGAGCTATCCTTCAAAGTGCGGATAGCATCGCCGCCAAATGCAATTTCTGCCCCAGTCAGATCATCTTGTGTCGGATGGTAAATATCCGTTCCTGCAATCGTTACTGCCTTAGACGCTTCATAATGATTTATGTCCGGCTGCACCCCATAAGAATATCCATCCTGTGCAATATCCGCTCCGAATTTCTGCCATTCGAAATCAAAATTATGCGTAATGAACTGATCCTGCCTCTTATATTTCTTTACGATCTCGGACTGCCACATCAGATATTCCGCCGCCAGACTCCTCTGAAATTTGGCAAATTCACTGGCAAGCCCACCGTGAATACATCCGGCCATATCCGGAAAATCTGACCAGTCATGGATTGAATTACTCCAATAACGCAGTCCAAACACATCATTTAACCGCTCTGTCGTATGAAACTGCTCTTTAAGATACTCCACGAACATTGCCTGTACCTCAGGAGAAGCAGTGCCGTAATGTTTTGTTTCGTTATCAATCTGAAAGCCGATGACACAAGGATTCTTCGCTGTATGTTCGAGCAATTTACAAATTACATTTTCAGCACACTGCCGAAACACCGGATGAACAATATCCATGATCTGGCGCCGTCCATATTTTGCCCTGGTATAACCATCAAATACCATCACCTCAGGGCATTTCTTTTCCAGCCAGGAAGGAATAGCATAAGTAGGTGTCCCGATCACTGCATACATCCCGGCTTTTTCTACCGCTGCAAGAACCTTGTCAATATAAGAAAAATCGAATTTCCCCTCGACCGGTTCCAACGTGCTCCATGTCGACTCGGCAATGCGGACAGTATTCATGCCCGCCTCCTGCATCATGGCAATATCCTCCTGTAAACGTTCGTAGGGCATATACTCCGGATAATATGCTGCGCCAAACATTATATCATTTCTTTCTAAATCTTTCATAACATTCCTCCATCACACATAGCTTCATATAAGACAGACCTTCCAAAACCATAATGATCTCGGAAGGTCTTTTTTACTTTTACATTGTACAGTGAATGCACACTTTCTGTCAGATTACAAATTACTACTGATCGTTACGATGCTTTCCCTGCTCCAGATCTGCGATAACCTGATCGTATTTCTTATCCAGATCAAAGAATACCATGCAGATTACGACGATCACAACCATTATAAATGGGATCCAAGCAAAGGACCAGTTGATCGCAGCCAATGCTTTTGCCGACTGTACTGCATTCTTTGCATCAAATCCACCGAAACCTAAAACCCAGCCCAGTGCTGCAGTACCGATACCGGATCCAACTTTCATACAGAAAGAGGAAGCTGCGTTGCCCATGCCGGCAGTACCATAACCGTTGTACCACTCTCCATAAGTGATCGCATCCTGCAAAAGACCAAACATGGATGCTCCTCCACAAGCAAATCCCATACCCTTTACAACAGATAATACACAGGTAAGTGTTACATTTGTTGTAAAACCGGAGAGAAGGAATCCGATTCCGGAAACAGCCATTCCACACATAAACAGATTTTTCTTGGAAACCTTTTTCATGATAAACGGTGTCACAAACAGAAATGCGATCTGTGCCATGGACAGACAGTTCGAAATAATTGCGTATTTTCCGGCATTTCCAACATTATATTGCGCAAAATATACAGCTGATCCGAAGAAACAGGACATCATAAAGTACATTGCAAAGATTGCGATTACAAGCAGTACCCAGTACTTATTTACAAATAATCCCTTGATCCCCTTGAAGAAAGAAATCCGGTTTTCCTTTGTTTCTTTCTGATCGGAACCACTCTCTACGACACGTTCTTTACACATAAAGAATGTGAACATATTCAAGATTACAAATACGATCATCAAAACGATAAATGTCAGCGTCCAACCCTTCTGGGAATAAACATCTCCACCACCAAAAGCTGCTGTCATCTTTAATACGACCGTGTTGATCGTCATCGTACCTGCCGTTGCCAAAAGGTTACGGAAGTTGCCAAGAAGACCTCTCTCATACTGGTTGGTTGTCATCAATCCGTTAAGCGTAGCATACGGAACATTGATTCCTGTATAGAAGATCGTGGATACCAAGTTATATGTTAGGAACATATAAGCTAACTGTGTCTTGCCAACAAATGATGCCGGAACGGTAAACATCAGAACCGTACACACAGCCAGCGGAATACATAATCTGGCGATCCATGGACGGGCTTTTCCCCATTTACTATGGGTATGATCAATAATATATCCCATTACCAGATCTGAAATACCATCAAATATTTTTGAAATTGCAATGATCGAAGCGGCTGCTGCTGCACTGGCTCCCACCACATTCGTGTAATATACCAACAAAAATGCACTAATTGCAGAATATACTAAATTTCCTGCATAATCTCCTATACCATAAGCAAAACGCTCTAAAAAGGTAAGTCTTGCATTTGGATTCATCTTATTATCATTCATACTTGTTACCTCCTATTTTGTAATTTATTTATCTAACGGAAACCATCCAAAATCAACACAACGTCCCAGATCCCAGCTGTCCCAGCCGACCCAGCCATCTGTATTGACTGTATCTGTAAGCAACTTATAACTCCAGTAAAAATATCCAGATCCCTTATCCCAGGCCTCTTTCTGCATTTTTGCAACCGCCTGATAGATTTCCTTTTTCTGCTCCGGAGTATATGTCTCCACAGAAGCACCTTCCAGTCCGTTAAGAACAGTCTGTCCTCCCTTAGTATCCCAACCACAGGCAAGAGAATTAAACAGACACCACTCACCGCAGATAACCGGGAAATACTGCTGCATTTCCTCGATCTCCTTCATGAAGTGCTCTTTCACATATTTTTCGTATCCTTCTACTGTCTGCTCACATCCCATCATTTCTGCCATCATCAAATATTGATGGGTATCCAGAACGACATTTTTATACTTTTCTTCCCGCATAAAATCTTTCCAAATAGTAAGTTCGAATCCGTCGTGAATAACGATGTATTTATCCTCTGACAGATATTTTTCAATGCGGTCATACGCATCCAGATAAAACTTCCGGATGAATTCCACGGTGATCGGAGCGCTTCCTTTCGCCATCTCCTCGTCTACCGGTGGATATCTCTTCTGGATATTGAGAAGCTCCCATGCTCCCTGCAATGCCGGCTCATTGATCAGCTCAATCCCCCAAAGTCCTTCTCTGTGTCCGTATCTTTGTGCCAGTCGTTCCAATACGGTATGAACAAATTCCACCTCTTCCGGATTCTGTGCCCATTTACATACGCCGCAGATTCCACCGTTATCAGATCCGTTCTGTCCCTCCGGTGCAGTATGCAGATCGACCAGTATCTTCAATCCATATTTTTCAGCCCAGTTGAATGCCTTGTCCAGATCCTCAATGCATCCAATAAATGGCTCTCTGTCTCCAAAGATAAAATATGGTACCGGAATACGAACCGCATCCAATCCCCATGATTTAATCGTTACAAAATCACGCTCCGTAATGTACTCACTGCGATGGATCTTGATCCTTGCCTCATACACTTCTTTTGACAACTGTCTTGGAAGCCAATACTCATCCTCTGCCGTGGTTCCTTCAAACAATGCCGGATTCATCCACTTTTCCAGAACAAGCCAGTTTCCTAAATTAACACCCTTCACTTTCATAAATGTTCACCCTACCTTTCTTTCTTTTTAGATATTCCGTTTCGGTTGTTTCTTAACTTGTGACCATATTTTATGATGGAAACGGGCTCATTTATATTAAAAATATTAGATTTTTAACATAATTATCAGATAATATGATATACTTCATCTATAACATGACAGAATAGGAGGAAACCATGATGCAAGATACCATTTTACTTCAATATCTTTCCAAAAAATTGCACACTCATGCATATAAATTAACCATCGACGGGGAAATTACTTTTTCCTGCTGCAAAGTCCTTGCTTTTCAGGATACCTATATCAAAGACAAGGAGTTTCTGGGCTTTTTACTGGAATCACTGCCACAGGGAGTTCCTTGTCTAAGATCCATCCGGCAAAAAGATATTTACGGCATCGTTACAGGCCGCAATGCTATTTATATTGTCGGTCCTGTCAGTTTTGCCTCTCCTGTTTATCTGAACTGCGACTACAACGAACTAATATTGGAAGAAGAAATTGAAAAATACGTTCCACAGGTCAATCCGGATGACTACCTGGAAGATATATTGTTTCTGAACCATATGATCACCGGAGTAGAATCAACAACCGAGCAGATCATAGAGACTAACTGCCTCAATCATGACCATACGGTAAAAGTACAAAAACACTTTAACGATATACTATTTGAAAACAATGAAAATAATATCCATCATAATCCCTACGATCAGGAGATGCGGGAATTTGGCAGCATCGAAAACGGTGATCTGATCCAACTAGAAAAAAGCATGCAAGAGGATTATGACGGAACAATCGGCACTCTTGCAAAGGACCCCTTGCGCAATCTCAAAAATCTCGGTATTGTTCTGGTCACTCTCGCAAGCCGTGCTGCGATCCGCGGAGGCCTCTCTCCGGAAATTTCCTTTTCGCTGAGCGATTCCTACATCCAACAGATTGAAGAGTGCAGAGATCTTGCCCTTGTCACTCCCCTTGCCCACAAAGCAGAATTCCAATATGCTGAAATGGTTCATGAGATCAAAGAGAAGCAGAAAGGCATTTTGAAAAAACAGAAACATCCCCGCATTAATAAATGCAAGGATTTTATCTTTTCTCATTTACATGACCGGATCACACTGGAAGATTTGGCTGCTGAAGCAGACTGTAACCCCAACTACCTCTCCCAGCTATTCAAGGAATGCGAAGGAATCAGTATATCCGGTTACATTCTTCAGGAGAAGATCAACCGAGCCAAAAATTTACTGATCTATTCCGATTATTCCTATATTGAGATCGCAACTTATCTGGGATTTTCATCGCAAAGCCACTTGGGAACCCAATTCAAAAAGCACACCGGATACACTCTGCGTCAATACCGTGAAATCTACGGACGAAAGGAATGATCTAGCGTAATTCCCTCTTCAAAATGAAGCCGTTTGCTGCAGATCTCCAACGCAGGTAACCTATGAGATACAAATTTCAAATATGGTCAACAGTACAACAAAGGAACGGTATTTCTTTGTCACTTTTCTAAGCCATGTAAGTGTACTTTTTTCTTTCACCGATACCCTCCGATCCTTCCTCACAATGCCACCTTTCGTGACACCATTCTATTCTGCCGGAACAAACGGAAGCTCAATCGTATCCGAATCTTTCTCACCGCTATCCTTACTGCCAGAATCTATGCTATCGTTATTTTTACTGCCGGAATCCTTGCTGTCAGAATCTATGCTATCGTTATTTTTGCTGTCAGAATCCTTACTGCCGGAATCCTTGCTGTCAGAATCCTTGCTGTCAGAATCCTTGCTGTCAGAATCCTTGTTACCGGAATTTTTGTTATCTGAATCATTCTTACCGCTATCCCTGCTCGTCTCATCCTTCTGATCGGATGAAGCTTTGGATGGCATATTGTCATCCAAAAATGTCGGATCTGTTGCTGTCTGTTCTGACCTATCCGATTCCCTTGCAGTATTTTGACCGGACTGCCTCATCACTACCGCAGCGACAATGACTGCCAGCATAACCACAAGACCAATCGCCGTAATAAACATTGTTTTTTTCTTATTTTTCATAGCCGGTCTCCTAACATTATCTTCATTATTTTTCGGAAAACGGTACAAAAGGCGTCTCCGGATCACCACTTGTTGTAATAATATCCTCTGTTTCAAACTCTACAATCTCCATCTCCGGTACTTCATATCTCTCTTTCATATTCTGATACTCCTTTCATTTTTAAATAAATTCTTTGTTCATATCTATGTACTCTTGCCATTCGGTTACCTTAATCATTCTCTTGCTAATTAGACCCGCATACAGACTTTGCTTTATATGCATAATCGCTGAATGCTTTCACCAGTGTCACCAAATCATCCGCATAAGTTCCTTCTTTAGCTTGTAATACCTGATAGCAGTACATCATTGCACTGTACTCTCCGCTCAATGTGTTCGTGCCATCGGTTACGGTAAATGTTTTTGAATTCCCTAACTCATTTGCCTTGATATTTTTCAGAGACAGGATATAATACTGCCCTCGTTTCACCGGGGTAATCTCTTTTCCGTCTACTAAAAATGTCAGCTTTGACACATCCACTCCTCCCTTTGTTTCATAGAAGATATTCAATGTAGTTTCCGATCTCAATACCATGCTAAGTCCGGCAAATTGTCCAAGCACACCATTTTCAGCTTTTTCAGCAACAAAACCATTAATATAACCGTCAAATCGATCCGGTATTTTCTGTTCATCATCATTTAAATACTTATTTGCCAGATCATCTACTGCCTTATTAAAATACTTCTGTGAGCAGGCACCATAATTCAACATCGCCACAGCGAAGGGATAAGCATCCACATACGATGAACTATTCTTAATTATGTATTGTGCATAGTCTCTAACGGTATAAGTATATTCTTTGCCGCAATTTCCATTTCCATCAAACATCTGCGCTTTGATATCCTGTGTCATCTCATAAGATGCTACTTCGCATGGAAATCTGTAATAGGTTGTTCCTTCTTTGATCGTGGCGTTCGTCTGTGCCGCGGAAACAGGCACCTTCGTAACAGTTCCATTCGGAAGGGTAAACTGCATATACGCATCCTTATCTGCAATAATCTGATCCGTCAACTCCATGTAGAAATTGACGCCGATATTACCGGTAAGACTTAAGGAATAACCGGCAAGCTTAGCGCCGATGCCATCTATGATCGCACCACAGTCATCACATTTTCCATCATTATCCGCATCCGGATGGTCACCATAGGTATTCTTCTCTGTATTCGAATACGCATAAGATACCGGCTCTCCCGGTTTGCCCTCACATCCGTTATAAATAGCGTTCTTATAAACTTTAGCCCCACCTAGGTTCGGATAAGTGTCTGTTCCGATGGTCTGTCCCCAGACTTCATCGGACTGGTCAAGCTGTAAGAGATACGCAACTTCACCGGTCTTAAACTCATCTGTCGTTTTGCCCTCGACTTTTGTGGCCGTTCCGCTATTCGCGCCTATCGCATTTCCAGTATAAATGGTGCTGTCATAATAACAGTTTGTGATGGTTCCTTTACTTAAATTCATTCCAATCACACCACCAACATGTGAGCCTGTTCCATTGACCTCGCTTGTGGTATAACAGTTTATGATGGTCCCGTTTTTATTATATCCGTTCACTCCTCCTACATATGATTGACCACTGACAATCCCTGTATTATAGCAGTTTGTAATTGTTTTGTTATTATCTCCGCTCACTCCTCCTACAGAATCTTCTGTTCCACTGACTTTGCCTTCGTTATTACAGTTTGTAATTGTTCCGCTATTATCTCCGTCAATTCCTCCTACATATGATTGGCCACTGACAATCCCGGTGTTATAGCAGTTTGTAATTGTTTTGTTATTATCTCCGCTCACTCCTCCTACAAATGATTGACCTTTGACAATCCCTGTGTTATAGCAGTTTGTAAGGATTCCTAAATTGCATCCACACACACCTCCAAAAGAACTGGCACCATCTGCTGTTCCATCAACCACGCCTTTATTATAACAATTGGTAATTGTTGAACTATTATATCCACACACACCTCCAACCCGGCTAAAACCACAGAAATAAGAATTTAAAATTCCTACATTTGAAATCTTACCTCCGTTATAACCAAAGAAGCCTACCTCAGATGTATTCTCTTGCTTAAAATACAATCCACTGATTGTGTGGTTTTGACCTTCAAATATACCAGTGTATGGACTATACGAGCCATTACAAGTATTTCCAATCGGTGTCCATTCCTTGAATGTTCCCTCATTTAATGTTCCATCCGACTTCAGAACATTTTTATTCACAACAATATCCGCGGTCAGGACTGCATTCGCCGATGCATTCTGCGTCTCGCCCGAAAGCGTACCATTTACAAGTCCTGCAAACCAGTAAAGCTGACCTGCATTACTGATTTCGTAAACCGCATCCTTGCTATCGTCCCCATCTATATCATACTTGTCTGTGGTAAGCTTTGCCGGCTGGTATACCTCATTACATGCACAGAAACCATTCTCGCCGATGCTGTGAGATTCCGTTTCTTTCGTTACATATCCGATCGGACAGTCTTTGCATGCCACATTTTTTATATGTTCTTTGTCATCTTTCCAAGTGTATGTAACATCACCGTCTTTGTTATGTGTATGCTCTTCTCCATCTACCAAAAGGCTCGCACCATCTGCCAAAGTGAGTTTCTCCGGATTAGTAATACTCGCACCACTCTCAAATTCAATGCTTTCCCCACTTGCAATCGTTAAATCTTCTTTTAAAGTGGCTTTACCATATACATATGTTTTCGTTACATTAACTTCCTTCTCATAGTCTTTCCATTGCTTTGTGATGACAGAGTTGCTACTATCAACATTTTTTATTACAGAATCTTCTGGATATGCTTCATATGTTTTACCAATTTCCGCCAGAATCTGGCTGTCTGATATGGTAATTCCATTCTTTGATGAAATTGCCCCCGCCATATCCTCGGTACTCTTAGCTTTAACATAACTATCCTTTATACTTACTGTATTACCCAAAATTGCATCATTAATTTGATTATTGTTCACAGCAATATGACTATTTTCAATCGCTAAACTCCCATGACATCTGATCTCGGAAGTTTCCACCGTTGCTCCCATTATACTTAGGTTACGTGGCTTCCTTGTGCTTCCTGCAAGGATACTTTCACAAATCAGACTTCCGTTATTATCACTCTTTATTGTCAAAGTATGCTCATTCTCACTATTTCCCGGTTCAATTTGAATATACTGCTCCACGTTATTGGTTCCTGATAACAGAATCGAAAGATCCCTATCGCAACTCAAATTAGTAATAGACACACCTTGCAGTACCAACTGATTCTCTTCACCGTCATAATACCAACCATTTCCCTGATATATTGTATTCTTATTATCTTTTCCATCGTCTTGAAGTTTTCCATCCCAAATAACTGCTATAGTAGTGCCATCGCCTACATACAGATACTGAGGGGCATTTTCTGCCAAAGTAATTTCCGCATTCTCCTCCGCCTTCGCATTCATCACGCCCCAGCCGCTGACATCCACCACTGACAGCATCATAAGAGCCGCCATGGCTCCGGCAAACATCCGCCTTATTCCTCGTTTTCTTTGTTTCATATCTTCCTCCCTTTCCCTGCGATGTACTCTCGAAATTCTTCGTTTAGAAGATTCTGTCATTCAGAGATTTTCGCATAATTTAAGATCATTTCCTTGATCCTGCGTAACTCCGGGGTATAATCCTTGTTGTCCTCTGATCCCCAGATAAATCCGCTGGCACAGTACGTACAAGCCGTCATCATTGTATGCACTGTCACACGAAAAAATTCCTCCTTCGGAATATCCGTACGAAACGTGTGATCCTCCTTTGCTTTCTCATACATCCATTCCAGTCTCGTATCGACCGAATAAAGGGATGCATGAAACTCCTCAAGCTGTTTCTCCTCTACTTTCTCATGGGTGACATAATGGTTGAAATTGTCATTATACTGCAATAAATCCTTGTGATGCTGGTACATTTCGATATAACTGTCCAGCGTGAAAGTAAACCTATCAATTGCCGGAATATCTCCAATCGATGTAAGCGGACGCTTCGCATCCAGTGCATCCAGATACTCTTTCCATTTGGCAGCACACACCGCGATCACTAACTCCAGCTTATTCGGATAATAGCGGAATAATGTCGCACGTCCTACTCCTGCCGCC
>ERZ791830.1731-NODE-1731-length-12434-cov-2.381776_pt1 | contig 12434 bp, 13 predicted proteins | sample MGYA00509945_ERZ791830 | MGnify/ENA primary metagenome ERZ791830 (study PRJEB30046, sample SAMN00792021) | human gut metagenome | study: EMG produced TPA metagenomics assembly of the A metagenome-wide association study of gut microbiota in type 2... | reverse complement strand
CCTTGCTTTCCTAGTGTCCCCATCCGGGGCACCGGGGCGAAGAGCCTTCCCGGGTGGGAATTGGCGGTGGTGTGCTGACACAGTGGAGGGCAAGGATTCCCTTATTTTACAGAGGTGATAAAGTGGACACTAAGGACACGTCCATGTATTACAATGCAGATGACACGCTCTCAAGAAACAGGTTATTTAATTTTGTTGTAGGCGCTCGTGGAGCTGGTAAGACCTACGGAGCCAAAAAGAGGGCAATTAAAAATTTCACCGAAAAAGGTGAACAATTTGTATATCTTAGAAGGTACGACACAGAAATGCCTCAGTCACAGATGCGAAACTTTTTCGATGATATCATGCAGGAGTTTCCGGATCACGAGTTTAAAGCGGATCGTGGGTTATTCAGGATAGACAAGGAAGTCGCCGGGTGGTATTTCCCGCTGTCAAAAGCAGTAATGCTTAAATCAATGCCGTTCCCAAACGTCACCTTGATTATCTTTGACGAATTCATCATTGGAGCAGGAGCATACCGCTACCTTCAAAATGAAGTCGTGACCTTCCTTGAATGTTACTCAACAATATCAAGAGACAGAGATGTCCCAGTATTATTCTTGAGTAACGCCGTTACATTCAGTAACCCTTATTTCCTATATTTCAACCTATCATTAGAGAAAGGACAGAAAAGAAAGCTACTAAAGGACATCCAACTAGAGACAGTCACAAACCCAGCATACGTAAACCACGTAAAACAGACCAGATTTGGGCGTCTGATAGACGGAACAGAATATGGGTCCTATTCAATGGACAACGAGTTCTTGCTAGACACGGATTCATTCATTGAAAAGATGGTTACAGCCTGCTTCTATGTTACAACGATACTAATAGACGGCTTCAAAATTGGCGTGTATAGGGACATGAACTCTGGTATTTTCTATCTATCAGAGAAAACTGATGACACAAGAAAGATAACAATAAGCCTAACATTAAACGACCACAACAATTCAACCGTATTAGCCACAAGGAACAACATAGTTATCAAAGGTATAATGGATGCTTTCTCTGCTGGCATGCTGAGATTTGAGACACAAAAAGTAAAGAATTTAGCATGGCCCATTCTAAGAAAGCTACTATAACAAATGGAGGGTTACAAAATGGCATACGAATTTACACAGGATTCTTTCCGGCAGTTCTCTGAGGAAGTTATCTCCGCGGGAGGAGATCAGGCCACCTTAACGACTTTATTGAGCCAGATGCAAGACGTTATCATTGATAATATCGGAAAAATGGAACAGCTTACGCAAAACAATGAGAACGTCACCAAGGAAAATGAGCGGCTCAAGAGTGCAAATATGGACCTGTTTCTGAGGATCGGTTCTCAGGCTGAGGCCATTGAGAACAAGGCCAAGGAAACCACCAAAGAAGAGCCGGTTGGAGTTGACGATTTTCTAAAGAATATCTATAAGGAGGATAACAACAATGGCAACTAAGAACAACCCTATTGCTAGCCCTGAAATGATGAACGCAATCCGCAATGACGCGAGTGACGCCTATAAGGCCGCTGTGCCTGTAGCCACTCCCGCAAATCTGGCGGACGTAGGAAATCCTATCCTTGCATACGATGCAATGGCCAACGAGTTTCTGAGCGCCCTGGTAAATAAGATCGTTGCTACCATCCTTTACCGCAAGATGTGGAACAACCCTCTGTCTATGCTCCGCAAAAACGCTGAGCCTCTGGGAGTTGACGTTGAGGAAGCCCACGTGAATCCGGCTACCGCTCAGGCATATGATGGCACTGAAACCGGTATGGCCGCAGTTCTGAAAATGACAAAGCCCGATGTGGCCGCCGCGTGGTATCGGCTGAACCGGCAGGACAAATATCCCGTGACCATCAACAACGAACAGCTTACAAACGCTTTCGTATCCTGGAACGCCCTTGAAAACCTCATTCAGGGCATTGTAGACAGCCTTTACAATGCGAACACCATTGATGAATTCAAGTACACTAAACAGTTAGTTGTTGATGCAATCACTGATGGAAAGCTGAAAACAGTTACAGCAGTAATGCCCAACAACGAGGCCACCGGCAAGCAGTTCCAAGTACAGCTCCGCAATATGTCCATGCTGTTCACATTCCCTTCCAGCGCCTACAACAACTACAAGCTAATGGGAGGCACCGGAAACGACCGCGTAACATGGAGCCCCATCGAAGATCAGTTGATCATCATCCGCGCAGACGTAGCCGCAAATATCGGAGTTGAGGTACTGAGTGCGGCGTTTAATCTCAGTTACTCTGATTACCTGGCCAGACAGATTATCGTTGACGATCTGGGAGCCGATGGCAAGACACTGGCAGTGCTGGCAGACACTAAAACATTCCAGATTCGCGAAAAGCTCCGCCGTTTCACCACCTTCTATAACGGGTCCGCGATGAACTGGAATTATTGGCTGCACGCATGGGATACCTTCTCTCTGTCTCCCTTCCACAACTGCGTGGCCCTCCGCACTGTGTAAGAGCAATTTAGGGAGGGGCGCAAGCCCCTCCCAATAGAAAGAAGGTGAAACCATGGCATTATGGAGACCCGAAACAACTATATATCTGTGCACAAATACAGGCATAGATCAGTATAATAAACCATACTTTGAATCCAACGCCGCAATGCAAGGGTGGTTAGCCGGAAAAGTAAAGGCGTCTTTCACCCAATACTCATACCAGAGAGCGGACGAGAGGCAATACTGCCGTGTTGAATACAATTACAACGATGCCTTGACATGCGACATTATCATGTGGCAAAATACCGGAACCGGACCGCGCTGGATTATCGCGAACATTACAGGGGTTGAGTGGGTAAACCCGAACACAACAACCATCTATTTTGAAGTAGACGCATTTTGCACCTACTGTGGGGACATAAACTGGCCAACCTCCTACAGCCTAGTGGAAAGAGAGCATGTCGTGAACGACTGGAACGGAGCTAATCCAAACTGGATTAACATAGGAATACCCGAGGGAATGGGCGGCACCCCCGACCAAGTTGTCTATGACCAAATAAAGGCATACGCACCAGATACATTTGTGGTATTCACTCCTTATGATTCTTCCGGACAACCAATGTTTGGAGGCACTGTAGAAAATAATGTGTTTAACGGCTTAACTATGAGAACTTTTTCAAGCGCAGGAGCCGTTAACAGCTATTTGCAGAGCGTAGCAGAATCAAGCGAGGGAAAGCTAGAGAATATCCTAGGCGTTTACTCCGTACCCGGCGATTTCCTATCCGATTTGTCAGAAGCAGTTGAAACTATTCCGCCGTGGCAAAGCGGCGGAGCAATTGGGCCAGACCTTTGCAGAAATGCGAAATGTTATTCTAGTGAATTTTGCGTGGCGCAAGTAGAAGGCATGAACAGCGAGACAGTGACATACAAACCCGAGCTAATCACAACACAAGGCACGTTTAACTTCCATATCTACGGGCGCTTTATCGGAGGCGGCGGAGGAATCATTGCAACGCCAGACGCCTATGACTACATGGGAAACCCTGGAGAATACGGGTGCGCAATCACCGTATTTCCGCAAGGTGCATGGGTTGGAAATCAATATGCTCAGTATCAACAGACCAACAAAGTAAACATTCTAGCAACCACAGCAAAATCAGCTGGATCTTTCATCCTTGCAGGAGCCGCTGCTGCCACAGGGGTAGGAATGGCCGCCGTTCCGGGACTCGTTGCAAGTGGCCTCAGTAGTGCGGCAAGTATTTGGGATGCAGATACAAAGGCCAAAAAGGGTTCAGCCGCTGTTAATGGCTCTGTGTCTTCTGACCCCATCCTAGCTGCCTCAATTGGCCAGTTTGGCTTCAAATTCCGCTGGTACATGTGCAACGAGAGCATCATGAAATCAGTTGACAGCTTTTTCGACCGCTACGGCTACAAGGTCATGAGGCTGAAAGTTCCAGAGCGCAACAGCCGTCCATGCTGGAATTTTGTTAAGACTTCTGAGGGTCACGTATCCGGTGCTATTCCAACCGTCTACAGAGAGCGCATTGAAGCAATGCTAAATGCTGGTGTCACATTCTGGAACGTAGGAGCAAGAGCCATCGGTGACTTTTCCAACCCGTCCGCTAACAAGAGTTAGGAGGTTGCCATGGAAACTGTAATTGTTGCTATACTCTCTCTAATCGGAACGCTAGTTGGAACTTACGCAGGAATTGTTTCAGCCAACAAGGTGACAGAGTGGAGAATAAAGCAAGTAGAATCTAAAATATGCACCCTATCAAAACAAGTGGAAGAACTTACAGCAACAGTGAACTACATACAAGGCAAAATGGAGGTACTACATGACCATTGAGTTTATAACAGTTGTAGCTCTAGTGCTCATTTATCTGGCAATCTATATGTTACTAATCCCGGTTGGAAAACGTCTACACTACATTATGTCCAGAACAGTATTCAAAAATAAACCGATCAACCATACCGCATATTGGCTGACATACATAATGGTAAATATTATTGTATCTCTCACAGGAATGATTATCATTTTCAACCTAGTAAAATACACTGCGGAGGTGTGGATTATATGACCAATCTATTGAAACGATTAGCTAACCTCATGTCCGTTAAATCCCTAGTAACAATCGCCCTGACAATCGTGTTTTGCATTATGGCATATAAACAGACAATCTCACAAGACTTTATGACCATATACTCTGTTGTTATCGCTTTCTTTTTCGGTGCTCAAAGTGCCAAGAGCAACAACCAGGAACTTCAAAACGACCTAGAATACGCGGAAACGAAAAACGCAGAATTATATAACCAGTTGATGGAGCTGTCAAAAGAAAACGCGGCCTTAACCGCTGAACTAGAGGAGGCGTACAAGAATGCATCTAATCCGGAACTACCTGACGAATAACGACTGCTATAAAGCAGGTAAACCTCTAAATATTCGAGGCATCATGGTGCACAGCACAGGTGCAAACAACCCCAACCTAAAACGATACGTTCAGCCAGACAAAGACGGTATCGGCGTAAACAAGAACGGTAATGACTGGAACCACCCAGGTATTGAAACCTGCGTACACGCCTTTATTGGAAGGCTGGATGACGGCTCCATTGCCACCGTGCAGACCCTCCCATGGAACATGCGCGCGTGGCACGCCGGTTCAGGCCGTTGGGGATCGGCAAATAACTCCTATATCTCTTTTGAGATTTGTGAGGACGGCCTTACAGACCCAGATTATTTCAACGCTGTATATACAGAGGCTATAGAACTCTGCGCATATCTATGTAGGCTCTACAGGCTGGACCCATCACAAGAGGATGTCCTAATCTGTCACTCTGAGGGCTTCACCCTAGGGGTAGCATCCAATCACGCTGACGTTATGCACTGGTTTCCAATGCACAACAAAACGATGAACGACTTTAGAACAGATGTATATGCACTCCTGAAAAGCGCCGGTGGAGCATCCCCGGAAGAGATCGTAAGAGAATACCGTAAGACACTACAGGACAATGATGCAGAGAACTGGTCAGAAGAGGCCAGAGAATGGGCAATTAGAAACGGTCTTATTACAGGATACGAAGGAAATTACATGTGGCAGGATTTCGTAAATAGAGAACAATTAGTTACCATTCTTAAAGCCTTCAATAAAACATTGGGAAATCCCGTGCCGTAAACTACACTCAACTCCCGGCGTCTACCGTCAACTCCCGTAGAGGCAATTAAAGACCAGAGCTTTTCTGTTATGGGCTAGGCTGGCCTCGTGAGACCAGTATAGAAAAGCCCAGTTAAGCCCAGAACTGCATAGACAGGACACGACAGTTTATTATCCGATATTAGTTTAGGAGGCGTTACAATGAAAGTATTTATTTCACAGCCCATGATTGGATTTTCCAGGGAAGATGTTTTGAGGAGAAGGCAGGAGGCTGGGAGAAGCATAGAGGGTGCATTATATGAGGGTTAAAAAGCGCAATGGGCCGTTCTCTAAACTGTATAGTAGGATTTTGGGCTGGATTGTGGTGTTGTTTTTAGCCTGCTTGTTGGCTGGAGGGTTTTATCTGGCTCTGCTGTCTATCAAGTATCAGTACACGGGAGCTTTGGCTTGTTGGACCATATGTGCAACACCTATCGGAACGGCTGTTACGATTGTGCTAGGTAAGACCATAGACAAAGAGATACAGAACGTAAAAGGACCTAACGGAGAGGGACTTGATTATACAAACGGCGCAAAGGAATACAACGTGGATTCTGCGCCGGTTTAGGAGGTGGTAAGATTGTTTGATTGCTTTTTTCGGTGCAAATCTTCCGGGCATAGTATTCCCATCTAACGGAGCTAGGGCGGAGGTCTTAAACGCACAGCAGACCATAGAAATTTATAACCGCTTTATCAATATGGCGTTAAGCCGGTTTAGATGGACGGGCCTGCCGGACAGTTGCAATGAGCGTGCATTGGAGATGACGCTACTGTTTTACGGCGTGGCGTTGTTCGCTAATGATCCGGACCTAGGGTATATCCATACAGCGGTAACTTTGCCGGGGCCTTTTAACATCTACTATGAGAGCGTAGTGAGAGAGGCGTATAGTTTCGAGTATCGACACAGATTTGACATTGATAATAGTGTGTTGATTAGAGCTAATAAGACTATGACGCCAGACTATCTTTCTATTTGGAACTATTCGCCCAAAATTTCAAACGCACTCAGAAGCATCGATATCCACACTGAGACTATCAAGAGACCATTTGCAATTCAGTGTGACGAGAAGGACAAGCAAAGCGCTATCACGGCGGCAAACAAAATTGCCGGGAATGAGATTGCTATTTTCGGCTCTAAGTTCGGTAACCCTGAAAGCGTGAAGGTAATGAACTTTGGCGTAAACTGCGTGCTGAATGAGATGTGGGCAAATGTGCGAAACTACATGCAACAGCTTTGTACGAGCTTAGGAATCGATAGCCTTACAAGCGACAAGAAAGAGCGCCTTATTTCTGCGGAGGGGCAGGGGCAGAGAAATCCCACGCGGCACATTATCGAGAGTGAGCTGTGGTGCAGGGAAAGGGCATGTGAGGAAATCAATACTATGTTTGGCTTGAATGTTGGGGTAGAGTTGAACGCCGTGGAAGACTTCATGGAAGAATTCATAGAGATGGATAAAGGTTTCCAGGAGGGAGGTGACGTCGGTGCGTCAACTAATAGGGACGAGCCAGATTAACCCGGAATTGGGGGAACTCGTTTCGGGTGGGTATGAAGTTTTCAACGACTGGTGGAACACCTTTATTCCAGAACATAAGAAGCACCTAGAGGGAAAGATTATAACATACTATTGGTTTAACCAGATCGGCGCGGAGACGCCGGACAGATTCAAGCATTTTCTTAACGCGGAATTGATGAAGATTATGCCATACTATAACAGGCTATATGAGAGTGAGCTAATTAAGTTTGATCCCATGTTGAATCAGTTGGTCAAGACTAATGGTAGAAACGTCGAGAATCTGCTTAGGGTAGCTAATTCCGGTGAGAATTCGGCAGCCGTCATGCTCAGGGATTTCGTGAATAGTCATAGGGATGACGAAAGCACAAAGGGGAATTTAACTGGCGCATATGATAGCACTTTGGATCACACGGCAGAAGAGACATATGAAAAGCAGGGCGACAAGACTTCTAAGGAAGTTGTTGACGAGGATGTAACCGGGACTAAAGATTCTACAACTAAGGTTGTTGATAACACGACTGAGGACAATTCTAAGGATATCACTAGGGAGCTTACTAAAGATAGGACACTGAATGAGACGGTAGAGACGACACGGGATACGACTACTAAGACAAGTGGATCTGGAACTAGCGATAGTACGCTGGAGAGGTCTGTCAATACGGACGGAACGAAGCTTTATTCGGATACGCCTCAAAAGAATGTTAATTCTAGCGGGGGCGTGCAGAACAGTGTTGTCTGGAACTATCTGACCAACGCAACGCAAACAGGCGAGGACCAAAACACCGATGAAAGTACGCATACTAGCAACAGCTATACAGAGGATAAAACGGAAAAGGTAACAGAGAACACGACTAGGAACGTGACGGAAAACGAAACTGAAAATGAGACGGTTGGAGAGACTGAGAAAAAGAATAAGGACTATACGAGTGATACAACGTACCATGAGGATACAACAGAGAACACAGATAGGACTACAAACTATAATGAAGATTGGCATGAAAACGGCAAGTCTAACCTCACCGAAAATACCACGGGACATAATGATACCGTTGAGGATACAACAGGAGAGCGTCATACGGCTGGGATCGAGCAGGGCAAGACAGATGAAAAGCATGCGCAAAGCAAGGATAGAAAAGAAGATGAGACGCAGACAAAGGAAAGCGGAATTGAGGAAGTTGTCAGCGGGTACGTTGGTATTAGTGGGTCTGAATTGCTGGCGGCTTTCCGTAAAACCTTCATCAACGTGGACGAAATGATTATTGAGGCCCTTAGAGGGTGCTTTATGGAGGTATTCTAATGAAAGATTGTTATCATGATTTTGACCATTGCTGTGAGCCCGATCCTTGCAAGCCTGAGCATTGCGGCCCTTGTAAGCCGGGCCCTTGCGGGACACCTGTGCCGCCTCCTGTCCGGCCTGTGGTGAATATCCCTGGACCTAACGTGCAAGCTCAGATGTGCGAAATGGCTGGGCGGGTGAATGAGTGCATCCTGAGATGGAACCAAATTCAGCGTAATTGCTATGAGGCTCTTGATAGAGTGGTTGGCGCGGCTGTGTCCAATGATGTGTATTATGATCGGGACGAGGTTGGCATGGAGAGCGGGTACTCTGAAAACGACAGTTGCCCGTATCACGTTATCAACGTGAAGTGTGTTGACAAGTGCGGTAAGCCTATCTTTATCAAGCTTATGCCCGCATTTGGAAATACTACAAACTCTGGTCTTGTGCAGAGTATTCAGGATGTCAGTTTCGTGACCAACGCCAACGCGATTATTAGTGCAACCACTGACGCGCCGTGGAAGGGTGTTGCGCGGTATATGGGTGCGCCGATGGCTAGCACACCTGAGGGTGGCATTTTCTGCGGCGGATTCAACCGGCACGGGGCGCTAAAGATTTTCGGTGGTGATACTGACGAGGATACTCTGTGCCAGAATCAGATGGTTGATCTCATTGGCTCTGTTATTCCCATCATTCTGGATGGTGAGATTACAGAGCAGGCTAAGGGGATGACCACCAAGCAGGCGATTTGTGCGATTGGTTATAAGTCCTCTAACGGTGATAAGGTATTCTTTAACTGCGGCAAGCAGGATGTGCAGGGTATGCAGGGTATCACTGTAGCGAATATCCTGAAAGGCATGGGTTGTACAACGGCTGTTATCACCGCGACTGCGGGCGGCGGCATGGAGTATCTGGGTAGCCTCACCTCTTCCCCTGACAACTGGCAGATGCCTAAGAACTCCGCGTATTGGGTGGTTAGCAAGCGCCCTTTTGAGGGATGGTGCAATCAGTTTGAAAGCTCTATTGCACAGCTGGTGCAGAGAGTCGGCGGCCTGAAAACTGACATTGACTTTATCAACCATGAGGTTGACGAGGTTAGCGAGGTAGCAAACAAGGCGTGGGAGCTGGCGCAAAAGAACGCGGACGATATCGTGGAGATTCGGGCGGACATTGAGAGAATCGATGGAGAAATCACAGCGCTGGAGGAGCGCATTACTACCGCCGAAAATGATATCAAGGCTCTGGATGCGGCTCTAAAACAGGAGATTCAGGACAGGAAGGACGCTGACGCGGCAGAGGCGCAGGTGCGGCAGGAGGCTGACGAGGCGCTGGGCAAGCGGATTGACAAGGAAATCGCGGACCGCGAGGCCGCTGACGAGCAGTTAAATACCGCTATTGAGACTGAGAAGGCGGAGAGGACCGCCGCTGACGCTGTGCTCCAGGGCAATATCAATCAGGAGGCTATTGATCGGGCCAATGCGGACCTGAAAATTGAGCAGAATCTCAATAAGGAAATTGTGAATCGTACAGAGGCCGACCAGTTGCTTCAAGACCAGATCAACGGGCTCACTACCGGGGACGTGCCGCTTCCGTACGTGAAGAAGGCCGGTGACACAATGACCGGTGATCTACAGATGGAGGGCTCCGCCGTTGTTAAGCTGGTAGACGGCAAGACGGTTAAGGGTGCTTTTTACCGGGATAATGGGGATGTGTGCGTTAAAAGCGAGAACGGAAACGTTCGGATTCTGGGAGCGGCCACTCTTCTGACGACTGCGGATAATGGAGCTGGACAGCTCAAGATTGGGGCTATTACCATTCAACAGCATATGAGCGGAGATATCCCGCATCTTGATATCAATGTGGGCACTGACGCGGGTGCTGTGTACGTGAATAGAAATGGGATTGACGGCGGGACCGGTGAGCTGTGGGTCACTGAGATTCATGCACCGAACGAACTGAGGCTTGCACCGGGTACGAACGTCAATGCTATGGATCACAGGATTACGGGAGTTGCGGACCCAGTTGATGACGGGGACGCTGTGAACAAGAAATATCTTGACAGTCACGGCCCTGAGTATACGTTACCAGTTGCTAGTGCTACCACTCTAGGCGGCGTAAAAGTTGGCGCTAATCTGACGATTACGCCAGAGGGTGTGCTGAACGCTACCGGCGGAGGCGGCGGAGGCGGCACGGAATATGTTGCCGGCGAGGGTATCGTTATTTCCGGTAACACTATTTCGACCGACCCGGCTAAGGTTCCTACTAAGGAAGAACTGGAGGGCTATCTGCCGCTGGCTGGTGGAACGATGACCGGAAATATCAAGTTCAAGGGAGACGCTGAATATATCGGTGCTGCTGTGAACGATGCTGACCATTCCATTGTCATTGGATCTCAGGGTGAGGGTGCTATTATGGGGTCTGTTAGCGCGGGGCATAGTGCGGCGGACGTTGATGCGGCACTGACTGCTAACCTTAACTCTAAGGTGGCTAGGGTGAAGGCGGAACGGACTACTGCGGGTGGTAGTGCTGTGACGCTGGAGGCTCAGGAGCCGGATGGGGAGAATACCTCTAGTATCAAAGTTGGTGCTAAGGCTACTGACGTAACTGGGGCTACGCTTGCGGTGTACCGTGAGGGTAATACCGACTGGATTAAGGCTAAAGACAGGGCCGGTATGCGTTTCGGCGGAGGCTATATCACCGGAAACCAGAACGGAATTGAAATCTTTAATAACGATGAGGCGGGCGGTGGCTCTTATACCGGAGTCGTTTTCGATGGGCCCAATAAGGTTATTACCGCCAACGGCTACAAGGTTCAGAGCGATGTTGCGCCTACTCAGCCCAATGACCTTGCTAATAAGAAGTATGTAGATAGCAAGGTTGGTGGCGGGGATTTCTTGCCGCTGAGCGGCGGGACGATGAAGTCTAACGCTGTAATCGGAAAGACAGGCGGCCTAACCATTGGCGCAGAAGTTGATAGCGGCGCAGGCATCTACATGACAGATAATCTAGGTGTTGCGGTGTATTCCGGGGAAGAGACTATTGCCGTTTCGCCTAACTCTAAGGGCACTTCAAGCGGGCAAAAGAAGTCCCTTATGCTGTGTAAGTCCGGTGGTAATAACATTATTCACTGTGATACAATGCGAGTTGCGGCAGTTGGGGACCCGGTCGAAGATTTAGACGCAGTTAATAAGAAGTACGTAGATGCTATTTCTAGCGGCTCTGTGTCTGGTACTACGGGAGAAATCATCAATTATGACGGTACTAAAGTGACATTGAACTTTGTGTTTGGCGAGGACTTTGAGCAGGACGGAGATATTGTAATTAAAAATGGGCTTGTTTATGTGCCAGTAAAGTCTAAGAGTGCCTCTTCTGACGCAGGTAGGCGAGTCTTTGATATTGCTGTAAGCAAGAACGCTGTAAGACCTGGCATCGTAACATTTAGTGGAACTGAGATTGCGGGAGGCGCAACAGTGGGCACTGGTGACGGCAGCATTTTCTTGAGGACAACAACTATGGAGTGGGGCGTTTTTGGTACTTACACGGTTGTAATCGGAACGAACATTGATTTAACGGGTTCCGGGGTGCTCCTACCTCTTTCCTTTGACAGAACGTAATGGAGGTATATCATGAAAACATATTTCATTGAGCTTGATCCCGCAAGTGACGCTGTAGATTTCGACTGTGATTCTACGCATGTTTATATGGTTGTGGTAGATGGAATCACTTTTGGGCCGTTCAAGTATGCTGAGGGTGCTGGTATCCCGTCTCAGGCGACACCGGCTAATGACCCGTCTAGCGTGTTTGTGGGTTGTGAGCATAATAAAATCACGGTTCATTTCTCTAACCCTGGTGCGTATGGTCATGTGGAGCTCCTGGAGTTTGAGGATTTAGAGGAAGTGATTGGTGGCGTTACTTCTTTGCTGGCGGATATTAAGGTTTCGCTTGCCGAAGCTAATAGTAAGCTTGCAGACATTG
>ERZ791830.1728-NODE-1728-length-12440-cov-13.830359_pt1 | contig 12440 bp, 8 predicted proteins | sample MGYA00509945_ERZ791830 | MGnify/ENA primary metagenome ERZ791830 (study PRJEB30046, sample SAMN00792021) | human gut metagenome | study: EMG produced TPA metagenomics assembly of the A metagenome-wide association study of gut microbiota in type 2... | reverse complement strand
TGCAAGGGGCAGACGAAAAGGGACGAAGTCCCCCCTTGACCCCTTTTCGCGATTGGGTTGGTCGCGCTTTCATGCTCCTTCCGCGTGTAGCTTTTTGGTGCTTCGCCTAAGCCCTTGTTTGCCCCCCAACTTTCCGTGAAGAACCTTAAAAATGCAGTTCCGAAATTGGTGCGCCAAACGGCCCCGGCAGCGGAGAGGGAACATGCTTCTGTCCGCACATATCCGTATCAAGCGTCAGCGGTGATCCATCCGGTGCTTCATAGCGCTGCTCAGGCTCAAAGGCACTGCCCAGCACATCGCTGCAGACGCACTTCGTATCCACCGCTGGAAGAAAATCATAGAGGTTTGTTGTCAAGCCGTTTTCCGTGACTGCAAAAGCCACAGGGACTGGCACGGTGACACTGCCAATATCACAATCCGCCGTCTGCGCGCCGTTCAGATAGACGTTTCCGCCTGCCTTGACGGGTAGATGACCATAGTAAATGCCGCGGTCGCCTGCAATGCGCTCTGGTGTAAATTGTGACAGGTATTCGCTTTCTGTCGGGAAGCCCTGATAGGGCAGCGTACCGGCGATGAGGTTCATTTCGCACAGCTGATTTTTGCCAATGCTGTTGATGTAGGCCGTATATTCCTCAGAAATCGGCTGTTGCACAAACAGATTATTCCAGAATTGTGCATCGCCGTGGAGAATAGACATGAAGCCCGCCACAGCCGTCTGATGCGGCACATGGTAAGGCGTGTAGCGCACGGAATCAGGGCGGGAAAGCCCCGCGTTGTTTGTTCCCGCACCGACAAAGGTGAACGAACCGGCAATCAAGTTCTGCGCAAATGCAATCCCTTGCGTGCTGATGCGCCCTGCCATTGGGCTGAGCAGAAGGTTGTGGTCAATCAGGGTCGGGCCATGGCTGACCTCAACAAAAATGTCTTCGCCAAAGCTCAGCTGTGTGCGGATTTTCCGCCCGCACAGCGGCTGATTGTGGTGAAATGTATTGCCCATCACGCGCGTTCCCTGTGCCTGCCAGTCCAGCCACAATCCGCGTGTACAATGGTGAATGTGATTATGCGCAATGATGGTGTCGATGGCGGCGTGCAGCTTAATGCCGCCAATTTCGGCGCCGTTCAGCTCCTGCTTGTTGTTGATATGGTGAATGTGGTTGTCCTCAATCACGGAGAAAACGCAGCCAAGATGCCCGGCAATGCCTGCCTGCCCACAGTCGTGAATGTTGCAGCGGCGGATAACGTGGCTGCCGACATGCGCCCGATCCCAGCCTTCCAGCTGCGCCTGGCAGATGGCGTCCCGTTCATTCTGCGTTCCATGTTTCAACCCGAAGCGGCGCCACTTGTTTTCGTTATTGGGCTGAAGGTATTTGCCAAGCGAAATGCCAACGCACTTGCTTTCATACAGCTCGCAGTCCTCAATGACCCATCCCTTTGCCCAGTGCGGGCCAACCATGCCCTCTTGATACGCTGTCGGCGGTGCCCATTGCGGCGCTGCCTTGCAAAAAACAAAGCCGGAGAGCGTGATGGAATGGATACCCGTTTTCATGGGATAGAAGCAATGGCGGCGTGCGCTGTACTCCAAAAGATGACCATCAGGAGAACCGCAGAGCAAATGAAGATAGAGGGTCGTTTCTGTCTCTGTGCGTTCGCTCATCCACACATTGCGGGAGAATTCCGCATCCCACGCATACGGCGACGGTTCAGCGGCAAGCAGCGCCTCCCGCGTGAAAACCTCGCGCAGGGATCGGTTGTCAAGATATATATCTGCCCGGTGTACAGGCTCGGCGGCATCATCGTAGTACCAGTCGCCGGAAATCAAATCCGCAAACGGATTATCCTCCCCCAGTACGTCGTTGGGGATAACGGTTTTCCAGATGCCGCAGCCGCATTCTTCCCACTGCGACAGCACTTCTGCCCCGGTAATCACACTCTGCCCCGGTACTTCGGCGCGGTAGATAATCCGGTTTTCTTCGCTGCCGCCGCGCAGAGGATGTACATCCTCCCGATAAATGCCGGGAGCAACCAGCACTTCATCCCCCGGCATGGCAGCGTCCGCCGCCTGCTGAATGGTTGAAAAGGGGCAAGCCTTCGTCCCCATACCGGGGAAAGGCTGATTACAATTCACATAAATTTTCATGGGCGATTCCTCAGCGCGGCAAAATCACGTTTTTCTGTTCGCCATGCAAGAAAGCATAGAGGTTGTCAAAAACAATTTCAGCCCGCCGAAGCATGGATTCCTCGCTGGCAAAAGCAATGTGCGGCGTCACCAGGCAGTTCTTCGCGTTCAGCAGCGGATGTTCCCGCGGGATGGGCGGCTCCATTTCAAACACATCTGCCGCTGCCGCAGCAAGATGTCCGCTGTTCAGCGCATCGGCCAACGCCTGCGAGTCAACAACGGGGCCGCGCGAAGTGTTGATGAGGATTGCGCGATGCTTCATCATGCTGATGCGTTCCGCATTCATCAGGCCGCGCGTGCTTTCCACAAGCGGGCAATGCAGGGAGACAACATCCGCATGACGCAGCAGTTCATCCAGCGAAGTTTGCTGCACATAATCCGGCATTTGCGCAATGGGACTGCTGTCATATGCAAGAATCGGACAGCCAAAGGCATGGAACAATTCCGCCGCACGCCTGCCAATTTTGCCGAAACCGATGATGCCGACCGTTTTTCCGCCGAGTTCACGGCCAACCAGCCCCTCCTTCGTCCCCTGCTGACGGCAGCGCGCGGAGACCGCCTCCACGTTGCGCAGGCAGTCAATCGCCATGCCCAGCGCAAGTTCCGCAACGGACTCATTGGAATAGCCGGATGCATTGCTGACAGCCGCATGCATCTCCTCGGCAGCCTGCAAATCCACATGATCCACGCCTGTGAACGCCACATCAATGAATTGCAGATGCGTGCATTGGCGGATGATGCTGCCCTTCAGCGGCATGTTTGCCAGCAGGAGAATATCCGCATCCTTCGCGCGTTCGCAAAGGGCTGCTTCATCATCACAGCGGGAATACGCGCAGAAGGTGTGCCCTTTCTGCTCCAAATCGCGCGTGTATTTCTGGAGGACTTCATCGCTGACAGCAAGTGATTCCAGCAAAACAATCTTCATAAGCCAACGCTCCTTTTCGCTTTCCGCGATCGTTTGATCACAGTTACCTATTATTATAGAGAAGCTGATGGCTGTATGCAAGTTGAAAAAACATCAACACTCAAAAAGCGAACTGCCCATCACGCGGAGAGGGAAATCAGGCGCTGGAATAATTCTTCCGATTGCTATCGCTATATGAGCGGCTCTTTAATGCATAAATGATATACACTCCACAATTTAGTCGTTGAATGTATGTATCCAGGGAAAGCATCCTTCCCAACTGTCTCCTGTTGCATCTCAATCTTCCAGTGCAAACTTCTGCTTGTCGTGGACGTCGATTGCTTCACCCAGCTGTACTTCGATCAGCTTCAGTTTTGTTTTGGCAATAACAGTATGGCGGCAGCCTGCGGCCATGGTGATCACGTCGCCTACCTTCACGTTCTGCTCTATGCCGTCCACAACGGTCTTGCCCTCGCCAGCAATGACCGTCCACACCTCGTCCCGATGCTGGTGGCTGTGATAGTTCATCTGGTGACCTGCATTCAGGGTTACTTTGATGGTCATGGAAACCTTGTCGATGTCGATGACCTTAAAGCTTCCCCACGATTTTTCAGCGAACATGACTCGGTGGTCGAGTGTGTTGACGAAGGGCTTGATGTAACTGGACTGCTCCTTATCTGAGACCAGAATGCCCTCCGGGCTGGCAGAGATCACCACGTCCTTCAGACCCATGCAGAGGATAGGCACATCCAGCTCATTGACCACATGGACGTTCTCGCACTTCTCATTAAACATTGCCTCACCTACTGCTTGGCTGTCCATTGCTTCGGTCAGGGTGTTCCATGTGCCGAGATCTTTCCAAGTTCCTGCGAAACGCATGACTTCGATCTCCGGCTCGTGCTCCACCACGGCATAGTCAAAACTGATTTTGTTCAAGGTGTCGTATTTGTTGAACAGGTCCTCATAGTCCACAAAACCGATCAGCTCATGGGCGCGTTTCAGCACATAGCCCAGCTTGAACGCAAACACGCCGCCGTTCCAGAGCGCTCCCTTTGCAATGTAGTCCTTTGCCACTTCCTGCGTGGGCTTTTCCTTGAACATGGACACCTTGCTGACCTGCTCTTTACCGATGGGGATGATGTAGCCGTATTTTTCGCTGGGATAGGTCGGCTCAATGCCCATCAAAACCAGATTTGCACTGCTGGCGGCAGCACGGTCGCTCAGCGCTTTCAATGTCTCAAAGTAATCATTCTCCGCATAGGGGTCTACCGGGCAGACGACAACGGATTCTTCCTCGCCGACGCCCTGCACGTCCTTCAGGTAAGCCACTGCCAGTGCGATGGCCGGGAAGGTATCACGGCGGCAAGGTTCCACGCTGATGCCAACATTCTCACCCAGCTGATTGTGGATGGCCGAGACCTGAGACTTGGAGGTGGCAATGGTGACCGTTGCATCCGTATCGACTGCCTTGATCTGACGGTAAACGCGCTGCACCATGGATTCCAGCTCGCCGTCTTCTCGATGGAAGATCTTGATGAACTGCTTGGAACGGATATCGTTGGAAAGCGGCCATAGGCGCTGACCGGAACCTCCAGACAATAACACCAGATTCATAATTTTCCTCCTGTCATCTGCAAAAAAGGCCGTGGCCCTGCATGGACACACGACCTTTTTTGCAAATCGCTTATTTATTTTTGTTCTGCGTTTAGCGCTCTGCACGCATCGGGTTGTTCAGGAAGTCCTCGTAGGACAGGCGCAGACCGTCTTCCAGTTCCGTCTTGTAAGTCCAGCCCAGATTGGTAGCCTTAGACACATCCAGCAGCTTGCGGGGAGTACCGTTGGGCTTGGTGGTATCCCACTTGATCTCGCCGGTGTAGCCCACGACCTTAGCGACCAGCTCGGTCAGCTCCTTGATGGTCAGCTCCTTGCCGGTACCGGCATTGACGGTTTCGTTGCCGGAGTAGTTGTTCATCAGGAAAACACACAGGTTTGCCAGATCATCCACATACAGGAACTCACGCAGCGGAGAGCCATCGCCCCAGCAGGTAACGCTCTCTACACCGTTGACCTTTGCCTCGTGGAAGCGGCGGATCAGTGCCGGGACCACATGGCTGTGGGTGGGGTGATAGTTGTCGTTGGGGCCATAGAGGTTGGTGGGCATGACGCTGATGTAGTCGGTACCGTACTGGCGGTTCAGGAACTCGCAGTACTTCAAGCCGGAGATCTTCGCCAGCGCATAAGCCTCGTTGGTCTTTTCCAGCTCACTGGTCAACAGGCAGCTTTCCTTCATGGGCTGAGGCGCCATGCGGGGATAGATGCAGGAGGAGCCGAGGAACTCCAGCTTCTTGCAGCCATTCTTCCATGCAGCGTGGATGACGTTCATCTCCAGCGTCATATTGTCATACATAAAATCAGCCAGCGCTTCCTGATTTGCCACGATGCCGCCGACCTTGGCAGCAGCAAGGAACACATACTCCGGCTTCTCCTGTGCAAAGAACGCTTCCACGGCATCCTGACGGGTCAGATCCAGCTCCTTGTGCGTACGGGTGATGATATTGGTGTAACCCTGACGCTGCAGTTCACGGACGATTGCAGAACCCACCATGCCACGATGACCTGCAACATAAATCTTCGCATTCTTTTCCATCATAACAGAATTGCCTTCTTTCCAAATTACAGAACTGCCTTCAGCGCCTTTTCGCGCTTTGCACGCTCACGGTCGTGCTTGGCCATGATTTCCACCAGCTGCTCGTAAGTAGTGGACTGTGGATTCCAGCCCAGCACGGTCTTTGCCTTGGTGGGGTCACCCCACAGGTTGTCCACATCGGTGGGGCGGAACCACTGCGGATTCACGCAGACCAGCATCTTGCCAGTCGCTGCATCATAGCCCTTCTCGTCGATGCCAGTACCCTCCCAGCGGATGGTGATGCCATTGGCTGCGAAAGCCTTCTCGGTAAAGTCACGGACAGTGTGCTGCACACCGGTAGCAATAACGAAGTCTTCCGGCTTATCCTGCTGCATAATCAGCCACATGCACTCAACGTAGTCCTTCGCGTAGCCCCAGTCACGCAGAGAATCCATGTTGCCCAGTTCCAGATGATCCTGCAGGCCCTCGGCGATACGACCGGCTGCCAGCGTGATCTTACGGGTGACGAAGTTCTCGCCGCGGCGCTCAGACTCATGGTTGAACAGGATGCCGTTGACGGCAAACATGCCGTACGCATCGCGGTACTCCTTGACCATCCAGAAACCATACTGCTTTGCGACAGCGTACGGAGAGTAGGGATGGAACGGGGTGGTCTCACGCTGGGGAATCTCCTCGACTTTGCCGTACAGCTCAGAGGTAGAAGCCTGATACACCTTGCAGGTCTTCGTCAGCCCGCAGACGCGGACAGCCTCCAACACACGCAGAACGCCCAGCGCGTCTACATCGCCGGAATATTCAGGCGCATCGAAGGAAACCTGGACATGGCTCTGCGCAGCCAGATTGTAGATTTCATCGGGTTTGATTTCGCCCACCAGACGGATCAGACCAGAAGAATCGGTCAGGTCTCCGTCGTGCAGGGTAATCGCGTTCTTCTCAATCAGATGGTCGATACGAGCCGTGTTGGAGATGGAAGCACGGCGGACGATGCCGTGGACTTCATAGCCCTTCTCCAGCAGAAACTCTGCCAGATAGGAACCATCCTGCCCAGTGATACCCGTGATAAGTGCCTTTTTCATGTATTTTATTCCTCTCTGACGTTTGATGGATTGTGCTTCATTTTGTCGCACACTTGTATTTTATAAATTAAGGCACATTCTCTTAAGTGGTAAAGTAGTGCTTTATTAGCATAATATTGGTTTTTTAGTGCCTGCGAAATATACGCAACTGTATCCATGCAGTTTTGTGAAAGTCTCGACCTGTCCCATAATACTATTTCCAAATGAGAATGCGCCAAGATGCGAAGCGAATTTTTCTTTCTGGCTAACGGGAGTGGAACGCAGCGTAGCAGCGCTACGCTAAGTGGAACGACCGGACGCCAGAAGGAAAAAAGGCGTGAGCAGATGGTGCAGGTGAATTTGGAAATAGTATAACATGTCTCGAACACACAATATATCTCTTATTCCCACAACAGCTTACAGTCCGCCACATCCACAAGGCTGTCCATAAACACCTCATGCAGACGCTCTGCCACCTGCTTCTTCGTCACGCCTTTCTTCAGCACGACCTGCAAAAAGCCACCGCCGCCTGCGCCGCAGACCAGCCGGCCATCAATCAGCTCCTCAATGCTGCTGAAGATCTGCTCGATCAACGTGTTGCTGCTTCCGGCATCCACCTTCTTACTCAGCTCCCAGTGGTAATCCAGCAGCTTCGCAAACCCGTCCACGTTGCCGCGCTCCAGTTCAAACCGCATCAGCGCCGCCACCTTCTGGATCTCCTCCAGCGCAAACACACTGTCCGGCTCATTGCCGGCATACCGTCCAATCACGTCACGGAGCAGGTTTCTTGCCAGCCTGCGCTGACCGGTGTAGATCAGGCAGAAACGCTCGTCCAGTTCCTTCTTTGCTTCCTCCGGAATCTCCACATGTACCACCTTCAGCTTCTGGTCAATCCCCGGCATGGAAGTGATGTACTTCAGCCCCGGTGTAACGCCGCCCACCTGATCCTGCCAGCCGCCTCCGGTGGACATAATCTGCTCCATGGCCAGTACATGGGAATACAGGTCTTCCTCTGTATATCCGATCCCCATGAACTCAAACACCGCCTTCACACAGGCAGCGGAAAGGATCGAGGAGGTTCCAAGGCCGGAACCCTTCGGCACGTTTGTCACTTCCGAATGCATCACAAAGCCGCCGCCCAGACGCTCCAGTATCTCTTTCAGATTATGCCCTTTCATCGGAATGATCCCGCAGGCAAGCAGACATGCCTTCTGCAGGGCAAAGGGATCAAACGGATCTCCGGTGCGCTGTAACTCACCGATCTCCTCAAACTCCCCGTGTACATCCATATCACGGCTGTCAAAGACCACCTTCGGCTCATCCATGCGTTCCAGCTTCACCACCACCGGCTTCTCACCGTTCAACAGGATCGCCGCATTCAGCACCGTACCGCCATGCTCATTGCAGTACGGAGGGGTATCGCTCCATCCGCCGCCCCAGTTCACACGCAGCGGCAGTTCCACGGTATGGGCATCCTTCACGATGTGTGCCTTCTCATTATAGCTGAGACTGCGCACCGTAGCCTCCAGCACTTCCGACTGGATGGTCCCAAAGCACTTCTGTATCTCGTTCTCATCCTCCAGCACCACACCAAGATAATAATGCAGGCGGAGCTTCTCACTGAAATCCGCCCTTGCAAGGCGCTTTTCCAGCCAGTGTCTCTGAATCTTCGTCAATGCCTTACGCTTCGGAAGCGTCTGTGCCGGTACCTGTCCGCGGATTGCTTTTGCCAGTTCATCCATCATCACAAGGTCTGCCATGCGGCGATTCCATGCGATGATGGCATCCGGGTCAGCCGCATTGAAGCCGGAACACAGCGACTTGCGCGGACTCTCTTTCCAGTCCCCCAGCCTGCCTTCCCCGGTCACAAGCGCATACAGGTTCAATGCCGCCGCTACCGCTTCCCTCACGGTGTCCTTCTCCGGATAAAGTTCTACCGTCCAGAGGGTATGGTTTCCGCCATCCCAGAGATCCGTACCAAGCTTTTCTGCCACCTCATCCAGATCTTTGCCAAACAGCCGGTTCTCCTTCGGATTATCCTGCACGCCAAAGATACGCACGACAAACTTCCCGTCACGCTGTTTCAGCCCATGCAGAACCACCCCATCCGGGATCACCTCATCGTGGATATCCACAAAGGAAAGGACACAGTTGTTTCCCACCTTTGCACGGCTGTGGACATAGGATACCTCCAGATAGCAGTCCTTTCCAATGGAAGCCCGGCTGCTCAGCACGCTGTTATACCCGGCTGTGCTGCCGCTGATGCTGCTTGCCACACGGCTGCTCCAGCCAAGGCTGGCATACTCCTCCACGCCGCCGCACATTAGCGCAAGAATCTCCCTTGTCGTGCCAAAGTGGATAAACTTCGCCGGAGCCAGACGCAGCAGCTTCATCCGGTAAGGACGGAGCACCTTCCACACCTGTTCCCTCGCTTCTGTCAGCTCTTCACAGAATTCCCCTTCCGGCTTTTCCAGATAAAACTGCTCCAGCGTAGAATTCTCCGCTAACGGATAGAGAAAATCCGCATACAGGGACAGACGCACCGTCTCGTTGACATACCGGTCATACCCTTCCTCTGTCCCGATCAGGGAATACAGTGAATCCATCATGGCGGTGCTGAAGATCAGCGCACCGGTGTCAATGTCCACACAGCCTGCCTCATTCACCGCACCGGCCTTTCGCAGTTCCTCCTCTGACTTCTTCTGGAGACAGCATTTCACGTTGCCGCCTTCCCCGTTCACATACACACCATGGTTCTTTCCGACTTCCACGCGCTCCTTAAAGGAGATCGCCGCCGCACCGACATTGTTATAGTCGATCTGCAGCGGATTAAACAAAAGCAATACATCCCCGGACAGCAGCACCATCCCCTCACGGATCCGGGACGGGACTGAACTCATGCAGATCATGAATTCATCAAAAAGTGTAGAGCTACGGCCATCCGGCAGCTGATGGGGCACCGGTGAGAACAGTTTCCCCAACGCGGAATATTGCGGCACACGCTTGCTGTCGCCACCAGAGTGGATGACCAGAACGCGCAGCTTCCGGAAATCTCCCTCCTGCTCATGGAGATACTTTAACACCTCCAGCGTCGCACCGCCGGAACCCACACGCTCGCCACCCCGATCCGGGATCGCTGCAAACCTTGCCCCTGCCGGAAGATACTCCTTCCGCTCTTCGATCTGTCTGCGGAATCCTTCTGCCTGCTGGTCATTGGATGCCGTCAGGATCACATAATCCCATCTGGGGAAGTTTTTCAGTTTCATGGAACGGTTGTAATCATCCCAGCAGTCCTGATAGGCCTGGGATAAAAACATTGAATACAAGCTCTTCATATTTCTTTCTCTCCTCTTTTTTCAGATTTTCCAGCCATCCTGCCGGTTTCTGTGTCTTTCCTTTTTCAAAAAAAGCACAGCGATTTCTCGCTGTGCCTCCATGTCACCACTGTTTCCGATATTCCCTTGGACTGATTCCTTCTACTTTGCGGAACATCCGGCTGAAGTAGTTTGCATCTCCCATGCCGACCGCAACACCAACTTCATCCACAGTCATATTGGTGAAGCGAAGCAGCTGCTTGGCTCTGGTAATACGTTTTGAGATCAGATAGTTGTTGACCGTCGTTCCGTAAGTCTCTTTGAAGATTTTGGACAGATAGAACTTGTTGATGAAGAACTTTTCTGCCAACTCTTCCAACATGATTTTCTCTGTATAATGTTCGTCCAGATACTCCTTTACAGCTGCCAGTTCTATTCTCTTCCGGCTTATTGTCGCACTCTCTGGATGCCAAGACTGCTCCATCAGGAGCGTCAACAGCGTCCCCAGCTTCTCATTGATCCGCATATCCCGGATGTAATCGGATGAGGAAGCTAAGTTATAAAGGTCTGTCAGGAGTGATGTAAATGGAGTTAGATCATCTGGATGGAACACAGGACGACCTCCACGCTCTTTATACTTCTCATACACAGCCGGAAGGGACGGTGCATAGAAGTGACACCACTGAAGCGACCAGAGATTATCGGAAGTCGAATGACTGTACGCTTTTCGGCAGTCTATGAACACACAATCGCCTGTGCGCAATTGATAGGTCTGCCCCTCGTAGGAAAGTTCACCTTCGCCAGACAGAACGATAAAGCAAAGAAACGACACCAGATTCTCTCTCTGAGATATATGCGGGTGAACAGCCTGCAAAGAGCCGACCTCCTGCAGATGGAGCAAGGACGTTCTGGCAAAGGTTGATGGGGTGTAAATGATTCGGGAGGAACTTACGGAAGAAGATTGTGGGTTGAATAGTTCTTGGTCCATGAGCTGCTTCTTTCCCATTTTCGTCACATCTCACTCAATTCGCATTATATCCGAATTTCCTGCTTTGTAGAGTGTCCTTCCACCAGCTTTCTCTTTCGAGAATCACGCTGTCATCCACTCTTGCATTATAATTTTCAAGAATGGAATACTGGAAATTTCTCTTTATGTAATCAATGCCTTCTTTATTTACCAGTTCAATCAGTTCTTTATTGCCGCCATGCCCTGAATCAATATAGTTTGCCCATCTCTGCAGCAGCATCCCGTTGTCGCTTGTAGCCGAGCCGACATATAATTTTCCATTACTTCTATCAGTAATTAGATAAACCGCTTTCTGATTCTGCAAGGCTGCCATCCAGTCCTTCTTGTGCTGTTTGATGATAATTTCAAGTTGCTCCCAAGTAAGCCTTACCTCATCGTATCCCGGAAAATCGTAGCCATCAAATGCAGCAGGGAGAAGCTGGTTCACTAACAGTTCATCACATACATTTTTATAGTAAATCCCCTGTGCTTGACATGTCTTATGAAACTGTATGATCAATCTTCCATAGTAGGGTTTATACTCCGGCAGTTCATCTCCGTCATAAGATATTCCACCTACAATATTAAGATCCTTCGTAATTTTCTTTATCGTGGTCAAAAGCCACTTATCCCAGCCTATTTTCAAAAAACAAACTGCAATCTGGCCTTCATAGAAATAACGTCTCTGTTCTCTCCAAAACAGCCACTGTGTATTTACAATATCCGGATTCTTTCTATAAAGATCCAGCGGATCTTCATCCGGGCTTGGCTGATTAAATTTTATTTTAACTTTGTCCATATCACTTTGCGGAATACGCAAAAGATCATCTATTTTTAATGGCATAAAATACTCCTTCTTTTTAGGATACCCCTTATAATTGCGCCCAAACCATCCACGTCATCCCCGCTGACCCAAATTTCGAGAAAAAGCGCAATTCAAACGCACTGTTTGCACGAGAAATAAACCTCATTACACAACCTTCATTCGATTGCGAGCAAGGTATAAATTCGTAAGTGCAAACAGCGTGCAGCAATGCTGATGCAATTTTTCCCGTCCTCGGAATCGTGTTTTGCAAAAATGAAAGATTCTCTTTATCACGCAAAACACATGTTCCACTTTGGACCGCACCGAGGATTTCGCATGTTCGATCGCCTTGAGCAGCTCGAACTTTTCGCCGCTTGCTTTCTTCAGCTGCGACGGACGCTTGTTGATTTGATACCGGATTGGCTTTCCTTCATTGTTGACAAGAATTGCATCATCCTTCTTTTCTGCACCCAGATACCCGCTGTCCGCATCCACGCCGATGTGCTCCTTGTAGCCGAAGTACCATTGGTTGC
>ERZ791830.1721-NODE-1721-length-12454-cov-3.706751_pt1 | contig 12454 bp, 10 predicted proteins | sample MGYA00509945_ERZ791830 | MGnify/ENA primary metagenome ERZ791830 (study PRJEB30046, sample SAMN00792021) | human gut metagenome | study: EMG produced TPA metagenomics assembly of the A metagenome-wide association study of gut microbiota in type 2... | reverse complement strand
ATGATGCCAAATTATATGACCATAATGAAAAAGTAATTGGTAAAGTTAGTAAGGGATTTACTTTTATATTAGATAATAAAAAAATAAATAAGAGTAGTGAACAGTATTTTAAGGTAAAGAACACAAATTATTATATTTATTATAATGATGTTAAAAAAGTTGATAAAAAGATGGAAGATAATTTTTCTAATAAATATTTAGTATTTAATAAAAATGTAGTATCTAAGAAAACAGTATTTTATAAAGATAATAAAAAAGTATTAGAATTAAAAGAAAAATTAAATTTACCGTTAGAATATATGGATGATAATTATTATTATGTAAGTTATTTAGATAAAGTAATGCAAGTCAAAAAGGATGAAAGTGTTAGTTTAAATGATAATAACAATACTTCCGTTAATGAGGCTAGTTATATTAGTGTTATTAATTATGATACAATAGATAATTGTACTAAGGATATTTGTGTTAGTGTTGATAATGTACGTAACCAGTTAAATTATCTTAAAGAACAAGGCTTTTCTAGTATCAGTGTTGATGAATATAAGTTATGGCTTGCGGGAAAGATAAGATTAAAAGAGAAGTCAATTTTACTTACTACAACTAATAGTAATAATAATGTCTCTACTCTTAATAATGAAAGTAATATTAAGATAGAAATACTAAGTGATGCTTCTATTAAATTTAGTGATGTTAATAAAAAATCTACTAAAAATTCTACTTTAGATAAGATTGAAAGATATGTGGTTAAGAAAACAACTTCATTAGATAATTTTAAAAAAATGAGTAATGGTGAAGATGTAGTAGAAGTAGTTAAAAGTGCTAGTTCTGGCGAGCAAAGGATTGCAGTTTTAAATTATCACTTTTTCTATGATCCTACTTTAGGAGAAGAGTGTGATGAATCCATCTGTCTTGAAGTTAGTAAGTTTAGAGAACAACTTGATTATCTAAAAAATAATGGGTACAAAACTTTAAAAATGTCCGAATTTAAAAAGTGGATGTTTGGTGAAATTGAACTTCCAGAAAAAAGTGTTTTGATTACTGTTGATGATGGTGCTAAGGGTACTGGTAAACACAATGGTAATAAGTTAATACCTATTTTAGAAGAATATAATATGAATGCTACATTATTTTTGATAACTGGTTGGTGGAGTGTTGAAAATTATCGTTCTAAGAATTTGGATATTCAATCACATACAAATGATATGCACAAATATGGTACCTGTGGTCGTGGACAATTAGTTTGTTATAGTAAAGATCAAGCTTTGGCAGATCTTAAAAAATCATTGGAAATAGTAGATAATAATGATTCTTTCTGTTATCCATTCTATAGTTACAGTGATACTGCAATACAGGCGGTTAAAGAAGCTGGATTTAAAATAGCCTTTGTTGGTGGAAGTGTAAAAGCAAGACGAAGTAATAATAAGTATTTAATTCCAAGATATCCAATTTATAAAACCACTACATTAAATCAGTTTATTAAAATGGTAAGTTAAAAAGACGCGTAAATACGCGCCTTTTTAGTTTAAATCATAATCTATCATCATATGTTTTTTTATATTTTTCATATTTTCTTTAGCTTCATTTTGGGCTTTTGTTGTACCTTCTTGAAGAATTTTCTTAACTTCTTCAGGGTTTCTTTCGTAATGCTTTCTTTTTTCTTGGATTGGTTTTAAGAATTTTGTCATAGCTTCAATTAGTTCCTTTTTACAGGCTACACAACCTCTGGCCCCTTTTTTACATTCACTACATACTTTTTCTGTATTTTCCTTAGAATTTACTAATTTATGATAATAGTAGACCATACATACATCAGGGTTTGCTGGATCGTCTTTTTTTATTTTGTTTTTATCGGTTACAGCCCCCATAACTTTTTTCTTTATAGTTTCTTCATTATCAATTAAGTAAATGGCATTACCTAGGCTTTTTCCCATTTTTTCATTACCGTCTAGACCTTTTACTCTAGTGGTTGTACTTAAGACTTGTTCTGGCTCAGTAAGAGTTTCTCCATAAATAGAGTTAAATTTATGAACTATTTCACGGCATTGTTCAAGCAGTGGTAGTTGATCGTCTCCTACAGGAACTAGTGCACCGTTAAAAGCCGTAATATCTGCTGCCTGACTGACAGGATATCCTAGAAAACCATAGGTTATGCTTTCTCCATTATTACCGAAAAGCTCCTTTTTTTGGGCTATTTCTGTTTTAACAGTAGGGTTTCTTTCTAATCTAGCGACTGTTACTAAGTTAGAGTAAAAAACAGTTAATTCTGCTATTTCTGGTATTTTAGATTGAATGAAGAAATTTACTTTGGAAGGATCTATTCCGATAGATAGTAAATCCATTGTAATTTCATAGACATTTCGTCGAACTTTTTCAGGGTTATTAAAATTATCGGTTAAAGCTTGAACATCAGCTATTTCAAGAAAAAAGTTATACTCATCTTGCATTTTTAAATAGTTTTGGCAAGCACCGAAATAGTGTCCTAAATGTAGGTTTCCAGTTGGACGAAGTCCTGTTAAGATATTTTTTTTCATGTTTTTCACTTCCTAGACTTTATTTTAGCATAATATTATTAGATATTAAAGCCATATTTTAGAATATTATGTATAATATATATAGGAGTGAGCGTATGAAAATTTATGTAGTTGGACCGGTAGGAAGCGGGAAGAGTACTCTGGCAAAACGTATTTCTAAAGAACTAGATATCTTGTATGTTGAACTTGATAGTGTAATATGGAATAATGATATAAAAAGAGATGTTTTAGATGTTCAAAAAAAATTTAATAAAATATTAGAAAGTGATAATTGGGTTATAGAAGATGTTGGAAGAGATGTTTTTAGTAGGTCAGTAGTGCTTGCTGATGTCGTTATTTATTTAAATATTAATAGAATTGTGCTTGGGGAAAGAATTATCAAAAGATGGTTTTTACAAAGAGTTGGTTTAGAATATTCTCCATATGAAGTTAACTTTAAAATGCTTATTAAGATGTTTAAATGGCGTAATTTGGGCTTAAGAAAAAGGAAAAAATATTTAAGTGATTTAGAAAGAAATGCTAAAAGACTTATTATTTTAAATAGGAAACAAGTTAATAACTTTAAAGGGGAAATGTTGCAATAAAAAAGAAGGTTTTTGCCTTCTATTTTACATTGGAATTAATATAGTTATATATTTTTTGATATGTATTTTTGCCGTAGTGAATACCATCTGTTGTTGAAAAACCATTATTTTTTAAATAATTATATGAATCTAGATAAGTCACATTTTTTAAGCCGCTTTTTAGTGTACTATTAAATTTTTCAATGTCAGAGTTTTTGATGCTGTAACCATTGTTTGCGGCTTTACTTTCCTCTACCGGATTAACGGAAAGATAGTAAATGTCACCTTTGTAATTTTTAGCAATTTTATTTATATATTCTACGTAACTATTAGCGTTGTACAAGTCATTTACACCCATATTTATGACATAGGCTGTGTTCTTAGAATCCTTTTTTTTCATGGCTTCTTCATTGCTTTTCATATAAGTTAGACCTTTGCCGACTGAGGCAATATATGTTGTTTTGGAATTTTTAAAACCGCTACTTTCTTGGCCTACAAATCTTGAATCACCTACTAAAACAAAACTACTATAATTGTTAGTTGATGTATCAGTTTTAGAATTGTTATTTTTGTTATTACTATTAGAGTTAGTGTTATTATTCTTATTATTTTTGTTGCTGCTGTTTGAATTATTACTATTGTTGTTTTTGTTACTGTTATTTGAATTATTTCTATTATTATTTTGACTATTAGAATTTGTTCTCGTGTTTCCGTTTGCCTCATCACTTATTGAAGTGTTTTCATTATAATTAGAAATGGAACTAGAAGAAATGTCTGTTACATTGGCATTATTCCAGCATGATGAAATATTAAATGCAGTATTATTACCATTACTATCAGTTATACCAACATCTCCATAAGCACTAATGATAGCCATAATACTGTTTATTAAAAATGGCATCAAGAATACTATGACAGCACTCGCAATAGCATTGAGAAAATTTTTTTTAGCTTTAGGACCATCGTCAGGATTTATTAAAGCTTTAGAGAAAGTAATTGAACCACCAATAATTAAAAAGATGGGAACTACTATTTGAAGAATTGTAATTATTCTTTTGATTATTCCTAAGACACTTGCTAGGGCATAATCTGAACAAATAGCACTTAAAATATACATAATATCACCCTTTGATTAGATTTTATCAGAAAAAAACAATAATTTAAATATTAAAATATAAATTTGGTTATAATAATAACATTAATACAATATTTTTTTAAATTTCTATTTTCAAGATAACTAAATTATGGTAATATTATTAATAGAATAGAGGTGCGAGTATGAATATTAGTAGTTTAAGAAAAAATGAAAATAATATTTTAGTGGATGAAGTAGGAAATAAAGTTTTTCAGAACCAAGTATTTGATCAATTGATGGCATATGAACATATGAGTATGACTACACCTGCAAGTCAATATGTTGATGCACAGGCTAATCAGGTATTCTTTCAAAATCCAGAAGATACAAGAAGATATATTGATATAAATTGTTCTAGATTATTAGATGATAATGCTAGTTTAGCTAATAAAGATGGTAATGTTGTTAATACTTATCTTTCTGATGTTATGAGTTTTTTAGCGGTGGTTAATAAAATTGTTGATAATCAGGATGTTAATAATAAAATATTAGGAGATACTTTCACAACAAAAAATAATGATAGTCTTGATTCAAAAATACCTATGTATTTATGTGTTGAAATATTAAGAGCTAAATGTTTAGCATTCTTAGGTAAACAGATGGACAGTTTAGAAAATTTTAATGTTGCGAATAATGGTGGTAATTCTACTTTAGGTATGGAGTTTGATAAAGTAGTAAATAAAACTAAAAATCTTAATTATGATAAAGAATATTTTGGACAAGATATTAATGAAGTTACTGAAAAGTGGTTGTCAGCTTGTCAGATAGACGCTACAGGATCAGTTGATTTATATGCAAAATGCGAAGATGGACAATGCTTAATCTTTGTGACTCAAAAAGTTATGGAAAATGGACAAGAAACATTGAATGAAAAGAGTTCACCAATGTTTGAAGTAAAAAAGACAATTGTAAGTGTTCCAAGTAATCCTGTTGCCCCTGTTACTAACACTTTATCTAGTACTCCTGATGTTTTTGCTGGAGTTCCCGCTAATAATGTTTTTGAAAATGTTACTGTTGTTGACAATAATAATAAAGTAGAAGCAATGAATAATACAAATAAAGTAATTACTCTTAGTGAACAATCTACTAAAATGGCAGGTTATAGAGCAGAATTAAAGAAATTAACTCAAGAATTAAAAAATAAGGAAAAAGAAAAAGATGAAATTCAAGCACAAATTGATAGTGTTTTAGAAAAAATATTTAATGAAGACAGTTATAGCAATGAAAATAGTCAAATAAAAGGTATGGCTGCTTAATAAAAATATGTTGACAATGTAGATTGTTAATAGTAAAATAAACACTGAAATCGTTGATGAAGAGAAGTAGGGGGATTATTTCTTTAAAGAGAGTCTACTGATGGTGGAATGTAGATAAGAAAGTCTTCTGAATAACACTTTGGAGAGCTTAAAGAATAAAGTAGACTAAGCCGGTACTTGCCGTTATAAGTAAGAGTGACTATATTTTATAGTAATTTGGGTGGTACCGCGGAAACTATTCGTCCCTTTTTAGGAATGAATAGTTTTTTTGTTTGAAAGGAGAATGAATATGGAATACGAAGTTAGTAAAGAAAAGTTAAAAGATTATGCTGCTAAATTAATGTTTGATATGGATGATAGTGAGTATGAAACATTACAGGAAGAGTTTAGAACTATTTTGAAACAGATGGATTTGATTGAAAATATTCCTAATATTAAGGATGTTTTACCAATGTCTTTTCCATTTATAACGTATGAAGCTCATTTAAGAAAAGATGAAGTTATCTTAGATGATACACTTACGGTTAATGAAGTTTTGACTAATTGTAAACATCAGTATAATGATCAAGTTAAATTACCAAAGGTGGTGGAATAAGATGAAATATAATATTCAGGATAAAACAATAACAGATTTAAGAAAAGATTTGGATAATGGAGTAGTAACTAGTGAAGAGTTATTTAATGAATCAGTTGATTTAGCTAATAAGTTTCAAGCTGATTATAATGCTTTTGTAACTATTCTTTCTAAATATAAAATGAAAAAGAAAAAAGATACTTTGATAACAGGTATTCCATATGCTTTAAAGGATAATTTTTCTACTTCTGGTATTTTAACTACAGGTTCTTCTAATATAATGAAAGATTATGTGCCAGTTTATGATGCTACTAGTTATAAAAAGCTAAGGGATGCAGGGGCAGTGTTAGTTGGAAAAACTGTTCTTGATGAACTTGCTATGGGTGGTACTGGTACTACTGGTCATACAGGGGTAGTTAAAAATCCTTATGATATTACGCGCCAAATTGGAGGATCATCTGCTGGTAGTGCAGCGGCTGTTAGTCTTGGAATTGTACCTTTTGCGCTTGGTAGTGATACAGGGGACTCAATAAGAAAACCAGCTAGTTTTGGTGGAGTAGTTGGATTTAAGCCAACTTATGGTAGAATCTCTAGATATGGATTATTTGCTTTCGCTTCAAGCTTGGATCATGTTGGTACTTTTACAAAAACAGTAGAAGATGCTGCAATACTTACCGATATATTAAAAGGTAGTGATTATCATGATATGACATCTCTTAAAGATGATGGTAAGAGTTACCTTGATTCAATTAATAATGATATTTCTAATAGAAAATTATTTTACATTAAAGAAATTTGTGATAGAAATTTATATAAAGATGTAGATGATAAAGAATTACATGAGGTTCTTGATAAATTCTATATCTTACTGGATAAGTGTCGTGAAGCAGGGTTTACTGTAGAAGAAGTTTCTATTGATAAACGTTTACTTGAAGCAATTTATCCTAGTTACATGACTATTAGTTGTGCTGAGGCTACAAGTAATAATGCTAATCTTACGGGAATACAGTTTGGAGTAAGAGGAGAAGGAAATACTCCAGAAGAAATTATGTTTGATGCTCGTACTAAAGGTTTTTCAGAACTTATTAAGAGACGTTTTGTATTAGGAAGTTATATTTTACAAAAAGAAAATCAAGAAAGACTTTATTTAAATGCTTGTCGTGTTAGAAGATTAATAGTAGAAAAGATTAATGAATTATTTAAGGAATATGATGGAATGATTTTACCAGCTAGTGGTGGTATTGCTCCTAAATTTGATGATTCTTCTGATAAGTTGTCTGATCGTTATTTGTTACTTGAAAACCATATGGCTATAGCTAATTTTGGTGGTTTCCCAAGTATTACTATTCCATATGCTAAAGTTTCTTCAATGCCTGTTGGAGTTAATATAACAGGTAGAATTTTAGAAGATGATGTGGTTTTAAATATGGCAAATAAGATAGAAGAAGTAACAGGATTTAAAGGAAATTGGAGGGATAAAGATGTATAAGGTTGTTATTGGATTAGAGGTTCATTGTGAACTTGAAACAAAATCAAAAAACTTTTCTGGTGCGCCTAATACGTTTTCAATGATTCCTAATGAAAATGTGTCAGCAGTTGATTTAGGGCTTCCTGGAATTTTACCAGTTGTTAATGAAGAAGCCTGTAGAAAAGCTATAAAAACCGCTATGGCTTTACACTGTTATCAACCAGATGAAATTATTTTTGATCGTAAAAATTATTTTTATCCTGACTTACCAAAAGGATATCAAATTACTCAAGTAACTAAACCTATGGGAAGAGATGGATATTTGGATATTAGAGTAGGTGATGCCATCAAACGTGTTTATATTCATCAACTTCATTTAGAGGAAGATACAGCATCTCTTGATCATATGAATAATTATTCTTTAATAGATTATAATAGATCTGGTATTCCACTTATGGAAATAGTAACTGAACCATGTATGTCTTCTGCAGATGAAGCTGTTACTTTCTTAGAGGATTTAAGAGATTTATTTCTATTTTGTGAGGTAAGTGAGGCTCGTAGTAATAAGGGACAAATGAGATGTGATGTTAATATTTCATTGATGGAAGAAGGAAGTAATGTTCTTGGTACAAAGGTTGAAATGAAAAATATTAATGCTTTTGATCAAGTAAGAGCGGCTATTGAATATGAAATAAAAAGACAAACCGAAGTTTTGGAAAGTGGCGAAAAAGTTGTTCAAGAAACAAGAAGAATAGCTGATGATGGAAAGACTTATCCAATGCGTAAAAAAGTTGACGCTATAGATTATAAATATTATATTGAACCAAATTTAGCTCCTGTAAAATTAACAAACGAGTACTTAGAAGAAATTAGAAAAACTGTTCCAGTATTAAAGTTAGATAGAGAAGAAATGTATATGGAAGAATATAATTTATCTTTATATGATGCTTCAGTACTTGCTAAAAATAGAAAAATTGCTGATTATTTTGAAGAAGTTTTAGGATATGGCAGCGATACCTTACTTACTGTTAACTTTGTTACAACGGCAGTACTTAGTTCCCTAAAAAAGTTAGAAATTTCAATAGATCAATTCTTTATTACACCTAAGATGTTAAGTGGAGTAATTGATTTAGTATATGCTAAAAAGATTTCATTAGATAATGCTAAAAAGATTTTATATCAAGCTATTGAAAAGAAAAAAGATCCACTTGAAATAATTAATGAATCTAATATTTCTCAAATTAGTGATGATTCTAAATTATTAGAGTTTATCAAAGAGGCAATAGATGAAAATCCTGACCAAGTAAGACAATATGTAGAAGAGGGCAAGGATTATGTAGTTAACTACTTTATTGGTAAAGTAATGCAAAAATCTAATCGTCAAGCTAATCCCAATCGTAGTTTGGAACTTATTAAAATAGAGTTAGAAAAGAGGAAAAATTAATGAAAGAAAATAAATATCGTGATCATTATTGTGGAAAATTAAATAATGATGATATAGGTAAAACTGTAAAAGTTGCCGGTTTTATTGAAAATATTCGTGATCATGGAGGAGTTATATTTGTAGATATTCGTGATCAATATGATACATTACAACTTGTTAGTAATGATGATAAAATGTTTGATAATTTAACACGTGAATCTAGTGTTAGTGTTACAGGAACTGTTAGAAAAAGAGCAGAAGAAGACTATAATAATCGTATTAAGACAGGGGAGATTGAATTATTAGTTGATTCTATTACTGTACTTGGTAGGAGTAAAAATGTTTTACCATTTGAAGTAATGACTTCACATGAATCAGGAGAAGATGTAAGACTTAAATATCGTTATTTAGATTTACGTAATCCTAAAGTAAAAAATAACATTTTATTTCGTAATAAGGTTATTCGTTTTATGAGAAACTTTATGGAAGAGCGTGAATTTATAGAAATTCAAACACCAATTTTAACAGCTTCTTCACCAGAAGGTGCAAGAGACTTTATTGTACCTAGTCGTAAGTATCATGGTAAGTTTTATGCTCTACCACAAGCACCTCAACAATTTAAACAATTATTAATGTGTGGAGGATTCGATAAATATTTTCAAATTGCCCCTTGTTTCAGAGATGAAGATGCTAGAAGTGACCGTGTATATGGAGAGTTTTATCAATTAGATTTTGAAATGGCTTTTGCAGAAGAAGAAGATGTCTTAGAATTAGGTGAAGAGTTATTTTATGAAACATATAAACATTTCTCAAACAAAGAAATAAGTCCTCGTCCATTTAGAAGAATATCATTTAAAGAATCTATGGAAAAATATGGTACTGATAAACCAGATTTACGTAATCCACTTGAAATCATCGATTTGACAGAACAATTTGAGGATACTGATTTTAGACCTTTTAGAGGAGTTCAAGTTAAAGGAATTAAAGTAGATAATATTGCATCAAAATCAAATTCTTGGTTTAATGAATTAGTTGATTACGCTAAATCTATTGGTATGCCTGGTATTGGTTATTTTAAAGTTATGGAAGATATGAGTTTTGCTGGACCTATTGATAAATTCTTAACAGATGATGATCGCAAAGCTTTAATAGAAAAAGCAGAATTAGTACCTAACAGTGTTTTATTCTTTATTGCTGATCGTAAGCATGCTGCTACTCTTGCAGGTAAGATTAGAGATGAGTTAGGTCGTAAGTTAGATCTTATGGATCCTAATAAATTTGAATTTTGTATTATCAAGGATTTCCCAATGTATGAGTGGAATGAAGAAGAAGAAAAGTATGACTTTACTCATAATCCGTTTAATAATCCAAAGGGTGGAAGTAAGGCTCTTGAAAATGAAAATATTGATGAAATAGTTGCTGAACAGTTTGATTTTGTATGTAATGGTGTTGAAATGGCAAGTGGTGCTGTTCGTAATCATGATCCAGAAGTTATGAAAAAAGCTTTTGCTGTTGTTGGTTTAGGTGAAGATGTGATTGAAGAAAAATTTGGAGCATTATATACAGCCTTCCAATATGGTGCACCTCCTCATGCAGGAATGGCTCCTGGTATTGATAGAATGCTTATGATGTTACTTGATGAAGATTCTATTAGAGAAACTATCGCATTCCCACTAAATGCTAATGGAGCAGATAGCTTAATGCAAGCACCTAGTGATATTTCAGAGTTACAACTAAGGGAAGCACATATTAAAATAAGAGAAAAGAATTAGTTAACCGAAAAACGACTTGTTGTATAGTCGTTTTTCTGTTATTATAGTTAGTAGTCATGGAGGGTTCATAATGGAAGATAAAAGACAAATATATAAAGAAGCTTATAAAAAAATAGATGAATTGGAAAAGGAAATTGATAGTTTAAAAAAAGAAAAAGAGAGATTAGAAGTAAATACTACTGATGAATTGGAAAAATTAAGAGGCAGATTTTTTCTAATAGACGGTAATATGAAGTATTTATTATCTGATTTATGTGGTAGGATAGATGTTTTTGAAATTGCAAAGAATGAAGAAGATATTTTTTCTTTCTTTTCTAAAAACTTTGATAAAACGTATATACCTTGTGATAGAGTAAAATATATTAGTGATGAAATTTTGTTATCATATGATAAGTTAATCAAGCTTATGGAATTAGGGGTTTCCTTCATTAGAGAAAATAGGAGTAATTGTTTGACGTGTTCTCCGTCAACAACAGACTTTGAACTTGTAAGTAATAAGGATGAGTATTTAAAACTATTTAATAGTGAATTAACAAGTCAAGTGATGGATAGTGATAAAAAATTATTTTCTTTTGTACTTGAGGATTTGAGTAATCATTATATTGAGTGTGCAGGTAAGAATTTTTTAGAAAAAGATAATATAATGGATGACATTTTTGATATTTTGTCTACTGCTAAAATTGATATAAAAGAAGTGGATGATTTGAAATGTCTTAAAGAAAAAATAATAGAATATATCTTGAAAAATAGTGAAAATCCTGACTTTACAAAAGCTTATCAATATAGTCAGGTTAATTCATCTAAAGAATTAATTAAAAAATAATTAAATATTATTTTTGATTTGATTTATTTCTGTTTGCATGGCCTTTACCATTTTTTCTAACATAGCAATCGTTTCTTCAGTTTCATTTCTATTACTTCTGTTAGATGTGTTTTGACCATTGCCCGCAAAGGTATCGGCATTATTTCTACCTGTTTCGGTAGAATCCTTAGGCTCTAATCCTCGTTCTTGCATGACAGCTCTGTAAAAAGCATTTGTAGATAATACTTGTGCTACTAACATCAACCAGTTACCAACGGCATTTTGTTCGTTAGCTGTCATATCATCTATTAAAATATAGCCAACAACGACGGCACTGAGTGAAAATAATTTAGGAGGAATATTTGGTATCAATTATATCCCTCCTTTTTTTAATTATATTCAATTAAAAAGTACTTATTAATTAAAGGCAAGTTCAATATCTAGATTTTCATCAACTATTGAGATATATAAAAATATAAAACCGCTTATGGCAATTAATAAAGAGCCTAGAAACGATAGATAAACCAAATTTTTCTTTTTGGAAGTATCCCAAGGTTTTAAATTTTTTATATCATTGATTGATTCTTTCAGAAAATAAAGATATATAACGATTAAAATAGTAAAAATTAAAACCATGATTTTTTGGTATTTAGTTTTACTTTCTTTATCATTTTTAGTGAAATATTTTCTTTCGAGACTGTTTGAATACCAACTCATAAATATTATTCCAATATAAATAAGCCAAATATAATCTTCCGTATTTAATATTTTTAATTTTTCGTTTATTTCTTCATAATTCATATTTAATTATATGAAAATTATATGTTTTTAAGTATAAAAGCTCTAATTTGTATCATTATATTAATGGAGGAAAATATGAAGAAATTTTATTTAGTTTTGTTTACAATTGTTTTATTTTTATCAGGTTGT
>ERZ791830.1708-NODE-1708-length-12518-cov-2.216320_pt1 | contig 12518 bp, 6 predicted proteins | sample MGYA00509945_ERZ791830 | MGnify/ENA primary metagenome ERZ791830 (study PRJEB30046, sample SAMN00792021) | human gut metagenome | study: EMG produced TPA metagenomics assembly of the A metagenome-wide association study of gut microbiota in type 2... | reverse complement strand
AACTAATTTCCATGTATCAACAAAGCGCTTTACATTTTTATGGTTTTTAGGCTGACCAAGCACATACGACTCATAATATCCCTTTGCACGCACTGCCAGATTTTCTAGCCGGCGTTCAATTTTCATCTGATCCCTTAGACGATAATCGGCGTAGCAATCAATTCCCTTATGGAATTTTCCCTTAAACTGCACCATGCGATATGCTGCGCTCATCAGCTCAGGATAAGCCTGTGTCATAGGAATACTCTTCATGTTCTCATATAATGCCTTCATTTCATAATCATATTCAATATGATTCATAAAGAAATTGCGAAGGCAGGTAGACAGCATAAGATAATTTGTCAATATATCCTCATTCTGCGGATACATTGCAAAGATTTTATGAGAATCATAGGAGCATCTCATTTTAGGATCATTGACTGCGTAAGCTAACTGCTCATACAGCATTTTATATTGTTCATTTGTATCCTTTACAGCATCGAGATAAGCTGTAGCACAGTAAGTTTTTTCTTCCACAATCATCATGCAGGCATTTTGTATTTCATCTTTTGAAGAGTCTGCTGACTGATCTGGTAATTGATCTTCAAATTGACTTTCTGGCTGACACTCTGACTGATCTTCTGACTGGCTTTCTGACTTACTTTCCAACTGATCCTCTGATTTACTCTCTGCCTTATTTTCTGCTTTATTTTCTACTTTACTCTCTAATTTTACTGATTGATTTTCCTTCTTTTCTAACAGCTTCTTTGGAGAGAACGGATCATTTGACACATACTCAAAATATTCGTTTTTTAGCAAATCGTAGCAGATTACACACTTTGGATCAAATGTCATTTCTTTTACTACATAATCGGCATTGCAAACTGCATAATCCCTGTTTAGTCCGGCAACAATAACGTAATCAGTGCCATAATTTACGCTCTCTCGAATATTTTCAAGAAGAATCTCTTCATCCTTACTTCCCTTTAAGCTCCAAAAAATACCAATCATAATTATGGAAGATGTATCCTTTAATACAACCACAAAACACTCATCAAAAACTGCTTCCTTCATTGAGGTATTTGGCTGAATAATCTCATAAAATGTATTCAGCAAACGCAGATAAGCAATCCTTGCAAACGCTGCATTGACAGATTCCTCATCCACATCAAGATTCATTTCATTTTTTGCCTGATTATCATAAACAATACCTTTTATTTTTAAATAATTGCGTGCTTCTCTTGACTGCATTATTTTCCATGCCTTTGCTGAAAGGGAATAAAAAGAATCCAATCCAGGAATTTTATAAATTCTGATATATCCTTTTTCAAATAAGTAGCGAAATGACATTTCGAGTGTGATCATGGATTTCTTCGTTGCGAGTGCCAAAAACTGAATAGAAAGCACACCAAACGTATCAAGACATGTTAAAACCAATCCATTTTCCGTAGCAAACTTTGCACGAATTTCGTTTAAAAAGCTCTTTGTTCCAACTTTTTTCTCTTCTTTTCCTTTTTCAATCTCAAGTGTATAGCAAGCCACATCCTCATCACGAATAAATGGAAGCTGCTTTGCTGCCGCAATCTCTGATAGAAGCTGCGCATCTTCAATTGCTTCGTCATCTTTCGCAGGCTTATCGTTACTTTCTTCCACTACAATGTCAGTCTGATCGCTTTCATTTGATGCTTCTTTAATCGTTCTTGCCACAAATGCCTTTCCAAGCAGCTGATTATCAAATACAGACGACAGTTCCAGAATATATGCTATAACTTTGGCGCTGTCTGTCTCATCAAGCGCCTGCATGAATGTACTGTAAGCATCTAATTTTTTCTCTATCTTTTCATCTGACGGTGCTTTTTCATATGCATCCAATAATTCCTTAAGCGCATTCTTATATGACGAAATATGCTCGTTTGTATCTGGATCTAGCGACTGCAGGGACTTAAAACGCTTATACGCAAGCCTTCTCTCCTCTTTCTCAATCAACTGCAGCTGTTCTGTTAAAACACGCTTTGCCTCTGACATAGAAGATTCCATAAGATTTTTTATCCCTGTCTCGCCACAAATATTTGTATAATTTTTTGTCTCTTCCCGCAATTCTTTTAATTTATTCTCAAGTTTTGACGCGATTTCATCTGAAAGTAATTTTTGCTGTTTAATTGACTTTGCTGCTTCGTCCATATCCTGCTGTACTTCTGTCATACAGCATAACAAACGCTCTGCACATGCCAGCAGATTTTTGATTTGATTTTTCTGTTCTTTTTGAGTCATTCGCACATCCTCCTTTAAAATATCGTGTGGTTTTTGTTCAAATCGCCACCATCATATGACTATTTTACCACAGGATTCATGCAAAATCTACTTTTTTGCAGGTTTTAAACCAAAAAAATCTGCTAGCCTAATCTCTTTTGATGCACATCAGCTTTTCTCATCATATATTAAAAAATCTTTTACTAGTTCTAACATATCGGTATCCCGAAGTATTGTCAAGTAAAAAAAGGCAGCCTACCTTTTTAGATAAGCTGCCAATGCAATTATTTCTTCTCTTGTTCTATACTGTCTTCGTCTTTCTCATGGAGGAACGTCACATGAATTTCTTCTGCTTTCTGTCCCTCAGTTTGTGTCACTTCAATATGAAGCTTCTGCGGCTTGTTGCTTTGATTTTCTTTGTCCTTTTCGGAATCTTCTTCCTCTGAAACAGGATTTTCAAAATCAAATGAATCGCCTACTTCCGGAATCTTTCCAATCTGCTCGGTAATCCATCCGTTGATAGTAGAAGCCTCTGTCTCGGTGTTGATGGAAAACTGCTCAAAGAAATCGTCTAAATCCATATCTTCTGGAACGATGAAGCTTCCATCATCTAACTTTTTGATGCCAGCCTCTACCTCATCATGCTCATCCCAGATATCACCTACAAGCTCCTCTAAGATATTTTCCATGGTAACAATACCCTCTGTACCGCCAAACTCATCCACAACAACAGCGATATGAAGCTTTGTCTGCTGGAACTTCTTTAAAAGCTCGGAGATCTTGACTGTAGGCGGAATGAACTCAGCCGGCTTCATGATCGTCTCGATTGACTTTGTAGTTCCTGCCACATAGTTATGGAAATCTTTCTCGTACAGGATACCGATAATATCATCAATCGTATCTTTGTATACAGGGATTCGGGAATAACCAGATGTCTTGAACACATCCGCAATTTCTTCGTTTGGCGTTGTGATATCAACTGCTGTAACATCAACACGCGGTGTAATGATGTCGCCTGCCTGAAGATCATTGAACTCGATTACGTTGTGAATCAGCTCACTCTCATTACTGTCAAGTCCACCGACCTGCTCAGCCTCATCTACTATTGTAAGAAGCTCATTCTCAGTGATTCCATTCGTTGTGCCGCTGACCTTTAAAAGCTTTCCTACACTGCTCTTTAACTTGATTAGAAGGAAATTCACCGGCTTTAAAACAGTAATTAGAATATTGATAATTGGAGCAACAGTTATTGCAAATTTTTCTGGACATTCCTTTGCCAGACTCTTTGGCGTGATTTCACCAAAAACTAAAGTAATCACTGTCATAAAGATAGTTGATACAGTAGCTCCATTTGATCCGAGCCATCCTACAAAGAGAAGTGTTCCAATTGTTGTTGCTGCAATATTTACAACGTTATTTCCTACAAGTGTACTTGAAATCAATTCATCATAATTCTCTGCAAGCTTGTATGCAAGCTTTGCTTTTTTGTTGCCTTCTGCTGCCATATTTTTTAATCTCGGCTTATTCAGCGAGGAAAAGGCTGTCTCCGTTGCAGAAAAAAAGGCAGAACCCATCATTAATAATATTAAAGCGACCACCAGGGTCATACTGTGACTATCCATAAAGGATACTATGCACCTCCATACTTAATTAATTAAACTAATGTCAGGATCACAACTAGCTGACCCTGACACCGTATTTTACAAAAAACTCAGGTAACTATTGACTTCAAAATCAATCCTTGAAGTTAAAATATGCCTTTGCATTGTTGTAGCTGATACCCTCGATAATGTTCTTTAATGCCTTCTTATCGTATGGATACTCGCCGTTCTCTACCCAGCCTCCTACTAACTCACACAGGATACGGCGGAAATACTCGTGTCTTGTGTAGGATAAGAAGCTTCTGGAGTCAGTCAGCATACCAACAAAGTTTCCAAGCAGACCAAGGTTTCCAAGGCTTACCATCTGGTTGATCATACCTGACTTATTATCATTGAACCACCATGCAGAACCGTGCTGGATCTTGCCTACTGCCTCGCTGTCCTGGAAGCAGCCCATGATGGTGCCGATGATCTCGTTGTCAGCTGGATTTAAGGAATACAGAATTGTCTTTGGAAGCTCGTTTGTAGTGCTGAGTGCATTTAAGAAATCAGCTAACTGAGCTGCTGTTGCATCATTATTGATGGAATCGTATCCTGTATCTGGTCCTAACTGGTTATAGCGGAAGGTATTGTTGTCGCGCTTGCAGCCATAATGCATCTGCATTACCCATCCACGGCGATGATACTCTCTTCCTACATGAATCATAAATGCTGTCTTATACTGGTCAATTTCAAGCTGAGTCAGCTTTTCACCGTTAACCTTCTTCTGGAAGATTGCCTCAACTGCTTCCTCGCTTGCCGGCTGATATACAACATAGTTTAAACCATGATCAGATACGCAGCACTTCATGGAATCAAAAAATTCCATACGGTTGTCGATTGCTGCTAACAAGCTCTTTACGCTGTCTACCTTAATTCCAGATACACAAGCTAACTTCTGTACATACTCTAAGAAATCTGGCTTCTCAATGTTCATTGCCTTATCTGGTCTCCATGCCGGATATACCTTGAAATCTACAGTCTCATCTGCAGCGATCTTCTTATGCCACTCAAGGCTGTCAATCGGATCATCAGTGGTGCAGATTACCTTTACATTAGACTTACGGATGATATTTCTAACAGTCATAGAATCCTCAGCAAGCTTTGCGTTGCAGATATTCCATACTTCTTCTGCAGTATCACCATTTAATACACCGTGATAATCGAAATATCTCTGCAGCTCTAAGTGACTCCAGTGATACAGTGGATTGCCGATTGCCTTCTCAAGAGTCTCTGCCCACTTTTGGAACTTCTCTCTGTCAGTTGCATCTCCTGTGATGTACTTCTCGTCGATACCGTTAGAACGCATCTGACGCCACTTGTAGTGATCGCCGCCAAGCCATACCTGAGTGATGTTCTCAAACTTGCGGTCCTCATAGATTTCCTTCGGGTTAATATGGCAGTGATAGTCGATAATCGGCATATTTTCTGCGTAATCATGGAACAGCTCTTTTGCTGTGTCAGTTGTCAGAAGGAAATTTTTTCCCATAAATGTTTTCATAATAATATCCTATCCTTTCTTAGATGAGTGAATATTTTTTATATGAACTTAAATTTTCTATCTGATAAACAGGCGCTTACCGCACCTGCATCATTCAATATTGTATTACAGCGTTACACCCTGCTTGAAGATTGCCATATCGTGGAAGCCGGCTTCCTCAGCCTTAACCTTCTTTCCAGAAGCAACTGCGAGCACATACTCAAACAGCTCCTTAGAAAGCATTTCCATTGGCATATCCTCTACAAGACGTCCTGCATTAAAGTCGATCCAGTTATCCTTATGACCTGCAAGCTTGGAGTTACTGGAAATCTTTACTGTCGGAACTGGTGATGCAAATGGAGTTCCTCTTCCTGTTGTGAATAAAACGATATGAGCACCTGAAAGTGCCAGTGCAGTTGCCGCAACAAGGTCATTGCCCGGTGCACTTAATAAATTAAGTCCCTTTGTGTGAACTGGCTCTGTATACTCTAATACACCCTTTACAAGTGCGCTTCCAGACTTTTGTGTACAGCCTAAAGACTTATCCTCAAGTGTGGAGATTCCGCCCTTCTTATTTCCAGGAGACGGATTCTCATAGATGGTCTGGTTGTGGCTTGTGAAGTAGTTCTTAAAGTTATTGATCAAATCAACTGTCTTATTAAAGAGCTCCTCATTTGCACAGCGGTTCATAAGAAGTGTCTCTGCTCCGAACATTTCAGGAACCTCTGTCAGAATCGTGGTGCCGCCCTTTGAGATCAAAAGATCTGAAAATGCGCCGACAGTCGGGTTTGCAGTTATACCTGAAAGACCATCAGAGCCACCGCACTTCATACCAATAATCAACTCGGAAGCATCAATTGGCTCACGTTTGAAGGTTCCTGCATAATCTGCTAACTCTTTTAACAGCTCCATTGCTGCTGCCTGCTCATCCTCAACATCCTGACACTGTAAAAACTTCACACGATTCTTATCGTACTCACCAATGTAATCCATCATAACTGGAATATTGCTGTTCTCACAGCCAAGACCAAGTACAAGCACACCGCCGGCGTTTGGATGATGAATTAAATCTGCAAGTGCCTTTCTGGTGTTCTCCTGATCGCCTCCCATCTGTGAGCAGCCATAAGGATGTGGGAATGCAACTATGTCCTCTACTGTTCCAGCTGCCAGACTCTTTGCCTGCTTCTCCAGTGCAGATGCAATGGAGTTTACACAGCCAACTGTCGGAATAATCCAGATCTCATTTCTTACGCCAACACGTCCATCCTCACGGCGATATCCCATAAAATGTGCGTGCTCTGTTGGCTCTAACTCACTTCCTGACGGATTATACTCATAATCAAGCACATCGCCAAGACCTGTCTTTACATTGTGAACATGCACCCAGGAACCTGCCTTGATGTCCTGCTTTGCCACACCAATCGGGAAACCATACTTGATGACCTTTTCACCTTCTTTGATATCAGCAAGTGCAATCTATGGCCCTGCGGAATATCCTCTAGTGTGGTCACGGTCGTGCCTGCGTTTATCTGTGTACCAGCTGAAATAGGAGCCAGTGCAACACAGACATTATCCTGTGGATTAATCTGAATGTAAGTTTTCATAAATTCTATATGCCTTTCTGTTCGCATTCTGCCGTTTTGCGCCGCTTTACGGCATACAGCCGAACCATAAATTGGTCCGGCTGCTTTGTGATTATTTATTTAATACTAAATCGTAAGCTGCCTTCATGCCATCCTTCTCGATTACGTCGTAGTACTTCTGTACCATCGGGATCATCTCGGTCAGATCTGCATGCCAGTAGTCCTCTCTCTTCATGATATCCTCTACGCTTGCAGTCTTCATAAACTCCATGATCTCAGCGCCATCGTTTGCCTTATCAGTACGATAGAATGCGATCAATGCTGCCATAGACATTACAAGACCTTCCGGATAATTTCCAAACTTCTCTTTATGCTCAAGAATGGTTGGAAGTACACGAACCTGGAACTTACTTACAGAATTCAGTGCGATAGACAGTAACATGTGACGGATGAACGGATTTGCGAAACGCTCTAAAACAGCCTTTCCGAAATCGATATCGGTCTGAGTGTTTCCAAGAGTCGGAACGATCTCCTCGAAGATGCAGTGCTTTAAGTAGCTGCTTACTGTCTCATCCTTCAAGCACTCACCTACTGTCTCAAGGCCATACAGGTAAGCGCCAAGTACCATAGATGTATGTCCGCCGTTTAAGATACGAACCTTTCTCTTCTTATATGGTGCAACGTCATCAGTCCATACGATGTTGTAGCCAGCCTTGTTGAATGGCAGCTCGTCCTCGTGATGACCCTGAATTACCCACAGATGGAAGATCTCGGCAGTATCAATCAGGTTATCGGTGTAGCCTAACTCCTTGCAGATATCAGCAGCCTCTGTTCTTGGATAACCAGTAACGATACGGTCTACTAAGGTGTTGCAGAAATCGTTTTCGGACAGCAACCAGTTTTTAAACTCATCTCCTAACTCCCACAGATCTGCATACTTTAATACACACTCCTTTAAGGTGTCTGCATTGTGATCGATCAGCTCACATGGAAGAAGAATGAATCCCTTTAAGCCTGTCTGAAATCTCTTGTATAAGAACTGGGTCAGCTTTGCAGGATATGACTTAGCCGGCTTGTCATCTAACTTCTCAGTTCCAAGATACTCAATACCAGCCTCAGTTGTGTTAGATACGATTACACGCAGATCTGGATTCTCAGCCAATGCCATATATGCATCAAAATCCTCATATGGATTGATACCTCTTGAGATAACATCAACATGAGTATGCTCGATAACTTCCTTACCGTTCTGAAGTCCTCTTAAGTACAGATTATATTCGCAATTCTGATCGTTAAGCATATTTACCATACCCTTATCGATTGGCTGAATTACAACAACTTTTCCTTCATACACCCCAGCATCATTCAGCTTCTTGAAGAAGTAATCAACAAAACCGCGTAAAAATCCACCTTCACCAAACTGCATTACTGTTTCTTTCATTATTATAATTTCCTCCGTTTCTGCTGCAGGGCAGCAAGTTGTGACAAAAAATTTGCCGATATTAAGCCTAAAGTTGCAGCCCATCCCAACGGCGCGGTATTCCCGGACAATGTTCGCTTTTTTTGGCAGCTCTTACTTCTACAAAGCAGCCACACACACGGCACATACCACCAATCAACTTTTCACACTCCTTGCATAATTCAAGACGTGCATCGTACTCCCCTTTTGAGCACCGAAGTTTAGGAGGAATCGCGTCAATCGTTCGCTGTATCCTATGATACATATCTTCATTTGCCATTTCTCTAAGCAGGCACCTTTTGCATCGGATATCCATCGATCTCCCCCTATTCTGACCGGTCTTTCGACTCCATACTTACTATTATCATAGCAAAAAAGGTGATGTTGTGCAAGCCTTTTTCACAATGTACGTAAATTCATACAAAAAGTAGACCTGTCAATGTAGCACAACTGCTAAAAAATGTATTTTCCTATCCTTTTTACCCGAATAAACTGTTTATTTTTCTAGCAAATTCATAATTTCGTCTTTATTAAACTGAGTACTGCTGATACCCTCGCCTGAAAGAACCTCCTCAGCCAGATCTTCTTTTACCTGCTGAAGCTCACAAATTTTTTGCTCAATTGTTTCCTCTGCTATCAGCTGATAGACATTAATTGCATGTTTTTGTCCAATTCGATGTGCTCGGTCAGTCGCCTGATTCTGAGCTGCCTTATTCCACCATGGATCATAATGAATTACAATATCTGCTGCAGTCAGATTTAGTCCAGTGCCTCCAGCTTTTAATGAAATGCAAAACACTGATACTTGATTTTGTGGATTTTGGAATTGCTCCACCATCTCCATGCGCGCCTCTTTTTTTACGCTTCCATCAATGCGATAATAATCTATTTTTTCTTTTTTTAATTTCTCGCCAATAAGATCCAGCATGGACGTAAATTGAGAGAATAAAAGAATCTTATGACCTCCGGCAATAGCCTGTGTAATAAGTTCAATACATGTTTCAAGCTTTGCATTTTCACCCTTATAATTTTCCAAAAGAAGCTCTGGTCCGCAGCAAAGCTGACGAAGCTTTGTCAGCTCAGCAAGAATTTGAAGCTTATTCTGTGCAAAATCCTCATCGTTTTGATCCTCAAGAAACATTTTCAATCTCTGTGAATGTGCCTGATAAAGCTTTTCTTGTTCACCTGAAAGTGCAACTGTGACAATCTCCTCCTGTTTTTCTGGAAGCTCCTTTAATACATCCTTTTTCAGTCTGCGAAGGATAAATGGATGAATCATAGCGCGAAGACGTGTCATCGCATCTTCATCCTTGTCAGAAACAATTGGCATCTCTATTTCACTTCTAAAACGCGTGTAGCCATACAAGAATCCAGGCATCAAATAGTCAAAGATGCTCCACAGCTCACTTAGGCGGTTTTCCATCGGTGTACCTGTGAGTGCCATGCGAAAGCTGCTGTTTACAAGACGCACTGATTTTGCTGCGTGCGTCGTCTGATTCTTAATATACTGTGCCTCGTCAATAATCTCATTTGCAAATATGATATCCTGATACAGCTCGATATCGCGTTTTAACAAATCATATGATGTAATCCACACATCTGCATTACTTGTCTGATTTTTAATAAACTCCTTTCTCTCGTGTGCAGTTCCTGCCATCACACAGACTGACAGCTGCGGTGTGAAGCGCTCAACTTCCTTTTTCCAGTTATAAACAAGTGATGCTGGAGCAACTATTAATGTGCGAAGCTCGTCTTTCACTTTTCCCTGTTCCTTTTCTGATAAAAGAAATGCCAATATCTGAAGCGTCTTTCCAAGACCCATGTCATCAGCTAAAATACCTCCAAAGCCGTTTTCTTTTAATGTCTTAATCCAGTAAAAGCCGTCTCGCTGATATTCTCGAAGTACTGCATCAAGTGACTGCGGTACTTCATAATCACCGTTTTCATAGCTTTTCATCTTTCCAATCAGCTTTCGATATTCACGATTTTTCTTAAGTTCAACTGACTCTTTTTCTGCAAGCAGTTCATCAAGATAAAGTGCCCTAAAAAGCGGCATCTTGATCGTATCAAGATTTTTTTTATCGGCATAATTTTTCATCACATCTGATAGGGCAGACATTACCTGCTTTTGTTCTTCATTAAAGGTAATAAATGCGCCATTTTTCAAGCGATGGTACTTCTTTTTTCTGTCATATGATGAGAAAATTTCAGCCAGTTCTTCTTTGTTAAACTGATTTGATGTCATCGACATCTCAAGAAGACCGCTAGATACTGAAACTCCAATCTGAAAACTGGCTGACGGAACAACGCGAAGCTTCTTCATCGAATCTGTCACATAAATATCGCCATATTTTTGCAACTTGGGAATCACCTGAGAAAGAAATGTGAAAATATCTCCCTCATCACCAGAATAGACTAGAAGGCTCTTTTCCTGATCGAACGCATTAAAGTACATCTGGATTATCTCTGCTAATCTATGCTCCTCTGTGAAATTTCGCTTTTGGCTGTAACGCTCCTTTCCATAAACATGATATTTTTTCTCACCATAAATGGCTGCCACATCACATGTAATCATATTTTCCTGCGGCGAATCGAGATACAAAGCAATTGTCGGCTTTGGAGGCAGATATTTAATAGGATCCATGCCAGTATAGGGGATTGCTGCCGCGTCTTTAAGATTTGATAACACATCTCTTGTGACTGCCGGCAGATCCTTATCTGATATAAAAAGCTCTTTCTTACTCTGGCACAGTTCAAGAATCTTCTGTACAGCCATCTCTGGTTTTTTCATGCGATATATGGTATCACCTGACAAGACATAGCTATACTCAAGACTCTCACATAAAATGTGATATCGCTCAGCACTCACAGTCGCTCCATGTGTAAGTTTTGTAACTTTAATCTTCGGACTATAGAACTGCTCATCATAAAAAATATTTTTCTTTTCATCAGAAAGCAAATATACGCCATTTGCAGCAATAGTATCCATAAAGGAATCAATGCGGCTTCCAAAAATGGAAACAGATCTTACCTGCTGACTAGCCGAAGCATAATAAGAATAATTTGTCTTTCCTGAAGCCTGTTCTGTTAAATATTCCTCTAAGAAAAATCGAATAATTTTACGTCCGTTTTCGTCAAACAGATTTTCATCTGGAATAAATTCCATATATTTTCCCAGTTCAATTTTCCTTTTCTCTGTCCATTTATAAAAGAACTCATTCAGATTTCGTATCACATATGTTCTCGCCTCACCAACGCGAAGCTCCAATAAAAGACCATTCTTGCATTCACCAATACAGCATTTTGCCTGCATTGAAAGCGGCTGTTTTACAGTCTGTTCAACTGGCAATGCCCGTTTTTTGAAGAAGTTTTCCTTTAGAATTTCCATCATTTCTGCATCGGTGCTTTTTAAAATTCCTGGAATAAATGGATCTTCTACATTTGTTTTCTGAAGCATTAAAGGAAAAATCTCAGACTGCTTAACCACATCTTGACCATATATCTCTACAATATACTGCATCACCACCGCTGCCACATGCTCGCAGCAAAAATATTGTTTTTGAAAATGACCACACCTGCAAGCTGTCTTTACAAGCTCACCATTTTTCTCATCAAGCCAAACTACTGCATTGTAAATGCTTGTTCTCTGCATTTTTAAGCTCAGCTTTAAAAATCCATTTTCCTTTGTTTTCTCCAGTGTCCTTGTGCTATCCTTCAATATATCGATCATTCCATCTGCCAAATCTTCTTTTTTGAAGTCCGCAAGTGCATTTTTTATATTATAACTCACTTTGTTATTCCTCCTGTAAGCCGCATAAACTCATTCTTCGTATGACCATAATATTGTGGACGCCTGATCGTTGCCTCTAGCTTTTCAAGTGCATCTCCTAAAATTTTCACACTGGCTGTTCCATTTATAAAACAATGTCTGTGATTATATACCACCTTCCTTGGACTCTCACCATTAATACATTGCAGCATCATCTCTGTGACTAATTTATTTTCATCTTCAAATCTCCTGCAGTTATCGACCAACACAGAAAAAAACATCTTATAACTAGGCAGAGAATAATCAATTCCATCAAACTGCAGTAATTTTATCTCCTCTCCACCTGGTATATAATAAG
>ERZ791830.1707-NODE-1707-length-12520-cov-1.979302_pt1 | contig 12520 bp, 10 predicted proteins | sample MGYA00509945_ERZ791830 | MGnify/ENA primary metagenome ERZ791830 (study PRJEB30046, sample SAMN00792021) | human gut metagenome | study: EMG produced TPA metagenomics assembly of the A metagenome-wide association study of gut microbiota in type 2... | reverse complement strand
TACAAAGCAATGTATAAGTTTGAGAATAGTGTAAATCTATAAGGTAGTAAAACCGGTTCTTCGTAGGTATAGGCTTCCTGATCGTTTGAGAATAGTGTAAATCTAATTAGGGTACAAATTTTACTCGTGGACTGTGAAAAAACAGCATTGCAAAAAACAATATGGCACATAACCGTTATCACTTTCGGTTATGTGCCTTTTGTAGTTTAATAAGTTTGTTAAGAATACCACGATTGATTACAGTCCAAAACAAGGAAGATTTCAGTGCGTTAATTTCCAAAGTAAGTTCCACCATGAAAGTTACTTTGGGGATTAACTATTTACTTTTTTGTTTAAGTTTGCGGTAAATATGAATTGTATAATCCGTTTTATTGTGTTATTATGTAGTAAAATGATGTGCAACATTGGTGTTTTGAAAAAATTATGTTGCTGAAATTAAACTTGAAATAACTGACGGGTGGCATATGGTTCGCAAAGTTGACAAAACAAAGCTTCTGACTGTTGTCGGGATAATTATATTCCTGTTTGGAGGTGCGGTGAGAATTTTTTCTCATCTTACTTCCTCGGCGGATAATTATATTGAAAATTTTGATGTTATTATCTTTTCGGGGCTTATTATAGGCTGGGGTGTGTCTGTTGCATATCGCATTGTTCAGAAGAATATACGAATCTGCCTTGTGATATCTGCGGCGCTTATGCTCTTGTGGATGGCTCTTCGTGCCATAAAATACAACAGCCCTGCCGACATCAACACATACGGACGGTATCTTTGGTATTCATATTACATAGCAATGGTGTTTTTGCCGCTTATGATGTTTTTTGCAATGCTGAATATCGGTAAGCCTGAAAATACAAATAACCGAAAATATCTTTTGATTATACCTGCCGCCGTTCTTGTGCTGCTTGTTATGACGAACGATTTTCATCAGCTTGCTTTTGTATTTGAACCCGATTTTCACAATTGGAACAAACAATACAGTTACGGTCCTGTTTACTATGTAATTGTAGTGTGGATTTTTATACTTGTACTTTCGTCAATTGTGCTTTCAATCAATCGATGCAGAATTTCCGCAACACGCAAAAAGCTGTGGATTCCGATTGTAATAATTCTTGTTGCAATAATTTACACGCTCTGGAATAATCTGAATCACGGATATTCGGGACTTAGAATTTACAATGTTCCCGAGGTGTTCTGTTTTGCCTCAATTGCTTTATGGGAAAGCCTTATTCAGATAGGTCTTGTGCCGTCAAATACGGGTTACGGCGATTTTTTCAATGCGTCAAATCTTAACACTCTCATATTTGACAATGAGGGCAATGTGAAATACCGCTCTAAAAACGCAACAAATGTTTCAAAAGATGTTGTTCTGCAAAACGGTAACAGTGTTGTGATTGATGAAAATATAATTCTTAAAAAGCATAATATAAAAGGCGGTAAGGCAGTTTGGACGGAAGATATATCGGCAATTAACCGAATTAACAGAGAACTTTCGGAAGTAAAAGAGCAGATTTCGGAATACAATGTAATCTTAAAATCAGAGGCAGAGCTGAAAAAACGAAGAGCGGCAGTAACCGAACAGAACAAGCTCTATGACAGTATAACCGAATTTATCCGTCCTCAGCTTTGCGACCTTGAAAATATACTCAAAAATATTGAAAACAACAGGGGAGATATTTCGGTTAATTATGCCGGTGCCTGTGTTGTTAATGTCTACATCAAGAGAATAAGCAATCTGCTCATTATGGCAAAAAGCAGAAAAATGCTGAATGCTTTTGAGCTTGAAAACAGTATCCGAGAACTTGCTGAGTACATTTCTGTTTACGGAATTTCGTGTTCGTTTTTCAGTAATGTTTCGGGAGAAATTTCAGCCGAAAAAACGATTGCACTTTTTAAATTCATCGGGATTTTTATAAGGCATATAATGAACTGCACAGATGCGTTGCTGTTTAATTTAAAAGTCAATGACAGATTTATTGATTTAAAAATCAACTGTGACAGCAAAAATGAAATGAAAATTCCCGATGATTTACTTGACGATATTATAAAACTCGGCGGAAATGTCACCACGGAATATGACGCCGACACGCTGTTTGTGTTTGTTCGTATGCAAAGTGGAGGTGATGACATATGACATCCATCCTTGAAATGCGTTCGTTTGTTTGTGTTATATTGATGAGTGTGCAATTTGTTGTTGCCTGTGCGGCAATATACAACGCAACGCAATCTTTTCTTTATAAAATCAGGTTGTGGAAACCGATTTCAGCGGTTATAATTGCAGTAATCTCTTTGACAATGTTTTTGGTAAGCACTCATGTCTTGAGTAAAATATATTATGATAACCAAATTAATAAAATGGCTGAATTTTTTGGCAGAATGCCGTTTGCTCTGTCTGTCGGCATAACGGCATATTGTGCGATAATGTCTGTGTACATAACGGTAAGGCTTCATCATTGCAGGAATACCGATATTACCGCAATGTCAATTAAAGAAAGCTTTGACGGCTTGCCGACAGGACTTTGCTATTTTGACGAAAACGGACTTGTTGTATTGAAAAATAACCTTATGGAAAGCATATGTCTTGAACTTACGGGTAAATCGCTTAATGTTGCAATGCCATTCAGAGAGAAGATAAAAGAGGCTTCTCAATATGAAAATGATGGGGCATTTACAGTCAGATTAAAGGACGGCAGGGTTTTCAGCTTTTCGCTGTCGGAAACGGAAATTTTTTCAAAACCGTATTTTCAGCTTGCGGCAACCGATATAACAGAGTTTACAAAGCTTACATCAACCTTGGAATATGAAATAGGCGAGTTAAAAAAGGTTAATGCTCATCTGAAAAAATACAATGAAATGGTCTGTGACCTGACAAGAGAAGAAGAAATTCTTCGCACAAAAGAGATAATTCATGACAGGCTCGGCAGTACGCTGATAACAACAAGAAGATATCTTGAAAACGGCACTCTGTCTGAAAATAACAGTAAATTACTTGAAATGTGGAAAAACAATATTTCTGTTCTGAATACCGCAGAGAATGATTGCAAAGACGAAAACTTTGCTAAGGATATTGAAAATGCCGCAAAGCTTGTCGGAATAACGCTTGAAACAGTCGGAAATCTTCCGACTGATAACAATGCGGTTGCACGGGTTCTGACTTTTGCAACAATGCAATGCCTTAACAATGCCGCAAGACACGCAAAAGCAGATAAAATGATTCTTGAAAGTCTTGACGACGGTGAAAAATATATTTTTAAATTTGCAAATAACGGCAGAAAACCGCCTCAAAAAATCAATGAGGGCGGCGGGCTTTCTTCCGTAAGAAAAAAAGCGGAGCAAATCGGCGGAAGCATGAAAATATCGACTTCCGAAATTTTTGTTCTTGAAATCACAATACCGAAAAGCGAGGTGCTGCAGTATGACAAGAGTGCTGATAGTTGAAGATCAGTCAATGCCGAGAACTTTATTTGAAATGTATGTAAACCAAAGCGAAAACTATACGCTTGCGGGCTCAATAAGTAATGCCGATATGACGGATTATCATTGTGAAAATTCCGATGTTGACCTGATTTTAATGGATATATGCACTTCAATGGGGGCAAACGGTCTTGAGGCGGCTGAAAGAATAAAAGCAAAGTTCCCGAAAATTAAGATAATCATTGTTACCTCAATGCCCGAATATTCCTATCTAAAGCGTGCCAAGGATGCAGGGGTTGATAGCTTTTGGTACAAAGAGGTAAGTCCCGAACCTATTATTGAACTTATGGACAGAACAATGAACGGTGAGCGTGTGTTTCCCGACACAACTCCCAAAATTAAATTCGGCAACGCAATGAGTACGGATTTTACCGAAAGGGAGCTTGAGGTTTTGCGTGAACTGACAAGCGGTGATACAAACACGGAAATTGCCAAAAGACTTTACATTGCTCCGGGCACTGTCAAGAACTATATACAGTATATGCTTGAAAAAACAGGCTTTAAGTCAAGAACGGAGCTTGCCGTAAAGGCAAGAGAGGCGGGGCTTGTAATCCTTGACGATAGAATTAACGACAAATAAATACTTTTTTCTGAATATGTGCCGTTTGGCACATATTTTTTTGCTGTTAAAACAGTATAATACAATTACAGGATATAACTGCTCAGACGGTGAATATCTTTTGTGCAAAACGCTATCTTTGTCCGATTAATAATCAAAGACAAAGGTGCATAAAATTTATTATTTAATGACAGGAGGAAAAACTATGGAGGCAAAAGGTTCAACTTTTCTTAAAGTAACGGGAATCCTTATGATTGTATTCGGTGCTATTGCATTGATTGTGTCAATCATCGCCATTCTCGGTATCGCCGCACTTGCAGCTTTTAACGACGGTACATACGATATGACTATGCTTTATGTCGGCGGCGTTTTCGCACTTATCAGTGCGGTTGCTGAGTTTGTTGCAGGTATTATCGGCGTTATCAACGCAAAACTTCCGCACAAGGCAAATACATGTATTGTATGGGGCGTTGTTGTTGCTGTTATGTGTATTGCAGGCGAAATTATCAGCATGATAGGCGGATCACAGTTCAATGTATTCTCTCTTATCTGCGGTCTTGCTATCCCTGTACTTTACATTATAGGCGCTGTTAAGAACAAAGCATAATTATTTTATTATTTACCCCCCTTTTAATTACCCACCGTAAATATTTTTAGCACAAGGTCACAGCTGTCCGAACAATCGGGCAGCTGTGCTTTTTTTGTTTATGTTGTGAAATATGCCGTTTGGCACATTCATATTCTATCGCAAAATTGTACAATATAAGTGAAAGATATAGGTGAAAAGGGGTGATGTCCGTTGAAGAGAATTTTGCTCAGTGTTCAGAATAATTTGCTCAGTGAGGCTATTCAAAATGCCCTTGTAAAGAAGGGAAGATTTTGTATTGAAAATGTTTCACCGAATCAAGACGGGAAAATTCTTGATTTGTGCATTACAGAAAGAGTTGATGTTTTACTTATGGATGTCACAAGACTTGCCGATTCAACTATTGAGAAACGGCTTGAGCTTTGTGGAAAAGTAAAGGAATATTTGCCAAGCTGTAAAACGGCTCTGCTCTGTGACGAACAGGCATATCCCGACCTTGCCGACAAGGTTAAACAGGCAAAACAATTCGGAAAAATAAGCTCGTTTTTTTATTCATCTGTAACGGCAGATTATCTTGCCGCCGCACTTGACGCACTTTAATAAGGAGGTACTGTTTATGGGTATATTTGACAGCTTAAAAAATATGACAAATCAGGCTGTAAAAAACAATGTTTCAAAGGCCGTTTCGGGAGCGGTAAACAATGCGATGCACAAAAGCAAAACATTTGTATTTGCCGATTATCCGAAAAATGCAGATGAACTCAAAAAAATGCCGGAGCTTGACTTTTCGTCACCTCTTTCAACAGCGGCATTTGCAATGCTTGTGTTGCTTGAATATGATGAAAGTCCGGAAAACACAATAGAAATGCTTAATGTATTAAAAGGACCTCAGCCGATGAACGGGATGGATATTCAGTTTTTGCGTGACAGAATCAAGGGTAGGGGATATATTCCTCGCTCATATTTTGAGGGTTCATCCGTGAAGAACGATTATACACCGAATGTTCCGTACAAAATAACCGTTTCCGAGTATGCATATACCTATCAGAGCGAGGGTTATGCAAAGGTTCAGGTTCAGTCGTCGGGAGCAGATTCACCTCGTCCGATTGAGCTCCGCAGAAAGGGCAATCAATGGTTCTTGTGGCGCAATCTTGCACTCTCCGACATACGAACTCCGGCTTCGGTTGATCCTTGGGCATGAAGGAGGGATTTTTATGAAAATCAAGAAAAAAGCAAAGCGTATTTCGAGTGTTGTTTTATGCTTTCTCATGCTGTTGACAACACTTCCTATGACAGCCATAACCGCAAATGCGGCGGCTCAGGCTTATATCAAATATATCGACACCGAGGTTTACAAAGGAGATGTCCTTAACATTATCGTGGGAGTAAACGGCGGCAGTACAGACGAAACCTTTACCTATCAATGGCAGGCAAAGCATCCGAGCCTAAGCTGGGTTAACCTCTCCGATAAAACCAACAACCCCGACTCGAAATTTTCGGGTGTTTTTACAGACCATCTTAAATTTCAGACCTACGCAGAACTTGTAGGACCTGACTCAGGGTGGAAAGATGTTGTCTTTAGATGTAAAGTAACGGGTTCAAAGAGCGGTACTTTTTATTCGGGAAAATGTAACTTTCCGGGACTTCTTGAGAAGACAGAAATTCCTACAATTGGATTTTTAGGCTTGGAGAAACCTGAACAGCGGAAAATCCCCTCAACTACGGCAACTCCGATAAACAGCACTTACTACAGTTTTGATTATATTGAGTGGTATGAGTACAAAAACAACAAAGTTGGCAGAAAGCTCAACGACGGAGAAGCTTTTGACAGCGGTATGTATTGTTGTCAGCTATACTTTAATATGAACAGAGGATATGCGGTTGCCAAGAACGCAGTATGTGGTTTGTACAACGACGACGGTCAGGCGACAATTCTTCAGGATGAAACCACAGGTCAATATTATATTTGGGCATATTACGTTGTTGCAGATAAATCACCTTCATTTTCACATCAGTTCACTGAGGCAGAAATTATGAAAGGCAAAGAAGGAACTATATCGGTTACTGCCAACAATGCCGCAAGCTATCAGTGGCAGATGAAAGTAAGGAGAAGAACACCCACCGGTGTAACAAGAACTGTGTGGCGCAACATAAGTGACAACTCATCCACATCAAACAAATTTTCCTTCAAGGGTACAAAAACAAATGCTTTGACCATCAGACCGAATACGGATTTTGATGAAACTCATTTCAGGTGTGCTGTCACGGGTGAGAACGGTGATGTCATTTACAGTGTATCGGTTAAAGTTACGCAAAAGGTTAAGGCCCGTATTATACTGGATTTAAGAACGGGCGGCTTACCGGATGACACTATTACTGTTAAGTTTGATAGATACACTCCTGACGGCGTCTATAATGGCAGCTATACACATGAAACGGTAAACAGTAATGCAAAACCCTTATATGTGTATTATGAAACAGTTCCAGGCAAATATGTCATTACTGTAAGCAAACCGCAATGCGTAACACGGGTATATGAAGCGAATGTTGTTAAGAAAGATGTTAACCTTGTAGTAAAAATTACTGTTCCGTATGATGTCAATATGGACGGTGTTATTAATGTTGTGGACGCAACCTTGGTTCAAAAATACATTGTCGGGCTTGAAGAATTTGACGATTACACTTTTAAAATTGCAGACACAAACGGTGACGGCACAATATCAATTATTGATGCTACAAATATTCAGAAGAAAATCGTGAATCTTTTGTAAAGGAGAAAGTTTATGGGACTATTTGAAAAGAAATATTGTGACCTTTGCGGTGACAAGGTAAACGCCCTCACAAGGCAAAAGCTTTCAGACGGTTATCTTTGCAGCGACTGTAAGCACAAGCTCAGTTCGCTTTCATCAGGCTGGAAAAACAGAACAATAGCTGATGTTAAAACTCATCTTGAACAGCGTGAACAGAATAGACAGAAATATTCGGCATTTGTTCAGTCGGCAAGTGCCGGTACAAACGAAAAGCTTGTTGTAGATTTTAATAACAGAAAATTCTATTTTACAATAGGCAGAGATTTCAAAAACAGCAATCCTGAAATTTTTGATTTTTCACAGCTTCAGGACTTTTGGCTTGAGCTTGGATATACAACTCTGCAGGATTCCGACCGTGACGGAATTCCTGATGAGTATGACCGCTATGATAACCGTCAGGGCAGGAACAGCGGTTTTGGCAGTCAGTTTGATACAACAAACTCATTTTCGGGGCAAAACGGTATGCTTGATGTTCCGCTTGCACTTCAGCTGTATGTTCGTGATACAAACACATCGTCATCACCGCAAAGAATATCTTCTTTAAAAGCAAAATTCATCGTAAATCATCCTTTCATAACCGATATATCAATGTATGTTGATTCGTCAATCGGTACTGTAAGGAATGAGCTTATGAGAGCGTTTGATGACGGAATGCAGTTAATGAGACTGTGTGAACAAATAAGGAACGGTATGCAGAACAATATGGGCTATCAGCAAAGCGGAATGCCCATGCAGAACAATATGGGTTATCAGCAGAACGGAATGCCTATGCAGAACAATATGGGTTATCAGCAAGGCGGAATGCCCATGCAGAACAATATGGGTTATCAGCAAAGCGGAATGCCCATGCAGAACAATATGGGCTATCAGCAAAGCGGAATGCCTATGCAGAACAATATGGGTTATCAGCAAAGCGGAATGCCCATGCAGAACAATATGGGCTATCAGCAGAACGGAATGCCTATGCAGAGCAACACAGTAAATCAGCAAGTTTCACAGCCGTTTACTCCGCAAAATGCTGCGGCAATTGTTTGTTCGGCTTGCGGATATAAGCCAGACGGCAATCCGCCGAAATTCTGTCCGTTCTGCGGGGCTGCCATGACATAACCGATATGACTTTACTGCCGTTATTTCATAATATTTCCAAACGAAAAACGCGTGTAAAAAAAGAAATTGTATCCGTGAGCTATTCAAAAAATCATTCAAATTTTGATTACTGCTGTTCTTTTTATGTGCGAAAAGAAGGTGTAAATTTCCTTTTTGACGCTATCTGCAAATGCGGTTATATCGCTTTTGAAAATGTTTTGATTGACGAAACGGATATGAGACTGCTGTGTGATACCGCCGAAGACGCATTGGAAATTCTGAAAAAATATAATCCAAAAAACAAAGGACTGACAGTCGATGACGCCACGGTTACAATCGTTGAAATCATATTTTCCGACAAAAACAGTATGTCGGTCAGTATGACGGAACAAACCTTGGATTCACTCGAAAAAGCATTCTTTGCCCTTGCTGAAAAATATAGCAAAGATGTTTAATCTCTAAAAATAATTGAAAAGCAACCCTATGAAAATAACCCCACGGTAAAATAATCGTGGGGTTGTTTTTCTGTAACAGAAAATGAGTTCATTTTTTCTTGCCATTACCGTAGTAATTGTTTATAATTAAGGTATGACAATAAAAGAAGGCATGAACAATGCAAACGATAGATGAGGCACTAAACAAACTGAAAAAATCTGATTTTCGCAGTCGGTTTCATTTAAAGCAAAAGGACATTGACTATATTAATGAAAAGGGAATGAATAAAATCCGTTCCCATGCAGAAGATTTTGTCAGAACACGGCTTGCACCAAAATATATTCCGAATGACGGAAAGCAAACGCCTATGAGGGGACACCCTGTTTTTATCGCACAGCACGCCTGTGCCTGTTGTTGCAGAGGGTGTCTTAACAAGTGGTACAGAGTTGCAAGGGATAAACAGCTTAACGAGGTCGAACAGCAGAAAATTGTAAATCTGCTTATGGCTTGGATTGAAAGAGAATACAATAATTATAATTCCAATAAAGAATGATAGATAAGGGCAAAAAGATGAGTGATAAATTAAGCGTGTTAAAAGATTACTTCGGACACGATTCTTTCAGAGACGGACAGGAACAGATAGTTGACGCTTTGCTTGACGGCAGAGATGCACTTTGCATTATGCCCACAGGTGCGGGCAAGTCCATGTGCTATCAGATTCCCGCATTACTTTTTGACGGGGTGACAATTGTTGTGTCACCTCTGATTTCGCTTATGAAGGATCAGGTCGGCTCGCTTGTTCAGTCGGGAGTTCCTGCGGCATATATAAACAGCTCGCTTTCATATCCGCAATTTCTGCGAGTGCTTTCAAATGTTGAATACGGAAAATACAAAATCATCTATGTTGCACCCGAAAGGCTGTTGACTGACGGATTTCTCGACACCTGTAAAAAGATAAAAATCTCAATGGTTGCAGTTGACGAGGCTCATTGCGTTTCACAATGGGGACAGGATTTCAGACCGAGTTACCTCAAAATTATTTCATTTGTTGAAAGCCTTGCAAATCGTCCGATTGTCGGAGCATTCACCGCAACGGCTACGAATGATGTAAAAGAAGATATAAAGAAAATTCTCAGGCTTGAAAATCCGTTTGAAATTACAACGGGATTTGACCGCCCCAACCTTTTCTTTGGCGTAATAAAGTCATCGTCAAAGGATGAAAAGCTTATTGACCTCATTCGGGAGCGTGGCGACAGGTCGGGAATTGTCTATTGTGCAACCCGAAAAAATGTTGAATCTGTCTGCGAATTGCTCTGCGATAACGGCTTTTCGGCGGCAAGATACCATGCAGGTCTTGATGAATACGAACGCAGGAAAAATCAGGAGGATTTTGTTTTTGACCGAAAAAATATTATGGTTGCAACCAATGCTTTCGGTATGGGAATTGACAAGTCGAATGTTACATATGTAATTCATTACAATATGCCGAAAAACATTGAAAGCTACTATCAAGAGGCAGGACGGGCAGGTCGTGACGGCGGTGAGGCTGATTGTATTTTGCTCTACAGTCCTAAGGATGTTCGCCTAAATCGCTTTATGATTGAAAATTCCGAGGGAAACGATGAGCTTACAATTGAAGAAAACGAGCAAATTCGTGAGCGTGATTTTGAACGCTTAAAATATATGACCTTTTACAGCACAACAAACGATTGTCTGCGTGGATTTATTCTGCGGTATTTCGGCGGTGAAAAAAAGGCTTACTGCGGAAAATGCTCCAACTGCCTTTCAGTTCACAAGCTTGTTGATGTCACAATTGACGCTCAAAAAATTATGTCGTGTATTGCAAGAACAGGACAAAGGTACGGCAAAACCGTGATTTGTGATGTGTTAAAGGGCAGTAAAAGCGAGAAAATTCTAAAAGCAGAGCTTAACAATCAGTCAACCTACGGAATAATGAAAGAGGTTACGGCAAGGCATATTTTCGGCACAATTGACTTTCTTGCCGAAAAGGAGTATATCTCAGCCGACAATGAAACCGAGGTTCTAAAGCTTTTGCCAAAGAGCAGAGATGTGCTTTTCGGACGGGAACGGCTTGTGATGAAGAAAGTTGAAAACTCCGAAAAGGTTGTCAAAACGCACCGCCCCGAAGTGCCTGTTAATTCCGATTTACTTGATGCGCTCAAGGCTTTGCGAAAAGGCATTGCATCCAAAAAGAGTGTTCCTGCCTATGTTATTTTTACCGATGCAACGCTGATTGATATGTGCAAAAAATGCCCCGAAACACCCGATGAAATGCTTGAAGTTTCGGGTGTGGGCAGAACAAAGCTTGAAAAATTCGGAAAACAATTTCTTGAAGAAATCGCAAAATTCAGATAACTTCATATACTGTTAAAGGATGAACGAATTCGTTTGTCCTTTTCTTTTTCGATTTTCAAAATTGTATTGAAATAATTAGTACAAAGTGATACAATAGTTACAGAGAGAAAACAGATTGGAGGCATTTGTATGGCTGACATATTTGATTACATAAGCTGGCGCGGCGATTTGACATTTGAGCAGGACGGTTTTAACGAGCTTGACGCACTTGTGCTTTCACGGCTTTCATATCTTCCTTTTGACGGTGCAGTATCGTCCTGCCTGTTTGATGAAATTACCCTTGAACAGGCGGCAATGCGTGTGTTTGCAACCGATGATTACGAGAAAAATCTATTGTGGAAGGGTGATGCCGACCTTTTGAAAGCGACGGCAGAGAGCAAGAGATTTGGCAAAATTCTTGTTTCGGGGTATGTAAACGAGGTTGAGTCCGATGTAAGTATGCAGTTTTCCGCAATCACTTTTGAATTTCTTAAAAAGAATTATTTTATTTCATACAGAGGAACGGACAATTCTCTTGTCGGCTGGCAGGAGGACTTCAATATGTTCTTCACATTTCCGTTGCCGTCACAGAAAAAAGCTCTTGATTATTTTGAAAAGGCAGTCCGTATGCTCAACGGAAAATTCATTCTGGGCGGTCACTCAAAGGGCGGAAATCTTTCGGTTTATGCCGGTGCTTTTACCGATGAAAATTCAAGAAATCACATTGATTATATTTACAATTTTGACGGACCGGGGTTTTCTCTTGACAAAATCAAGGACAGCGGATTTTATGAAATCGACGACAGAATCTACACCTTTGTTCCGCAGTCGAGCATTTTCGGTATGATGTTTGAGCATGAGGAGAGCTACACTATTGTAAAAAGTAATCAAAAAGGTTTTCTCCAACACGATATTTATTCGTGGGAGATTGAGCAGAACAGGCTTGTCAGGCTGAAAAGCACTACAAATTTCAGCGTTTTCTTTGACCACACGCTGAAAGAATTTGTTGAATCGCTGACAATTGCTCAAAGAAAGGAGTTCACAAAAGAGGTTTTTGCCCTTTTGTCGCTGACCGAAACTGCAACCTTTAATGAGATGCTGAAAAATCCGCTTAAAAACACGGGAACAATCCTAAAATCCTTTGCAGGTCTTGACAGCAAAACAAGAAATATGCTTTTGAAAACAATCTTCGCATTCGTTAAAAGTGCCAAAAATAA